>Ga0209394_1000877_pt1 | contig 20271 bp, 16 predicted proteins | sample JNZ201metaG_FD_184122 | JGI IMG/M metagenome (GOLD analysis project Ga0209394, IMG submission 184122) | Hot spring microbial communities from Jinze hot spring, China to study Microbial Dark Matter (Phase II) - JNZ 20120812A (SPAdes) (version 3) ... | reverse complement strand
TAGTAGCTCCAGCTTCTTCTCCTGAATCCTACTCCATAGCTCCTTTAGCGTATAGCCAACATATTCCTTAAAGGATACTATGTAGTGAGGGATTTTAAGATCTTCACATATCTTCCTAGATAACTTTAACCCCTCTGCTCTATAGCTTCTAGTAGCTCCCTCATCAATTGTTAATACAGCTAAAGTAACACTTGGAATTCTACTCTCAATCCTCCATAAAGTCTTAAGTAGAGTTAACGAATCCTTACCTCCTGAAACAGCAATAAGAATAGAGTCGTTATGGCTTAGAAGCCTATACTTTGATATTGTGTTTTTAACCTTCACTTCTAATGAACGTTTAAAGCAAAACCTGCAAAGCATTTCACCTGAATAAGATCTTAAATATACTGCTTGCCTCCTCCTACATTTTGTACACTTCATTAGTACAGATTAATAGATCTAACTAATTAACTTTACACTAATTAAACTATAATTTACCATATGATAAACTTACTGAGGCTTTGTTAACTTAAGCATGTTTATTACCTCTATTTTGGTATTGTGTTTCTATGAATTCCTTAGCTTTTATTTTCCTATTAATCCATGTTTGTTTAGTATGTATATTATTGATTTTATAAGCATTAATACATGTTCACCATCACATCTATCCTTCATGCATGGTATGTAGTTATCGAATAGCTTAGTTCTATCCTTAATGTATTGTATTATTCTCTCCATTAATTCTAGCTTCAAACTATTTCATGTTTTAAATTTACATTTACATTATGCTTATAATAATGAGCACCATCACTTAATACAATATATATTTGAACATAGATAGCTCTAATCTTTTAAGGAATGTTAGTGATGTAAGTATATTTGCAACATCGCAAACCCATACATAGAGAATCCTCCTCAATAATGGCTCAAACGCAACATAAATAACCTTACTCTTAAAACCTACTTACAATAGATCAACCATAACAATCCTAACATCCCTCCCATCAATAGAAGATTAAGATAAACCACGATAATATAGAATAACTCCTACAACAATAAACTAAATATCTGAAGCCATTCTAGAAGAACGGAAATATATAAGTAATAAACAACTAGAGTAAATGGAGTTCACTCCCTACAAACCTAACAACTTTAACCATAATTCACCATAAATAAGGGAGAGAACTCCCAAATAAATCTAAAGTTAACAAAGCCCTTACTGATAGGGTAAAACTCATAAGTTTGGAAGAGAGTATATATTATGGTGAAATTTAAGAAGGATTTCAGAGAAGCAAAGCTCTATGCTCCTCCAGAATTTAGGCTTGAAGCTCAAACCATAGAGTATAGGTTTGATCCTTTAACTGGAATACGTAGTAGAATAAATGTTAAGAGAGCTTTAAGACTAAAGCAGGTGGAAACTAATGTTGATGTTATGGGCTTTATTGAGAAAACAAGAGTTAATTGCCCCTTCTGTCCTGAGAACATAGAGAGGAATACACCTTTATTCCCTAGAGATATTTGGAGGAATGGTAGGATAAGGGATGGATACTATGTTTTCCCTAATCGTTATCCTTTCGCTGAGCATCATGCTGTTGCAGTAATGACTAGTAAACACTTTCTAGAACTGGATGAGTTTACACCAGAAATGATTATTGATAATATACTTGCATGTGTAAAGTATGTTATGAGAGTTAATGAAAGACATGGCAGGGTAAGATATCCATTATGGCTATGGAATCATTTACCATCAGCTGCCGCATCAATTATACATCCACATACGCAGGTAATAGTTGATAGAAAACCAACAATACAGCAGAAACTTCTTTTAAAGAGAAGTAGAGAGTATTTCAACAAGAATGGAAGATGCTACTGGATTGATTTAATTGAAGCTGAAAGAAATGGTGATAGATGGATTGGGGAGAATAGATCCATAGCCGCTATAGCTAGTTTTGCTCCTCAAGCCAATAGGGAGATTCAGCTCATATTTAAAGATATATGTAGCTTAACAGATATAGGTAAACAGGAGGCAAGAGACCTCGCTGATTTCATATCACTAATCTTGAAATTCTACAAGAAGGATGGTGTAAACTCATTTAATATCTCAACATTCTCTGCAGGTATAGGGGATAGCTTAGAATACTATAGGTTAAATTTAAGAATAGCTTCAAGACCATTATTTAAACCATACTATACAGCCTATGGCGGCGTGCTTGAAATATGGCATGGTGAATGTGTAATTGAAACACTACCTGAAGAAGTAACTCGAAAAATTAGGGAATACTTAAACCATAATAGATAAGCAATGTAAATCTAAATAGCCACTGTATGAAATCTAGAATACTTCAAAGCATCTCAATAGGATATATAAATGTGAGTAAAGGGGAATTAGGATATTTAATAAGATTATGCTGTTTATACGTAGATTATTTTTAGGGTTTCTGTTATTGCTTAAATTTATGCTCCTTGATCTTCTACATATCTTGAAGACTGTTAGATATATGCTTATGTTGTCTTCGCATATCCCTCATGGATTTCTAGCCACAGTCTTAGTATTGATGCTTTGCTCTCAGTTGTTACATAGTATTCTTCTCTAATCCACCTCTTTTAATGGTTTACATATTCATGTCTATACCCTAACCTGCTTAGTATTGAGTATAGTTTAAAGCCATCGGTATATATCATTACTTCTACTCTAAAATCAATACCCATACCCTAAAAGTTCTGCTAATATGACAGAAAACATTCAAAAGATACTGTCAAGTTATTTTTAGGGAGCTTTGAGAAGCCGCTTTTGGAGGTGATCACCATTAGGTGGCTCCTCAAAGCCCTTAAGAATAGTGGTTTGTTAGGATTAATAGGTTTTCGCTCCAGATGAAGGTTAGGGCAGTTCTGCTTATATGGCTGGCCTAAGCTATAGGGAAGTAACCTACGTTCTGAGAGTTATTCCATGTAGCCACGAGGCCGTAAGGCTTTGGTTAGAAGCTGGAACACGTGACCGTTAACGTTGGAGCTAAGCCTAGGCGTATGGTAGCCGTTGATGAGACTAAGATTAAGGCTAATGGGAATGATGATACGTATGGGCTGCTATAGATGTCGATACGCGTGAGCTTCTAGCTATGGGTTTCATGGCGGAGGAGCATCCTCCATGAAGTCTTTCTGAGGAAGGTTCTGGAAGCATGCGCGAACAAGCCCATTATCCTCGTTGATAAGGGTCCTTGGTATCCTGAGGCGCTTCAAGCCCTTGGGCTTGAATGGGTCCATAGAACCTTCGGTGAGAGGAACCGTATTGAACGATGGTTCAGAACCATGAAAGCCAGGACTAAGCGCTTCTTCAACAACTTCCCAATAAGGAAAAGCCTATCTTCAAGATAAAACTCTTCATAAGGCTCTTCGTCCTATGGTACAACTTCATAAGGCCGCATCAAACCCTAGGAAGACCGCCAGCAATACCGATAACTTGACAGTATCAAACTACATAAGCGAAAAGAATAAGTAGACTTAGCTTAATTAGTTAAGCGGTATGTGGTGTGAAATGTGTTGTTTAAGGCCTTAGTAGATTTAGTGAAGCCTAAGCAAACACTACTATTACTATTTACTGCTTTAGCCTCCTATACAGTAGCTGCAGGTAGTCAGTTTATGTTTTCAATATTTACATTACTAGCAGTATCAGGTTTTCTACTAATATCTGGTGTAACAGTATTTAATATGGTGCTTGAAGTAGATATAGACAGCATCATGGAGAGAACAAGGATAAGACCTATTCCATCTGGTATGATAAATAGAGTCTACGCTACCGTATATGGTATACTGATATATACTTTGGGTTTGGTATTAGCATACATGTTAAGTATTTGGATAGTAGTAGCTGGTGTTTTAGCATTGGTATTTGATATTATACTGTATACTCTATGGCTGAAGAGGAAGGTAGAGATAAGCATAATTGTTGGAGGAGTTGCCGGAGGTATGCCTGCTTTTGGGGGGTGGTGTACTGCAGTAGGCTATCCTACAATTGAATCTATTCTAGTAGCTGTATTAATCATGTTATGGATTCCAATGCATATATGGTTTATAGCCTATTACTATATGGAAGACTATAGGAAAGCCGGTATCCCAATGCTACCTGTAACTAGAGGGGTTAAAGTGACCGTAAAAGCTATTACGATAAGTCTAATTCTATTTCTCTTTATTATTGCGATGATGTATGCTAGAGGAGCTCTAGGTCTTATGACTCTTACGCTTTCAGTATTCATAACAGCACTAGCTTTAAAGAGAACAATTAACTTTCAATCCAACCCCAATAAGGAAGTTGCTAAAAGATTATTTAAGGTAGCCAGCCCATATCTAGTAGTAGTTTTCTCATCGATGATTATTGAGAAGACACTATATATTCTAATAATAAATCTAAAATAAGAATATCTTAATATTATTAAAATCTATTACTCCATAGTAGCAAGATTTCTCAACATATAATCTATTAGAGTTGGTAGCTTAAGTTTATCTTCTAGATGGTATGAGTAGCTTAATGAGTAGACTTTCCGGAATTCAAGTATTTTTCTATTACCTAGTAGCTTATTAGATTAAGAATGTTCCATTTCCTACTGGGCGATAAGCATCCTATTTTAGTATGTCTATTGAAAGGTTTAATATATGATGATTTGGCTCTTAATAAGTCTAGAACGCTGTAACGCACTATTTAATGAAAGTAAATTACCTAGACGAGAATAGTTAAGCATACAGTAATATTCTTAAGTAATCTATTGTTTTACTATCGTGGCTAGCATGTCTGGATGTGCGGATTTGGTTCTTATGAATGGTAACGTTATTACTATGTCTAATTTTACTCAGAAAGCTGAAGCTATAGCTATAATTGGTAATAGAATAGCTTTTGTTGGTAGTAATAGCAAATGTAGAGAATTTATTGGTTCTAACACTAGAGTTATTGACTGTAAGGGTATGACTATTCTACCTGGATTTATTGATGTTCATAATCATCTTGTAAGTTATGGCTTGAAGCTTGATTGGATTGATCTTAGAAATACCTTTTCAATCAATGATCTTAAAAAGCTTGTTAGGAAAAGAATTGAGGAAATTGGTAGTGGTAAATGGGTTTTTGGTTATGGTTGGGATCAAGAAAAATTTAGTGAGAAGCGGTATCCTTTACGCTATGATCTTGACGAAGTCTCTCCTGAAAATCCTGTTGTACTTGTAAGAATTTGCAGTCATATATGTGTTGTTAACACGCTTGCTTTAAATATAGCTGGTATAGATTCTAATACTGTAAGTCCTAAGAACGGCTATATAGATAGGGACTCTAAAGGTGAGCCTACAGGTATACTTATGGAGGAAGCTATGAATTTAGTTATGTCAAAGATTCCTAAGCCAAATATTAATGATTTAGTAACCGCTATTGAAAAAGCTTGTTTTGAAGCTATTAGAAATGGATTAACAACAATACATGTAGTTTCAGCTCAACCAGATGAAATTAGGGCTTTTCAGAAGCTTCGAAGAGAAGGAAAGCTTCATGTAAGAATAATACTATATGTTGACCAAAGTATGCTTAAATGCTTAAGAGAATTAGGTATTGAGTACGGGTTTGGAGATTTATTTTTAAAGATAAATGGTGTTAAACTATTTATGGACGGATCATTTGGTGCACGTACAGCTGCATTAATGGAGCCGTATAGTGATAATCCAGCTGTAACTGGTATTCTTTGTAATGTGGATGATGTTAAGGAAAATGTTAAACTAATTCATGAATCTAACTTACAGGTAGCTCTGCATGCTATTGGAGATAGAGCAGTTATTGAAGCTATTAAAATCTTTAAAGAGCTTAATAATGTTGATTTGAGGAGACATAGAATAGAACATGCATCACTACTTCTACCAGAAGTGTTTAGTGAAGTATTGAGATTAGGAATAGTATTAACCGTTCAACCATCATTTACAATATCTGATTTTTGGATTGTTAATAGGTTAGGTGATGAAAGGGCTAAATATGTGTATCCAATTAGCAGTCTTATTAGTAGTGGTATTAAGACTGCTGGAGGATCTGACTGTCCTGTTGAGAATATGTCACCACTATATCAGATATATTCTGCAGTAACTAGAGGAAAATATGAAGGAGTGAAGCTATACAAGTATACAGAGAGTGAATGTGTTACTGTATTAGATGCTATTAAGTTATTTACGATGAATGCTGCATATGCAGGCTTTGAGGAGAAGATTAAGGGGTCAATAGAACCCGGAAAGCTTGCAGATGTTATTGTTCTATCAGAAAATCCATTAACTACAAGTCCTGAGAGAATTAAGGATATAAAGGTATGTATGACGATAATTGATGGTGATATTAAGTATTCATGTTTATAACTTCTCCCTAATAGATCTTGAAATACTCGAAAATGATAACCCTCCAATTCTAAACCTTCTTTTAACCTCACTAATACTTCCACCAACTATCTCAATACTGTTAAGATCACCAATACCTAACCCCATTTCATGTGCTTTCCTGATGTACTCTATACTCATAGGGTTAAAGCCCATAATTGCTGCACTAACAGCATCAACCGCAATCAAGTCATTACCTGCAATAATAACCCCAATTTTAACAGGTATTGAACCAATTTCTCCCCCCTCCCCCGCAATAATGCCATCGACAACAGCAAGTCTAGGCTTTAAAACTCTAAATAGATCAATAAGTTTTTCATGAATATGACTATGCATAACTCCCTTATCATGTAGAGTTCCCATAAGATTCTTAACGCTTAACGTAACTGTTGCTAAACGGTGAACTTTAAGCTTAGGAATACTAACTATAGCATTACATGAAAGTGCTGTTTTAGCTATTCTAATACTTTTCAGTCTTAAAGCATTTGGAAGATTAACCTCAACATAGTCATCGAGGTTAAGATTAACGAGTTTAAAGCCATATTTAGCTGCAAAATCTACTAATCCAAGTAGTTTAAATGCTCTATCAGCAGTATCGGATCCTAATCCTCCCTCCCCAATTGTTATATTATGTACTCCATGATTTAGAAGATATGTAGAAACAGCTTCAACTACCTTAGGGTCAGTAACCTCCCCATATTCAGGTTTGTTTGCAACGATATAGTTGGGTTTAATTAAAACTTTATCATCACTGCTAAAAAACATATTTGCATTAATCAGATCTAAAGCTTTATAAGTGGCTTCTAGTGGGTCTTCACCCCTTACTAATGCAACTCTAACCATAACCTAGAATTAGGCTAATACATATAAATACTCCTATAAGTTAATGTCCAATTCTAAATCCCTATATAGCTTTAAACAATAGTTTCCTCTCGAAGAGCCTAGTAGCCTCCCTAATTTTCTCTACTGTTGCTAGTTTAAGTGCAGATATTACACTTACTAGGTCTATTAGGCTAGATTTAACTTCTAATGGTAAATGTGATAGGTCCTCATTGATTACTTCTTCTATTTCCTCTTGAAATCTAGGACTTGCTTTAAATGGAAATATAAATGCTAAATCCTTCAGTAATGATGCTAAATGTATTTGAGCTAGCTTACGGTTTCCTCTTACAATTGGCCATAGAGTTTTCTGACTATTTAACTCTTTTTCAACTATTTTCTTGAAGAAAGCTACTTGATCTTCAATAAATCCATTCTCAAATAGAAGATTAGAAACTTCAAGGTCCTTAATAGCTACCGTTATGAGGTAAAATGCTTCAGGTAGTATTTTAGAGTTTGGTAGTTGTGTAATTATGTAGTATTCAAGTTCGCCATGGAGTACTGCATGTCCAACCTCATGTCTTAAACACCCTAATCCAGCTTTCTCGCCTAGAGCTCTTAGTGTTTCAGTTGAATATAGTATTCTAGGAGCCCCAGTCCAGGCATCGTGAAATGCGTAGAATTCTTCACTTAAACTCCATGTAGGAACCCCATATTTAAATCCCTCACTCATAGTATAACTTCTCATTAGTGATAAGCTATTAAATATATAGAGATATATTAATGGAGGCTTATACTTTATCCTTAATAGGAAATCCTCAACAATATCCTTAAGTCTTTTCTCCTCACTAATACTTACTCCAAAGTTTATAGTAGCAATCTTGACCATTTCTATATAGAGTTAACAGTATTCCAACTATAGAATATGATGGTTTAAGCATTTATTCTCAGCATTACTAAGTAGATTCTCATAACTAACCCAGTTCAGAACTTGATGAGTGGAATCTTAATTAAATAAGTTTGAAATGTAGAAGTACTTCCACCACTTATAATCGGCATGAATACAACAGTATCTTCATCATTAACGTAATCATTCCAGTCGGCTGACTTGCCATTTACTAAAGCTATAATTCGCTCTCTATCTTTTACAGGTAGAAGCTCATAAACCCTTACATTTTTCTCTAGCTTTATATTAGTTTCAGAAGTACCAACTATAGAGGCTATGTATCCAATATATTTAATCTTCACCATAGCTACACGATCTTTATTAAACTGGAATTTAAATTTTTAGATTAAATATAGGGCGTATCAACTTGACATATTGTAGTTCTCTCCTTAAGTTTCAAGATCTAAATATAATGTTGATGTGTTTCTCTTAAATTTAAAATTAATATTGGATTTAAGTTTAATAGAATTTATGGTGTTAGGTTCACTGTTTTCTCAAGTTTTTCAATCGTATAGTCTAGTCCTAGCTGTTTTAATGTAGCTTTTCTAGGTATTCCGTTTTCATCCCATCCTCTCAATTCATAGTACCATGATAGTAGTTTACTATATGCACTTCTATCTAGTTTTTCTCCTTTAAACGGTCCTCTTGTTAATGGATTATTAAACCATCTTTGTGGTGGCCAATCCATTTCCCTACTCCATCCACCCATCTCCCTTATCCAAAATGCTCTTATTAAATTATATATTCGATCAGCTATTACATATAGCTCATCCATTGTAAGCGCTACTCCTGTTGCAGCTTTAAGATATTTAAGATACCATTCAAGCTCAAATCCTAGCTCAATCCATGGGAATCTACATAGTGTTAAACTTTCAAAAACTCCCCCTCTTATTCTTTGAAGCTCAATAACTTTTTCAGCTTTACCTCTATTTACTCCAAACCTATCTGTTTTAACTTCCCATGATATAACCCAAGAATCCTTATGATGCGCACCTATCGGTGAGGTTGCATACGCTAAAGCCATAGCTATAGCTGTATGACAGTTATATGCTGATATTTCAAGCCCTTTAACATGCATAGCCCATTCATAGGATCCTCCACCAATCTTTTCTGAAGCTTTTCTAACACCCTCAGCCAATATTTCTCCAATATCTTCTCTATTAACTATCTTAATCATGAGCTCTCTTGCAGCCTTATAGTCTCCCCACTCAATTCTTTCACTTATAAGTTTTCTTTCAGAGGCTTCCATAGCAAAACCTATAACGTTTCCCACTGATATCGTATCAACGCCATACTCGTCTGCAAGTCTATTAAGTGTTGATACTAAATTCAAATCTCCAACTCCAATATTTGATCCAAGCATAGCCACATTCTCATAGTCAAGTTCAACATATCTATCTTCAGAATCTCTTACAACGTTTCCACAAATCATATTACAGTATGGACATCCTCTCTGTGAAATCTTTATTTTCTCCATAGTATAGCCATCAATGTTTTTGGCATAATCGAAAACCCCCTCCCTAAAGTTATAAGTTGGTAGTACTGAGTTTTCTTGACTCCACTCTATAGTCATCATCGTACCCTGTCTCCGCCAGAAATCATATCCCTCCCTGCTCTTTATGTTTGCATATCCATCTGCTCCAAGCCTCTTCAAATCATCAACATTTGCAACAGGTATATCTTTATTACCTCTTATAACTATTGCTTTAAGCTTCTTAGAGCCCATGACAGCTCCTATTCCAGGTCTTCCTCCTGCTCTTCCCTCCTGTGATAGTATGTTAGCATACTTAACAAGATTTTCACCAGCAGGCCCAATAGTTAATACACCTACGTTTTTACCATGTTTCTGTTTAAGTTTTCTCTCACATTCAAAAGTTGTTAAACCCCATAAATCATCAGCATTAACCACTTCAGTAAAATCATCTTCTATGTTTATATAGCATGGTTTTTCAGCCTTTCCCTCAATGACAATAGCATCATAGCCTGCCTTTCTAAGCTCTGTAGCAGCTACACTTCCAAGATTTCCATCACCATATCCGCCAGTCAAGGGACTTTTCGATGCAACAACAATTTTACCACTACTAGGAATAGGTAAACCAGTAAGAGGACCTGTAGCTAGGATAAGCTTATTCTCAGGTGATAATGGATCAATACCTGACGGCAACTCATCCCATAATATTTTTATTGCAAATCCTCTCCCACCGAGAAAGCTTAATGCAAGATCAGAGTTAAACTTTTGAATTGAAACCTTGCTTAAGGATAGATTTATTCTTAAAATTTTCCCATTCCATCCAAACATTAAACCACCACTCAAATTTAGACTTCAAATATATAAACTATTAGGTAATCTAAAAGGACGTGGCAACTTAAGTTCATATTCTAGGTGGTTGTAGTATAACATGAATGGATTCAGTATTTATCTGCTTTTTACTGTCCAGGATATTGTTTATTGCGATGTTATTGTTAAGAGTATTCTAGTTCTCTGCTGAGTGATGAATATCCTATTCTACTATTTTCTCTTGCTAAAAGATTTTAATTTATTTAGTTCTTCAAGAGATTTAGGAAGCCGTGATGCCTCATCAAGAAGAAGATCTGTTTCCATCACAATAACTTAATATTTCATTATTGATGAATTGTTAGATATAGTGTTGTTCCTTTTAGCTTTAACTATATAGCATTTTAGATTCAGTAATAACATTATAACACAGTATTCCTCAAAACTTTTAGAACATGTAACATCAAGATTACTATTTGAGAATAATATGTTAAGGCATTGCCAAGTTAATAAATGTAAAATTCTGGAGTTTCCATATTCTAAGCTTGAAAGTCTAAAGAGGTCATGAATTAAATAGTAGCCTCTAATGGATTTATGATATTAAGAAATATTTAAGACTACGTGTAGTAGTTAGATAAGCTGGATGGCTTGTATAAGAGGCTTTTGAGGTGCTGGTATGACTTCAACATGTCTACTAATGAATTTTAAATTGTAGAGTTGAATTTGTGAATTCTAAAACAATGTCTAATTTACTTTTAGGCTTTGTAAATTTATAAGCTTGTAGTATTAGAAACTGCTATGAGAATTAGAGCTATTACCCTATTTGCAGATTATATTAGATATAGAATGAATTTACCGTTAATAGCTAAACTTTTCTATAATGAGTCTCTTAAATCTTCTTTAAAGCATAATGTTAGTATTTGGACTTGGAGAATTGCTTTAAACCCAATTAAAAAAGATATGCTTATGGATGTAGCTAGTAGTATTGAATCTATTCCTAAGGAAATAAACTATATAGCGATTCCATTAGATGGTTTAAGCGTAGATAATGTAGATAACATTATAAACCTACTTGCTAATACAGATCGTATATTTCTATCCATTCATGGTGGTGAAATGGAGTACTCCATATTTATTCAAATTCTAAAAAGGCTTTCATCAAATCCCCAGTTATGTACACGTATAGCGTTTGCTATTGATAAACCCATATTAACACCGTATTTTCCATTAGCTTCATCTCCTGAAAATGGATTTGGTGTTGCCTCTGCTCTTCTGTATGTTAATGATCTTCTAAATACTCAGGAATTAAATCGGAGAATTAATGAAGTGTTTTTAAAAGCTTACAGTATAGTTAATGAGGTTTCGCTTAAGCTTAATGCTGAATGCTATGGTGTTGATCTTTCACTATCCCCATGGATGGAGGAGAGTGTAGCTTTATTTATTGAGAGAATTAAAGGTAAGCCGTTTAATGAAGGTGGTACTTATAAAGCTATATTTAATCTTAACTGTTTAATTAAGTCTATTTCAAATCAATCTAAGTGTGTAGGATTTAATGAAGTTATGCTGCCTTACGCTGAAGATTTACGGCTAATGAATCTTGGTGAAAGAGGTTTACTTAGTGCTTATGACTTAATTTCTCTAGCATCTGTTTGTGTTGCTGGGTTAGATATGGTTGTAGTTCCATATGGAGAGCTTGAAGATATACTTTGGGATGCTTATGCAGTATTGAAGAGTAAGAATCAGCCATCAGGAGTGAGAGTTATTCCTGTTAAAGCAAATTCTGGAGATAAAATTAATCTTGGAAGATTTGGCACGGTTCCCGTTATGGTGTTGAAGCATAATGTTAACAGGTGTTGTACATGTTGAGGGTTGTTGATGAGTATTTAGAAATGGATAATGTAAACCTCTATGAGCTAGCTAAATTATACGATACCCCACTTATAGTGTTTTCTGAACGTAGAATTTTAGAAAATCTAAAATCAGTTAATGATTTGAAAAGCATTTATGATAAGATTAAAATATACTATGCTGTTAAAGCATGTTCTAATGTAAGCATTCTTAAGATTATTAGGGAGATGAATATAGGGGTTGAAGTAAGCTCTATAGGTGAGCTTTTTAAGACATGTGTAGCAGGGTTTAAGTCAGAAAACATAATATTTAATGGCCCTGCTAAAAAGCTAAAAGATATTGAGATAGCTGTAAGGCTTGGAGTTAAATGTATTAATGTTGACTCCATGTCGGAGCTAATAAAGATATCTCATATAGCTAATAAGTTAGGTAAACCTGTAGATATTGCTTTACGTATAGATGTACCAGTTAAGAGCGATGGTATTGCTATTAAGAGTACAAATACGAAGTTTGGCTTTGATTTAAAGGATATTAATGATACTATAGACTTCATATTAGGATCTAAATATTTAAATCTTATTGGTTTACATGCACATATAGGTAGCCAGAATACATGTCTAGATTCATGGGTTAAATCTGCTGAATTTCTTGCTTCAGTATATAATATGATTGAGAATAGGGGAATTAAGCTTCAACATGTAAATCTAGGTGGTGGATTACCTGTAGATTATGCTCATAATGCTCAAAACATTCCCTCCATTTTCAAACCCTCAGTATCCGATCATGAAATAGTTGGCCTAGTAACTAATGTTTTAAGAAGGAATATTGGTGATATTGAAGTATATTTTGAACCTGGAAGAAGAATTATTGCAAATACATCTCTCCTCCTCTCATCCATTGAAGCTATTAAGTTGAAGAATGGTGAGAAGTGGATAATCATAGATGCTGGATGGAATATCTTGAACAGCGTTAGAGTTTTAAGATGGTACTATGAAATAGTTCCGGTAAATAAAGCTAATGTTAAAGAGTTTAGTAACTATAGAATTGGAGGCCCTCTTTGCGATAGTAACGATGTATTTCATGATATTCAGGGTGAATCTCAAGGTAATCCTATTCTTCCTAAATATAGATTACTACCTAAATCTCTTGAGGTTGGTGATGTTATTGCCATTCTTGATGTCGGTGCTTACCTTCTTGATTTAATGAATAATTTTAATGGTTATCTTAAACCTGAAGTTTTAATGATTAAGTTAAATCGTGACATAGTATCTATAAAAAGTAGGGAAAAACTTATGGATCTTGTAATGTACGAAGTTAATACTAAGGATCTTAAGGAAGCTTATAGGATCTTAGAAACGTTGATGTAGCTATGAGAAGAGTTAATCCAATCTTAGCAGCAATACTTAACTTTATAGTTCCAGGATTAGGATTTATATATATTGGGAGGCGCTTACTTGTAGCTGTGGGTTTAATACTTATTAGCGTGTCAATTATTGGAGCTATGTTAGATTACAAAGACCTAACATTTACTGATTTGATTGCTTCTCTTATGTATAGTGTTGTTATGGCTTTACTTGCATACATAGCTGCTAGGAAGGTAAATATGAATCAGCTAAATCAATTTGTATTCATAGCTAGAAGATCCTTAAGAAAACGTCTATTAATACCTCCACCGCCAGGAATATATGTAGTCTACTGTAGGCAATGTGGATGTTCAAATCCTCCAGATAGTGATACATGTATTAAATGTGGTGGGAAACTGTTTGAGTATTGATAATTCTAAGTTAAACGTATATATTGGATTTTAAGTCTTTATCATGCTCATTTAATCCAAGTATTTTATATAGTGTACTTGTTATTTTATCAAGCTTTCCACATACTTTATCTAGAATATCTATCTGTTTCTCAACCACATTAGTATATTTTTCTAAAATATTTAGTAAAGCTTCCAGATCAACTCTAATTTGAACCATTTCCCTCTTAAGCTCAGTAATAGATTCATCATTTTTCTTATTCAAACTATCCCCCTCAAATGTTAGTAATCTCCCTAATTAAGCTTTCGTAATTGTTTTCTTCAAGTGATATGTTAGCATCTATAGGTGCTCCTCCTATAGAGTTTGCTATGAGTTCTTCAAATGTATCCTCAGTACTCTGATATATTAGACCTATAGGTATTTTACTTGATGTTAAAATTATTTTAAATGCTTCAAGCCTATTTGATGGGCTATGGTTTATCTGTTCAACATCTAAAGTGTTTTTTCTAAACCATTCATAGGTGTTTAACTTATTAAATGTTACACATGGACTTAAAACATCTATTAAAGCATAGCCCTTATGTCTTAGGCCTCCCTCTATAAGTCTTATTAGTTGATCTAAATTACCTGAAAATCCTCTTGCAATATATGTTGCACCAGCAGATAGAGCTAATAAAACTCCATCTATTGGTTTCTCTATTTTTCCCTTAGGGCTTGTTGATGATATAAATCCCCTAGCTGATGTTGGGCTATACTGTCCCTTAGTTAATCCATATATTTGATTATTCATTACAATATGTGTTATTCCAATGTTTCTTCTAGCTGTATGTATAAAGTGACTCATACCTATAGCATAAGTATCTCCATCTCCGCTTGCAACTATAACCTTAAGTTTTGGGTTTGCTAACTTTATTCCTACAGCGGCTGGAAGAGCTCTTCCATGTATTCCATGAAAGCCATAGGATCTGAAGAAATCTGTAAATCTACTTGAACATCCAATACCTGTTACAAGCACTATTTCTTCTGGTTTCAAATTGTTTTTTACTACAGCTCTTCTAAGTGCTGTTAGGACAGCGTAATGACCACATCCAGGACACCATACTGGATTCTTAAGGATAAATTCCTTTTCATCAACCATTTTCAATCACCTCCAGAACATCTATTGGTCTAAAGGCTCTACCATCATATTTCAGTACCTTACCAATATTAACACCAGTATTCCATCTAATCAGTTCGCTAAGCTGTCCTTGAGCATTATGTTCAACAACATATACCTTAGCAGTATTACGTATAAATTCATTAATTTCCTCTGAAGGGAAAGGCCATAAATACCTTAACTGTAAGTATTTTACTTTAGACTCTCTACTATTAAGTCTCTCAACTACTTCAAGAATAACTCCATGAACTGAGCCGTAACCTATAAATGCTATTTTAGCATCTCTGTATCCATAGATTTTATGTGGAAAGAGCTCTTTAAGAATTTTCTTAGCTATCTTCAACTTCCTTAATCTCTTATTAACCATAGCCTCTCTAATCCATGGATTCTCAGCTGTATATCCTTTCTCATCATGTTCATTACTATTAGCTAGATATATTCCACCCTTAACTGGAGGTATTGTTCTGGGAGATATTCCATCATCTGTTATTTCATATCTCCTATAATCACCTATAACTTCACTTGTAATAAGTTTACCCCTCTCAATTCTAACTCTTGAAAGATCTAGTGTATTAACCGTCTCTCTATTCTGAGCTATGAATTGATCTATAAGAATTATTACTGGGCACTGAATCTTCTCAGCTAGATTGAATGCTTCAGTAGTCATGTAGAAAGCCTCCTCAACAGTTCCTGGTGTAAGAACTATTCTTGGAAACTCACCATGACCGCTAAATAACGCCTGTAAAGTATCTGCCTGTTCCGTTTTTGTTGCAATACCTGTACTTGGCCCAACTCTCTGTACATAAACAATTACTATAGGTACTTCAATCATTCCTGCAAGCGATAATGACTCAGTCATTAGTGAGAATCCTGGACCTGACGTAGCTGTCATAGCTCTCAATCCAGCATATGATGCTCCAATAACCATGTTTATAGCTGCAATCTCATCTTCTGCTTGAATAGCTATACCCTGATACCTCGACATATGCGCTATAAGTAGCTCCATGATTTCAGTTGCAGGTGTTATAGGATACCCAGCATAAAACCTACAGCCAGCAATTATAGCTCCTAGAGCTATTGCCTCATTACCATTAAGTAGGAATCCTTCCTCTCCTATAGTTTCAGTAATTACTTTTTCCCTTCCAATATTTCCAGCAGCATATTCTCTACCAATTCTATATGCTTTAATGTTCTTATCTAGAATATCTTCCCCTCTCTTCATGAACGTCTCCATCAATACTTTAAGAACATGTTTTTCATCAATACCTAAAATATAAGTTAAAACACCAAGTGCAATAGCATTTTTAAACAGTTCACTTCCTAAACTATTAATAGACATTTTTTTAAATGGTATTCCATAGTTTCTAATGTTTAAATCCTTAACTTCTCTTATTGAATTATCATATATTATTACTGTATTCTCACTATAAGCCTTCTTAAAGTATTCTATTGCTTCAAGCTCAAATGTTACAAGATAATCTATAAAATCCTTAACTGCGTATATAGGCTTATTAGAAACTCTTACTGAATAATATGTTGGTAATCCACGGATATTACTTGGAAAATCCCTATATGTTAACACATCATAACCAATAAATCTAAATATTTTCGCCAATATATCTCCTACTAGGAAGCTTCCATCTCCAGCCCTACCACCTATAGTAATAAACAAGTCTAAGTTCATAGTTAAGAAAGTTAATATCCCTAAACTATAAACTTTTCTACTAAGTAAAAATTGTACTATTCTGAATATAACTGAAAAAACATTTTCTACTGTTTATGTGCTAACACCATGTTTCTAGTATACAATTGTCTAATAACTAAGATTATTTGGAATCAACTAATTACAAGATAATCTATAAAATCCTTTATCCCCATCACATTGTTTCCATAGTAGTACTAGTAAGCTAGTAACATGACTACATATAGCCAATAACTCTAAACCCAACTCCTAACTTTAATCGATGAATAGCCGGCAAGGTGTAGTATAGGCTTCGTGAATTTTAGCCTATATTGAGTTTGATAGGAGAATTAATCTAAGAATTCATAGAACAATACTGAAATAGAGGTAATAAATATGCTTAAGTCCACAAAGCCGTAGTATACGTAGTAATCTTTTTAAGTTTAGCTTAGAAGTTTTAGTTTATGAATGTTAGAGAAGCAATATATAGTAGAAGTAGTGCGAGATTTTTTAGGAATGTTAAGATACCTAGAAATATTGTAATTGAAATACTTAATATTGCTAGATTTGCTCCCTCAAGTAAAAATGCTCAGCCATGGAGAATTATAATTGTTGAGAATGAAGATATTAAGAAGAAAATTGCTGATGCATCCTACGGTCAGGAATGGATTGCATCAGCATCCATGATTTTGGTTTTCCTAGGTGATATGGAGGCCTATCTAAGAGAGGATTTGTTCTCTGCCTTTCAAACTCTTGTTGACTTGGGTATTGTTAGTCCTAGCAGTAATGATTTAATGAACTATATTTCTAAATGTTCTGATAGTGAGGTTAAGTTAGCTCGTTTATTAAATTGTATACTTAATGTGGCGGTAATAATTGATCATCTAACTCTACTAGCTGTAGATTACGGTTTAGCTACATGTTGGGTTCGGAAATTCGATGCTTCTAAAATACGTAGCATGCTTAACATTCCGGATAAATATGTAATTGTTGCGCTTCTACCATTAGGCTATTCTGAAGCTAAATTTCTATCTAAAAATAGGCTTAGTGTAGATGATATTGTTATTAAATGGTTATAGCTTTTTCCTAATATGTTTCCCAGTTAAATGAATTTTGAAGCCACATCTAGGACATTTATTATCAATAACCTCATATTTTACGATATTAAATCCATATCTCTTAATCAATGTATAGTTACAGTTCGGACAGTAAGTATTTTCGTATTGGCTTCCTGGAACATTTCCAATATATGGATAATATATTCCTGCTTTCTTAGCCATTCTATATGCTTCTTCCAATGTTTCTATTCTTGTAGGTGGATTGTGGAATCTATATGCTGGGAAGTATCTTGTAAAGTGTATTGGTGTTTCCGGACCTGCCTCCTTTAGATGTCTTTCAATAATTTCACGTATACACGCCTCATCATCATTAACGCCAGTAACTACTAGGTTAACAACCTCAACATGCAGCCCCATATTTCTAGCTTCTCTAATATTTCTCCATACGATATCTACATCACATCCGCCAATATAGTTCCTATATACTTCCCTATCTCCCTTAACATCTACTTTAAGCCCTGTCAATCCAGATTTAGCTAGCATTTTTAGTGCTTCAAGACTCATGTATCCGTTTGAAACATAGCAGCAATAAAGTCCTTTTCCACTACCAATTCTAAAGACATCTATAGAGTATTCAAAAAGCATTGTAGGTTCATTGAAGCTTACACATAAACCATTATCGCCATGCTTTAATGCAAGATTAACCATTCTATAAGGATCTATGTAGTTTACATGTCTAGTATCCGGTTTAACTTTAGATAAACTACTATTTTGACACCATGGGCAGTTAAAATTACACGACCATGTTGAGAAGGTTAAAGATGTTGAGCCTGGCCAGTAATGATAGAATGGCTTAATTTCTATAGGTCTACTTTCTAAACCACTAATATCCCCGTACACAATAGTATATAGATCTCCATTAATATTTATCTTAGTTCCACACCATCCATAGCTATCTACTGGAATTATACATTTTCTCTCGCAAGTATTACATTGAACATTATTGTTAATTCTAGTATATAGTAGAGCTCTCTTAACTGTAGGCTTACTTAATATTTTATCCATTTTATTAATTGCTATGTGTTTAATCCTATTTAGGCTGTTGGTTTCTGCCAATCCACATGGAGTATGCATTATCAAAGCCGTAAACCTCAACATCCCTAATGAATTTAACATGATCCCTAATAAGCTTCTCTATTAATTCATCATCTAACTCCTCTCCCTTCATTATTTTTTCTCTAGCTAAGCTAAGCAGACTATCCAGCGGTAAACTTCCCACTCCTCTAAGATCTATAATGTTTACATCAATATTGGTCTTTAAATAATCGAAAAGCTCATAGTATGGATCTAAACATATATTAACATCACTACATTTACTAACAATGTATTCAGCATCTTTCTCAGCATATTTTCTACATAGCTCAATATGTTTCATAATAATATCTCTCCAACTTTTCACATCAACTCTATCTCTAATCCTAACTTTTAAAAGCTCCTTTACCGTTTTCCAAGCTAGTAGGTTAAGCTTCTTAGAAAGCTCATCACTTACAAAACAGTAAATACCTTGATAATACTGAGTTTTAAATATAAGATATCTAGCTAAAGGTTCTGCAAACCTAAACCATAGTTTAAACTCCTGATCTACAACTTTAACTAATATGCTGAGATCTCTTGAGATAGCAGCATCTCTAATAATGTTTTCAAATTTTCTAGGAAGGTTAATAAATATATTGTCATACTCCATTGATGTTAAATATTTAGTAAGACTACTTTTACACTCCCTACTTCTATCAGTTATGAAAACGTGAAGTAATCCCATTCCAATATATTATTCCAGCTACGTTTATTTAAATCTTACAACAGTAACCCTATAAACTTTAGCTTTATCATAAAGGCTTTGTTAACTTTAGATTTATTTGGGAGTTCTCTCCCTTGTTTATGGTTAAATTTGTTAAGTTTGTAGGGAGAGGGTTTCATTTACTTTAGTTGTTATGGTGCTTATATATTTCCGTTCATCTGGAATGGCTTCAGAATTTAGTTTATTGTTTTAGGTTATGTATCTATATTATCGTGGTTTATCTTAATCTTCCATTTGAATTCGATAGGAGGGATGCTAGGATTATGGTTGATCTATTGTAAGTGTAGGATCTATGAGGAAAATTGTTTATGTTGCATTTGAGCCATTATTGAGGGGATTCTATATGTATGGGTTTGTGATGTTGCAAACATGCTTACATCCCTAACATTCCTTAAGAAAATTAGAGCTATTTACGGTTCTAATATAGTTGTATTAAGTGATGGGGCTCATTATTATAAAGCAGTAGAATATTAAAATTAAAACATGAATTGTATAGTTTAGAGGTTAAGAATC
>Ga0209394_1000875_pt1 | contig 20318 bp, 25 predicted proteins | sample JNZ201metaG_FD_184122 | JGI IMG/M metagenome (GOLD analysis project Ga0209394, IMG submission 184122) | Hot spring microbial communities from Jinze hot spring, China to study Microbial Dark Matter (Phase II) - JNZ 20120812A (SPAdes) (version 3) ... | reverse complement strand
TTATATATACTTTGCACAATAGGGAAATAATTGGTGGAGTGGATCAGGTTAATTTTATAAGTACAGAGCCTGTTATAGCATTAATTCATAGTTGGATAAATAGAGATAAGTATTGGAGACACGAAGTTAATCATGAATATTTTAGTGAAACGAGGTATGATATATATTTGATTAAACAAATAATTTAGGTGTTTAATTATTGGATTTAAGTGATTTAATAAATAGAGTTAACGAGTATGCGAATAAGCCTCAAAATTTTTTAAATATAATAATTGAGACTGAGAAGAAACTTCATAATATTGCTGGTGTGAAGTATAGACCACCAGGTTTCTACGAAATTATTGATTATAATGAACTATATGTTTTAGGAGATTTACACGGTGATCTCGATACGTTTATCGAATTTCTTGATAAGAATAGAATACTAGGTAGATTAACGAATAATAGTGGTTTTAAAATACTTTTTCTAGGAGACTATGTTGACCGCGGTAGTAAGCAAATCGAATTGTTTACGACAATACTATTGTTGAAGAATAATTATCCTAATAACGTAATATTGTTAAGGGGGAATCACGAGCCACTTCCATTTCTAATACCATATCCACACGATTTGTTAAATCATTTATATTCAAAGTTTAATGAATTAGCTGATCAAATATATGTCTACACATTGAGGTTTTTCCAGAAACTAGCTTATGGAGCGAGAATACCTGGAAAAATACTTTTCGTACACGGTGGTCCTCCTTCTACAGTTCTTGTAAACAAGTCTTTTGAAGAAGCTTTTAGTATAGGTAGACCCTTTGTTGATGATAGAGTTATAGAAGAGATACTTTGGAATGATCCAGTGGAGTATGTTGATAAGCCTTTTATCGATTCACCTCGAGGAGCTGGTGTTCAGTTTAGTGAAGCTATTACTGATGCTACGATTAAACTAGCTAATGTTAAGTATATTGTAAGAGGACATGAAGCTGTAAATGGTTATAAACTTAATCATAGTAATAGAGTTGTTACGTTATTCGACGCTAAAGCAGAACCATATTATTTCAGTAAAGCATCGTTTTTGAAATTGAGTAGTAATAATTGTTTTAAAAATATTGTTGAATGCATTCAATTGCTTTAGAAAGTATTAAATACAAGTCAATAGTAGATGTATTATTTCAATACTATATTCGATTTTCTTAATTTAACGCTCGAATTCAAAACATATTTTAAACTACATAGATAGGTATTAATCTAAAAGCATGTTGTCTCATTAATCGCTAATTTTTTAATCATATTGTAAATCTTACATATAGTTGTTTTCGAGATTTTTCTTCAACAATACTATGTGTTAACGCAAATGTGTTTTGACAGTATTTTCTGGGGAGAGAGTGTTAACTGAAACTATTCTTAACTGGATTACGATTAATTTTTAAATATTTTTCTTTTTCATGATTAAAATACTTATTAACTCCTATCGTGTAAAATCAGTTTATAAGGATGTTATTAAAACTATTGATAAATTGCTGAGAAAGTTTTGGTGAATGAATTGAGTTATAGAATGACGTTGTTTAATAAATTAGTTGAACTCGTAGATCACCATTTGGGTTCATTGATTGAAGAAATAGTAGAGAGATATTATAAGAACAGTATAGATTTGGAAATAGAGTATGATCATATTTTGAGATTTATTGTTGAGAAGCTTGTTGAAAACAATAGTTCTTATAGTGAAGAAGATTTTAAAAGAGTATTGAGAGAAGTTGTGAGAGAATCCGGGGTTTGTAAATTAGTTGTTAGTTATTTGATATCAGAATATATTGATGAAAACTTTAAGAAAGATAATTATAGTCTGGATGAATTTGATGATGATTATTTTGAAATCGATGATGATGACGATGATGTAGATATTGAACTAATATAGTTATACTTGATTCTCAGTAATTATTAACTAAGCTTCTTTTAAGTTTTGTTATTTAAATAGTAATGGGTGGTAGTATTCCGAGAAGAAGAAAGAAAGATAGTGATGATGAAAAAAGTGTTTTGGAGAAAAGAGTTTCTAGAGGAAAAGCTGGTAAGAAGACTAGTAAATCTAGTTATAGGAAAATAGATATTGATAAACTTGTTAATAAATGGTATAGTGAATTATCTAGTTTACTTGGTTTAGATACGTTGGGTTTAACTGATGAACAGAGTGTTAAGATAATTACTGATATATTGAGTAGATTTTATAGTGATGCATCTAGTACTCCAACGCTTGACGCTGTTTTTAAGAAAATTAAGAAGTATTCTAGTGAAGTATATAGTATTATAGCTTATCATCTGCTAACGAATCCAGGTAGTTTGAACGATCAGCAGTTGGAATTTGTTATAGTAAATGGTGGTAGAGCTGTTGTTGAATATATAAGTGAATTATATAGAATTGCTTTAAAGAAGAATAGGATTGATCTGATCAATTATTTAGAATATGTTTGGGAGAAATATGGTTTAGTATCTCCGATTAAATGTCCTAAATGTGGCTTTAGATCAATTATGTCTGATTATTCTTGCCAAGTATGTGGTTTTGTTGTAAACGAGGATTATGTTAGGAGAGAGCTTGATTTTGAAAACAAGTTTAGAATATATGTTGAAGAAGCTAGTGTTGCTGAATTGAGAGATGTTATGAATCTAGGGTTTGTATTAATAACTGATAAAGGTGTTTTTAACCCGAGGTTTGGTCATAAACTTGTGTTTGAGAAGAAGATTTATTTTCAGATTTATTTAAGAAGTAGTGATTACGTATTGATTAATAGAGAATTGAGTAGTAGAGAGTTAGATATATGAATTCACTGGGTGAATGAATTGTCTAATGAGTTTAATGATATGCAGTTTATTAGAAAGAGATTGGGTAGAATCATGTACTGTGCTATTAATGGATACTATAGAACGGTTTTTAATAACGATAAGGTTGTTAACAAAGCTTTTCTAGATATTATCAAAGAAACTTATAAAGCGCTTACTGTTTTAAATAAATATATTGAAGAGATTGGTGTAGAATCTAATGCTTAGTATTAGCAGTAGAGAGGAGTTTATTAGAGCTATTAAAGCTAATGATATTGTTATCATTGGATATTTCGATCTCGATTCTGAAGAGGGGAAGTTTTTTAATAAAGTTTTCACAGAGTTATCTAAATACGTTGATTCTCGAATACTTGTTCTTCATGTTGATACTAGTAATTATAATGAACTAGTAAGCGATTTACAGCATAAACGATGTATAAGAGTATTTATTGGAGGTAAACTTGTTTTTGAACAATATGATTTATTCGGCGACCTTGATCTCGATATATTTGTTTTGAGAAGAAGTATTAGATCTGTTCTGAGAGAAAACAATGTTAATTATAGAATATAGTTTTTGATTAGAAAAGTTTATATAGAAGTGGTTTAATCTATTGGATATGGTAATGTAATGTAGAATTTGTATTGAAGATAAATAGGTGATTTATATGGCTCTATATGGAGTTCCTGTATTGATTCTTAAAGAAGGTACTCAGAGAACTGTTGGTAGAGATGCTTTAAGAGCTAATATAATGGCTGCTAGAGCTTTAGCTGAAGTTTTGAAATCAAGTTTGGGTCCGCGTGGTTTAGATAAAATGCTTGTAGATAGTTTTGGAGACATTACTGTTACTAATGATGGTGCAACTATTGTTAAAGAAATGGAGGTTCAACATCCTGCTGCTAAGCTTCTCGTTGAAGTAGCTAAAGCTCAGGATGCTGAAGTTGGTGATGGAACAACTAGTGCTGTTGTATTAGCTGGTGTTTTACTAGAGAAAGCTGAGGAACTTCTTGAACAGAATATTCATCCAACTATTATTATTGAAGGCTATACGAAAGCTATGAATGAAGCTATTCGTATACTTAATGAAATAGCTACAACTGTTAAACCAGATGATAGGAGTATTTTGAGAAAAGTTGTTAATACAGCGATAGCGAGTAAATACGTTGGTAGAGGAGGTGTAGCTGATAAGATCATTGAATTAACAATAGATGCTGCAATAACTGTTGCAGAGAGAAGACCAGACGGTACATATGATTTCAAAGTTGATGACGTTAAACTGGAGAAAAAGAAAGGTGGACATGTGGCTGATACACAGTTGATATATGGTATTGTCTTAGATAAAGAAATAGTTCATCCCGGTATGCCTAGGAGAGTTGAAAATGCTAAAATAGCATTGCTTGATTGTCCACTTGAAGTTGAGAAACCAGAGATATCTGCTAAAATAAACATAACAAGCCCAGAGTTGATGAAAGCTTTTCTCGACGAAGAGGCTAAGATTTTGAAAGAAATGGTTGATAAGATTGCTGAGACTGGTGCTAATGTTGTTATATGTCAGAAGGGTATTGACGAAGTTGCTCAACATTTTCTAGCTAAGAAAGGTATACTAGCTGTTAGAAGAGTTAAGAGATCTGATATGGAGAAATTAGAGAGAGCAACAGGCGGTAGAATTGTTAGTAGTATTAGAGATCTGACTCCAAAAGATCTAGGTGAAGCAGCATTAGTTGAGGAAAGAAAAGTTGGTAATGATAAAATGGTTTTCGTAGAAGGATGTAAGAATCCGAAATCAGTTACAATATTAATACGTGGAGCTAACGATATGGTTGTCGACGAAGTCGAGAGATCTATTAAAGATGCTTTAAACGTGTTGAGAAACGTGTTGAGAACGCCCAAGGTTGTTCCAGGTGGTGGTGCTATTGAAGTAGAGTTAGCTATGAAACTTAGAGATTTTGCTTCAAAAATAGGTGGTAAAGAACAATTGGCTATTGAAGCATTTGCTAACGCTTTAGAAGAAATACCGGTGATATTAGCTGAGACAGCTGGTATGGATCCACTAGATACGTTAGTGAAACTAAGACAATTACATAGTGAAGGTAAAATAAATGCTGGTATAGATGTTATTAATGGTAAAACTGTTGACGATATTGTTGAAATAAATGTTGTAGACCCCTTATTAGTTAAATTAAATATTTTAAAGAGTGCTACCGAAGCTGCAACTACGATATTGAAAATAGATGATATAATTTCGGCTAGTCCATTGAAGAAAGAGAAAGAGAAGGAAAAGAAAGGAACCGAGTCAACCCCAGAGTTAGATTAGGTCTCTAATTTAATATATAAAAAAGTTTTTTAACCATATATTATTTTGTCTAGTATTTCTGAACATATTGAAATGGGTTATATTTTGAGTACAGATATTTACACAAGTGTTTGGTTTAGGAAACTAACTAGATTTGAACTGGCTCGTATAGTTAGTGCTAGAGCTTTGCAATTAGCATTAGGTGCTCCGCCTTTAGTTGATACAAGTGAGATAAATGTTAAAGATCCGGTAGCAATAGCTATAATTGAGTTATTAAAAAATGTTTTACCTATTACTATTAAGAGAGTGAAACCTGGTGGAGGATTCGAATTACTTCCAGTCAATAAATTACTCTCAGAAGATAATAGAAGATATCTCAGAACTATTCTTGAAAGCTGGAGTCTCCATTCAACGTATTGAAACATTCGTAGCTCCGAGAATCGGTTTAATATATGAAATACATATTGATAAATACTTAGCTGAAGAGTATTTCAATGCAATATATGTTTTTCTTGTTAATAAACATAGTTATTTTCCAATACAGATACGTAATGTTGAACCAGTTATTAGATTAATACCTATTAAAAGGAATAATACTAGTTCAGTGATTAAAAAACTACTAATATTATTAACAGTTTTAACTGTTTTTCTAACAGGTTATGGTTTAACAGAGTCTTTCTACAAGTTTCTCGATATAGAGAATAGTTTTGTAATATTAACATGGAGTATTGTTTACACGTTTTTATTTCTAATAGCATTGGGTTTTCACGAATACGGTCATTTAAAAGTATCGAGAAGAGATGGTATTGTTGTTGATGGGCCTTTCTTCATACCAGCTCCTCCGATACAGTTGGGTTTTATCGGAACACTTGGTGCTGTAATAACTATGAGAAACATACCTCCGAATAGAAATTCACTAGCTAGAATCGGTTTATCCGGACCATTAATCAGTTTCACTATTGGTTTATTTATCGGTATATTTGGATTGTTGATTTCACCACATGTTCGTGTAGAAAGAGTTGCTGAATTAGAGGAGATTAGTTTTCTTCCACTTGTTTTACAATTAATGCTATTGTTCATTAAAGTGGAAGAAGGTTATACGATCTTAGCTCATCCTTTATTAATAGCATCTTTCATAATATTATTGGTTACTTTTCTGAATCTTATTCCAATTGGTCAATTAGATGGTGGTCATGTAGTTAGATCATATGTTTCAGAAAGAATTTATGAAAACTTAAGTTACGTGATTATAGTTACGACGCTTCTAGCCGGTATTATACTGTTCATATTTAATAAACCAGCATATATGTATTACGTGTTTCTAACATTTATTCTAATAGTATTTAAAATAATATTCGGTAGAAAACCCCATCCAGGGCCGGCTAATCAAGTTTCCCATATTAAAACCTATAAGTACATGTATATTTACCTATTGCTTTTAACGTTAACAACTCCAATACCTATATAAACAGAGAATTGTTGAAAGAATATTCGTCAAATGGTGGTTTATATAACTAGTTTTAAAATAGATGATTGGATTAAGAAACTAAGATTTGATAAAAAAATGGAGAAAACGGGTTTTGCTAAAGAAATTAGTATTTGGGATTTAAAAGGGAAGATTGTTATCATAGCTGAGAAACCTAAAGCAGCTAGTAAAATAGCTCCAGCTTTATCACCGAAATACAATGTTTACAAACTATATGGAGTTCCATATTACGTGATAAATACTGGTTATTCATATATATATATTGTTCCTGCTGCTGGACACTTATATGGTTTAGATACTAGTATCTCCGGTTACCCTGTTTTCGAATATGATTGGAAACCTATTTATGAAATCGATAGAAACGCTAAGCATACTTATTATTTTCTGAAAACAATTGAGAAGCTTTGTAGTGAAGCAGATTACTATGTCAATGCGTGTGATTACGATATTGAAGGTTCTGTGATAGGTTATTTGATCATAAAATTCCATGGAAATATTGAAAAGAGTTTTAGAGCTAAATTTTCGAGTCTAGCGTATGAAGAGTTGAGAGAGTCTTTTAGAAGACTCAATAGACTTGATTGGGAGATGATTGAAGCTGGTTTATGTAGACATGAATTAGATTGGTTATGGGGTATTAACATAAGTAGAGCTTTAATGAATGCTGTTAGAGAAGTTAGTAACAAGAAGATAGTGTTAAGTGCTGGACGTGTTCAAACACCTACTCTTAAATACGTTGTTGATAATAATATATCTCGCAATTTATTCATACCAATACCTCAATACACATTATCTGTAACAATAATTAAAGATGGGAAAGAGTTTAGATTGGATTACGCTGGTTCTACTATAGAGACACGAGATGAAGCAGAGAATTTAATTAAAATACTTAATACGGATAAATTACTATTAGTCACTGATTATAGAGAGGAAGTAGTTAACTACAATCCACTACCTGCATTTAATCTAGGTGATTTACAGAGTGAAGCAGCTAGAATATATGGATTTAGTCCATATAAAACACAGAGTATTGCTGAAAAACTATATTTAGAAGCGTTAATAAGCTATCCGAGAACTAATAGTCAGAAACTACCACCTAGTATTAACTATAGAGTTATTGTGGAGAGTTTGGGTAAAATAGATAGATATAGAAACTTGGTGAGAGAACTATTAGCTGAAACACATGGTTATTTAAAACCAGTTCAGGGTGTTAAAGAAGATCCGGCTCATCCAGCGATCTATCCGACTGGTAATATACCTTCGAATCTTAGTGTAGATGAGTGGAAAATATATGATTTAATAACTAGAAGGTTTTTAGCAGCTTTCGCTTCCAAAGCAGTTGTTGAACGTAGACATGTTGTTTTCAAACATAGTGATAGCTATAAGCTTGTTTTTCAAACAAGTGGTCAAAAAGTAATTATTCAAGGCTGGTTGAAGTATTATCCTTTTATAACTATAGAAGAGAGGATTATTCCTAAATTCCGTGTAGGAGAGAGAGTAATTGTTTCAAACGCTGAGTTTAAGAGAATTTTTACAAAACCGCCTGAGAGAATATCTAAGATAAAACTGTTGAAATGGATGGAGAGTGTGGAAATAGGAACGGAATCTACGCGTGCCAGAATCATTGAATTACTGTTTAAACGCAAGTATTTGAGAAACACGAGTAGAGGTGCTGAAGCTACAGATATAGGTTTAGGAGTTATTGAAGTATTATCAGAATACTTTCCTGAATTAACTAGTGTTGAGTTAACGAGGTTTTTTGAGAAAGAAATGGAGAAGATACGTAATGGGTTTAAAAATAGAAACGAGGTTATTGAGGAAGCTCGTAATACGATAAAAAAACTATTGAGTAGATTCGATGATAAAAAAATAGAGCTCGGTCAATTACTTTGTCTTAGACTGGGTTTATTGAAAACGAAAAATAAATGCATATTGTGCAATAGAGAGGTGTATAATCGTAATCTATGTAAATATCATTACTTAGCTTTTGAAGAGATTAAGAAACAATATCTTGTTTGGAAAAATAGAGAGAGAGTTGATTATAAACAATACATTAGTATTTTAAAGAGATTGAATTCAACAGGTAGGTGGATTAAAGAGGTTTTAAATATACTTGATAATATTCAGTAAATGTAGTTGAAGATCTTTTTTGAACAATGAAATTAAATAATCTCTCCATATTGATAAATATCCTAGATACGGTATTTTAAAAATAGTTTTGTCTATTGAAATGACAACTCCTTTAACACGATCGTATGGAATTCCCGCTCTACCCGGACCCGTGAATTCTCTGTAATCTCTATCGAAATTATTATCTCCTTTTGTTTGATAATAGTAGTTGTTATTTATAATTCTTACTTCAACAACGCGATGTATTATAAGTCTATTGTGTACAATACTTTCGTATATAATAATATCCCCTTCTTTTATCTGATCTGGTTTAGGTTTATATGAAAAAACAATATCTCCTTCTCTCAGTAATGGATACATACTGCTTCCGCGGACAACAGCTATAGGTACATCGGTTCCAGTAAATGATACAAGTATGTTTTTCAAATTTAAACCAATAATTATGATCAATATTAGTAATATTGTTTTAAAAAAACTACTTTTTTTCATCAAAACTAGTTTTGAATAAAATTGTTTAATCAATGTTTTCAAACTATTCCTCCTCGTTTTCTCTGAGAATATCATCAATATCTATTACAATTTCTTTAACTCTTCTTTTACCTTCTTCTTCCGCTATTTCTTTATCATTAATAGCTATTCCTCTATCGCCAATCTTTATTTTACTCAAAACACTTCTCCAAGAGTGATTACATGTTTTACAAACAATACTACCCATAACAGTGACAGTTATTCTCCCGTATTTATCCGGGATTGGTGATGTTAATTGCCATGTTTTTACAACATCTACTTCTGTTGAACCACATTTAGGACATTTAATGTTTTGTTTACTCATTAATAACCACCGTTGCCGGTTGTATTCGTTACAATTATTGATACTATTAGTAAAATGATAATAAGTATTGGTATAAATAAAACGTCTTTTAAACTAATTTCTTTAATTAACTTCATAGTATAGTATGAGTATATGATTAACAAAGCTGTCAATACCAAATATTGTGTTAATAAATTCATTCTACTAGCTATGTAAATTATAGGAATACTATATATTACCAGAGGGAATAGTGTATATAACCATAGTTTTTTAATTCTATCTCTAAACCAAGTTGTCATAATTATCCATATTAATCCCATAAATATCAATATTAGTATATATTGAATCAATACTTAAACACCAGATTATAAGAGTGGTTTGAATTGTTTGAATACACTATCAATACTTATATTTATGAAGAGTTGTTTAAAATAAAAAGTGTTAAGGGATATATGGTTATCGATTCAAGAGGTTATCCAACAGTTGCTGTTAGAGTAGTGACTAATGGTCTTGGAGTTGGCGTCGCATACGCTCCCAGCGGTGCTTCAACCGGAAAATATGAAGCATTAGAGTTGAGAGATGGTGATACGAGATTTCACGGTAAAGGTGTTAATAAAGCAATAGATAATGTTAATAAAGTAATAGCACCAGCGATCATTGATACAGATTCTCGTAAACAGAGAGAGATTGATTATAAATTGATTCAAATAGATGGTACTTCAAATAAAAGCAAACTAGGTGGAAATGCAGTAGTAGCAACTAGTCTAGCTGTAGCTAAAGCAGCTGCATCAACATATGAATTACCCTTATTCATCTACATTGGAGGTGTGAATGCTGTTACGATGCCCGTACCCATGCTTAATATAATAAATGGAGGTGTTCATGCTGGTAATAATCTAGATTTTCAAGAATTCATGATCGTGCCAGGTGGTTTCGATACTTTCTCGGAAGCATTGAGAGCTAGTGTCGAGGTTTACCATGAGCTTAAAAAAGTTTTGAAAGAAAAATATGGTGCAATAGCTGTAAATGTCGGAGATGAAGGCGGATTTGCTCCACCTATGAGTAAAACTGTTGAAGCAATTGATTCTATAATTGAAGCTATTAAGAGAGCTGGATATAAAGAGGGTGAAGATATTGCTCTAGCTATTGATGCTGCTTCTTCTCAACTATACGATATTGAGAAAAAAGTTTATAGAATTGATGGATTAGAGCTTAGTAGAGATGAGTTAATAGATTACTATAAACAATTGATTGAACAATATCCTATCGTTAGTATTGAAGATCCATTGAATGAAGAAGATTTCGAAGGCTTTTCAATAATAACACGAGAAATAGGTGATAGAGTACTTATTGTAGGCGATGACTTATTCGTAACAAATCCATCTAGATTTCTGAAAGGTATTAGTATGAATGCTGGAAACGCTATATTAGTTAAAGTAAATCAGATTGGAACGTTGACAGAAACGATCGATGTAGTTAATATTGCTAAACGAAATGGATATAAAGCTATTATTAGTCATAGAAGTGGTGAAACAGAAGATACTTCTATAGCTGATCTAGCCGTGGGTTTATCAACTGGATTGATTAAAACAGGTGCTCCAGCTAGGGGTGAGAGAACTGCTAAATATAATAGATTACTTGAAATAGAATCTATGATTGAAAAACCATATTATCCAGGATTCACAGTGTTTCCTAAAAAACCTCATTAATTAAGGTAATATTATTCCAACAATTATTAGAATTGTTGCAAACAATACTGTATATTTTATAAATTCTCTAACTGTAAGATTTGGTAATTGTTTAATTAGTTTGATGAAATAATATAAACCCATTCCAACACCTATTATTATCAATATTGTTAAACCCGTTATTACAAATATACTGCCTATACCCTGTATTCCGTTGAAAACGTTGACAAATCCTTCGATTATTTTACTAAAAACTTCTAAACCCACATTAACCACCTAGAGTATTATTTAAAATGAGTAAGGTTGATAAAGTATTGGACTGTTAATTACCGATATGGAGATGATGAAGGTTAAAAGCGTGGATTCTCGTGCCAGAGACCAGGCTTCTGATCCTGTAATCAACTAGTCCTTTTCCTTATAACCATATCAAAACTAGATAGGTATTAACAGAGTAGTACCTAGACTAGGTGGGTTAAACATGATACATATAAGGATAGAAGATGTTGAAAAGTATATTGGCAAACCAGTTAACGATCCTTACGGTAGAAGAATTGGTTACGTTATTGGATTCTACAGCGATCCAGACGGTAATGTAATTAGTTTAGAAATAAGTCTCGGTGACTATGAATTTAAGGAGATTAAAATAGATAGATTTGAATTAAATAATGGTGATCTAATACTATTGCCTGAATGGGAGTATGAAGTTAAGATTATTGAAAATAGATTAGAGAGATTAAGAAAGAGGATTATAGCATTAAATGAACTATATGCTAAGAAAGAAATACCGAAACATTCGTATGAAAAGTATAGGAAGATTGTTGAAAACGAGTTGTTGAAAACTAAAGAAGATGCTAAAAATATACGTGAAGTTCTTAAGAAGAGATTGAATACTCTAGATGATACTATTATAGAATTGGAGAAAACTATGACTGGTTTGAAGATGTGTTATATTTCAGGCGAAATCCCCGAGAAAGCGTATAAAACAGCTGTTGACCAGGTTAGGAAATACATAGAGCTTACTCAGATGGAGAAAGAAAGTGTTAAGAAACATTTAGATAAAATCGAGTCTCTCGAGAAGCAACCAATAGATATTGGTTTAAAAACTAGTGAGGAAAAAGTTGAAGCACCTAGTAGTCAGGGAATTCCAGTTGTGGTAGTTGAATCATAGTTTTTTGGTAATACACGTGTAAGCCTATAATATTTCCTCAATACTACTATTTCGTTTATTTAAAAACATTTCTTTCAACCAATATTTTTTCTAGACAATTTACAACTGAGGGAGTTTAAGTGTCTTTAACCACTAGTTGGAGCAATAATCTGTTTAATAGGATAATAGGAGCGTTCCGTGGACCGAAGGATCCTCTTGTTAAGAATATTCATGAAGCTATGGCTACATTAGATAAAATGACTAACTATATTGAAACAACTAAGAAGATTCTTGAAAACAAGTATGAAGAACATCAGAGAAGAGCTAAGATATTCGCTAGTGAGGGGAAAAGTGAATATGAGAAGATATTTATTGAGGAATCTAAGCATATAAGTAGTTTAATATCATTATTTAGTAAAATACAGTATGATTTGATTAGAGTTAAGTATAGATTAGAAACAGTAACTATTGTTGAAGAACCATTACAATTGATACCGGAGATTATACATGAACTAGAATCGTTAAAACCCGATATTGAGAGAATTGCTCCTCAATTAACAACGCTATTACTTGAAGTTGAAAGGAGAGTTAATAGTATAATGTCTGTTTCAAACGTATCATCTTTAAATAGTTTATTAACAAATACAAGTAATACTAGTGTCTCTGGTAAAATCCCACCATTACCGCCTGAGGAAAAGCCTTCTATCAAGAATCAGTTGATTGAAACATATGTTGTCGATATCAATAGCGTTAAGAGAGTACTTTTAGATGAGATTAAAAGAACCGGCGGTGTTTTAGTTTTAAGCGATATTTCTAGAAAATACAATATACCAAAACACATAGTTCACAATGCTTTGAAGAAACTCGAAGAAGAAGGATTAATTAAGATAAAATAATTTTTCCACATTCATCTCGTTAATTATATATTTTTATTCAAACAAATGGATGAGGTGGTTTAAATCTACTACTTAGTTGATAAAGCAACTGAGTATGCGCATATAGCTGTTGCATCTGATAGAAGTGGTGATTACGATAAAGCGATAAAATACTATAAGTTAGCTATTGAAATGTTTTCCAAGTATTTAAAACTATATCCCGATAACTCTATGGCGGATTTCTATAGAGAGTTAATTAAGAAATATAGAGCGAGGATCGAAGTCTTAGAAAAGTATTTGACTAGAGTAACTAGTAATGTGAGTAGTGGTAATACTAGTTCAGATGAGAGTGGAGACGGTTTTACTATTATTGATTATAGTAATGGTAATGGACCTAAATTCGATGATTTAGTTGATTTAGATAACGTTAAGAAAGCTTTAAAAAGATCTGTTATATATCCTGTTAAATCCCCTGATCTCTATCCTTTAGGATGGTCTCGTGGAATACTATTATTCGGACCTCCTGGTTGTGGTAAAACACTTATATCAATGGCTCTAGCAAATGAAATAAAAGCATATATGTTTAGTGTAACACCTGCTACTATAATGTCTAAATGGCTTGGTGAAGCTGAGAAAAACGTTGCTAAATTGTTCAATAAAGCTCGTGAAATACTAGCATCTAGTAATAAACCTGTTATCGTATTTATAGATGAAGTTGACGCGTTATTTCAAGAATATAGCGATGAAATGGGTAGCGAGAAGAGAGTTAGAAATCAATTTCTCATTGAAATGGATGGTTTAAAATCTAAAGAAGATGATAAATTACCTTTATTCGTAATAGGTGCTACTAATAAACCATGGAAACTAGATATTGGTTTCATAAGAAGATTTGATAAGAGAATATACGTTCCACCACCTGATAAAGAAATTCGTAAGAAAATATTTGAACACTATATTAGTAAGTTATCTAAAGTATACGATGTATCCAATGTTGATATAGATAAGTTAGCTGAAATGACTGAAAACTATAGTCCAGATGATATACGAAAGATTGTTAAAGAGATACAATCGGAAATAGCTGAAGCATATTATGAAAAGAATAGTAATGGTCAAAGAATTTTGAAAACAGAAGATTTCATAAAAGTTATTGAGAAGAGAAAACCGAGCATAGATCCTCAGTTGCTAGAATCGTATGAAATATGGTTTAAGAAATATGGAGCCGAGTAGTTAGAAATAATACTCCTATCGGAATCTATATTATTTAGAGCAATGAAGATAGTCATGCCTACTGATTAATGATAGAATAATCCCGGGGTAGCTGAGCTCACTCGATTAGATTAAGTGTGTAGAAAACTATCCTTTAATATGTATTTCAACAATATCGCCGTCTTCAACAATATGATTTAAACCAACTCTCATACCAGGGAATTTAGCAGATCTACCCCATATTTTTGCATAGAGGAATTTCTCAACGAAATCTCTATGAATAGCTGAGGCAACATTATATATAGTTGAACCACGTGGTAGAATTAATGGTTTATCCGAAACATCTCCGTTTGGTTGCTTAGTATATACTCTAATAATGTCTAATAGTTTAAACAAGATCTCTCCTATATTCTCAAAACCTTTGTTTAAAAGAGCTGAACCAATTAATACAGGAGTATCTCCAATCATATTTCTCAGTTTTTGAGCAGCATTATTTGCTTTAACCGGATTTAAATCAGCTTTATTTATTATTATAAGTGATGGTTTATAGACAATGTTTTCGAAAATAGCTTGTTCAACATCATCTAACGTTACTTCACCGTATATTTTAACATGTGCGTTATAGATATGGTAGCTTTCAAGTAGTTTTCTAATATTTTCGATCGTTGTGTCAAGTAATTTACCTAATAATGTTACTCTAATACCGATTCTACCCATTCTAGTCTTTTCAATAACAACTCTACCACGAGGTTTTTTCAAATAAATACCGTTTTCTTCTAGAATACTTGTTATAGTTAAATAATCTTTAACGGGATCGCTGTTATTATCCAGTATAACTATAACAGCATCACTGTTTCGTATTAAACCAATTACTTTTGTGAAATAACTAGAACCTGGTGATATAGGAGGAGTATCGACAAGTTGGAAGTAAATATCTTCATATCTCATCATACCGGGTACGGGATAAGTTGTTGAAAAAGGATATTCTGATACAATTGTTTTAGCATTAGTTAATTTATTGATAAACAAACTTTTACCACTATTAGGCAGACCGATAACAACTATTTGACCAGCACCTTCTTTTTCAACGAAAAAAGATAATCCTCTGCCAGCTTTTTTCCTCTTTCTTTCTTCCAATTCTTCTCTAAGTTCAGATAATCTACGTGTAGCCCATTCTCTTAAATTAGCTGTACCTTTATGTTTAGGAACAGCCGATAGGAATTCTTCAAGTGCTTTAATCTTTTCTTCAATTGTTTTAGCCTCCATAACTTTTATCCACTTAGCTCTAGCTTCAGCAGGTAGATTAGTGACCATTTAAATCACCTTTCTAAATAGTTTAGAATACTCTTACCGTGTTTAACACTACTATACCATTTAGGTGCTAGAACAGATAGTGTAGACCAAGATCTTCTTATAATAACCGGGGGATCTCTGTATATATTATAGTTTTCAACAATCCATAATCTAGTCCTTTGATCACTAGGATATCCTGAACCGAAATTTCCATATATTTTCTTTGACAAATAGAGATTTCTATCTCTATAATATTTAGCTACAATACTAGCTGCTGATACAACCGTATATTTCTTATCGGCTTTTGGTTCAACAACTATATCTATGTTTCCAAAGATTTTTCTATTGATCATTGCTTTAATTGAATCACTATAACCAGTTACTTCATCAGTATATATTTTCACAATAGTGTTTTCATCAAAGAATTTCCTCAGTATTGTTAAAGCAATATTAATACTAGATACAAAAGTCTTAGCTAATAACCTATTCAATCTATTTAAGTCGATCACGAGAGGCGGTAAATATGTTGTATGAACTATAATAGAGTTTTCATAAATTGAATTTACAAAGTATTCTCGTTGGATTGGAGTCAATTCTTTACTATCGCGAATACCTAGGTTTTTCAAATAGACATATTGCTGATTATTCAAAACAACAAGCCCGACCACTAAGTCACCTAATACAGGTCCACGACCGGCTTCGTCAACTCCAATATGCAATGTTGATTCTACAGTATTCATATAGACAAAAACACCGGTTTAAACAATCTTTTATCATATTATTCTAAATTAATTATCCATCTATATAGTATTAACCTACTCACTATTAATGAATTCGACACAATTTATCTTATTGACTTTTAGACTCGATATATATTTTTTAATATAAATCAATTTATTTAATGGATCGCAGTCTATGATTCTATCCGGTTTAACATCTGTTAGTAATTTAACAACTTTCTCTTCGAGCATGAAATGTTTTTTGAATACAACTATTTTCACATTCTCAGATCTAACTATATGTGTTCTACTAATTGTTTTCATATAATCGCTATCGGATACAATGACGTAATTTTTCTTCTTATTACTAGTGATTATTTTAACGAGTTTATCTAAGACATTGATATCTGTTAGCAATACCAGATCTGTCAAGTCGGTAATCCTCTACATATACGTCATTGCTTTAAACAATTTAATTATTCGGTTATCGAATATATAAGATTTATTAAAACCGATTAATTTTCTAAAATTATGGTTAATGAGGTGTATAATGTGAGTAAAACGAGTGAAATTATTGAAAAAATTACTAATATAATGGAATCTAGAGATTTAAATATTGAGAAGAAAAGGAATACTATTAAAGGAATACATGTCGATCTCCCAATAGCACTTGTTGTTAAAATATATCAGAATAGGAAACAAGCGGTTATAGAGTTAGAGTCTTTAGAGGATTTATCGGATACTCTTGCTGATTTAATAGAATCTAATGAAAACGTTGAAGACATAGTAGATACTGTTCTCTCCGAGTTGAGAGATGCAGCTATTGAAATAACCAGAGTTTTGGAAACAAATGGTTACATGGTTGAAATTAAAGTTATGGAGAACGAGAAAGATATACGTGATATTATTTACGAAGTATTAGAAGAATATAGGGAGTTCGAGGAAGAAGAGTAATTTGATTAACAAGGTGTTTTATTTTGAATAAACTATTTGGAACAGACGGTGTTAGAGGTGTTGTAAACGAATTCTTTACCCCTATTTTCGCTGCAAAACTTGGTCAAGCAATAGGATCTTTTTTCGGCGAGAACTCGAGGATTATTGTAGGTAGAGATGTACGTGTTGGTGGTTTATTTATTAAAAACGCTGTGATTGCTGGTTTACTATCTAGTGGTGTTAAAGTATATGACTGTGATCTAGCTCCAACACCCGCTATTCAATACGTTACCAGAGATGATGGTTTCGACGGAGCTGTGATTATAACAGCTAGTCATAATCCGCCTCAATATAATGGTGTTAAAGTTATTGACAGTGATGGTATTGAAATATCTCGTGATAAAGAGAGGATCATTGAAGAGATTTTTACTGAAGAGAGATTTAATAGAATACAATGGAATAGACTCCATGAAAGTATTTATGAATACCGCGTAGTAAATGATAAGTACGTTAAAGCTGTTGTTGAAAAAGTTGATAAAGAATTGATTAAAAACCGTGGTTTTAAAATAGTAGTTGATCCCGCTAATAGTGTTTCAGTATTGACAACACCTAGAATTGCTAGAGAGCTCGGTGTTAAAGTCTATACTATTAATGGTGATCTAGATCCGTATTTCTCGGGGCGAGAACCCGAACCAACTGTAGAATCTCTCTCAAAAACAACTACTATTGTAACTAGTTTAAAAGCTGATCTCGGAGTAGCTCATGATGGTGATGGTGATCGAGCAATATTTATCGACGACAAGGGTAGAATTCTTTGGGGAGATAGATCTGCTTGTATTCTAGCTAAGTATCTGTTAGAAAAACATCCTGATTCACCGCGTAGAGTATATACAGCTGTTTCATCTAGTACTATTATCGAAGAGTATTTGAGAGAATACGGTGTAGAAGTTGTATGGCTTAAAGTCGGTAGTGTTGATATAGCTAGAGCTATGAAAGAAAAGGGAGATGCTCTATGTGGTTTCGAGGAGAACGGTGGATTTATGTATCCTAAACACCAGTTTGTACGTGATGGTGGCATGACTTTAGCTTTAATGCTTGAACTTCTAGCGTCTTGGAGGAAAAAGTTATCGGAGCTATACGATGATTTACCTAGAATGTTTAGTGTTAAAACAAAAATACCTATGGGTAGAGATAAAGCTGTCAAAGTAATCGAGGTATTAAGAGAAAAGTATTGTAATTATAGACAAGTGAATATTGATGGTGTAAAAATTATTGGTGACGATTACTGGTTTCTCGTTAGACCTAGTGGTACAGAACCTTTGCTCAGAGTAATGATTGAAGCACGTAGTGAAGACCGTTTGCGTAAAATACTTGATGAAATATTAGATATTGTTAGAGGTATCTAGGGAATGATGCGTTACTGGGGTATTGATTATATAAAATGTATATACTGTAGTAACTATCCATTGAAACTAATAGTTTTAGATTATGTTAAAGAGAGTATTGATACAGCTGGTTTAGAAAAACCATTGTGTAGAAACTACTGTGGATATTTAAATGAAAGTATTCAAAAGAATAAAGAGTATCCTTGTAATGAATGTTTATCAATAGGTATTAGAGAAGCAGTGCTGTATTGTGATAAGTGTAATAGATGGTATCCTGTTATAAACGGTATATTACAAATGCTTAGAGATAATAAGAGAAAGGAGAGTGTTGAGAAAGAATTCTTGAAAAAATGGAGTGATAAACTACCTAAACAAATTGTATACGAAGGAAAACCATTTAATCTATCAAACATATAGCGTTTTCGAAAAACAACTGAGAGAAAAGTATAATAGTAGTGTTCAATATTAGTGTATTCAATAGTTTATGGTGGAGTTTCAAATGAGTAGTTTATTTCCACACTTAGATTCATGGATTAAGAAACAAATAGAGACAATGGAGTTGTTTAAAAAAGCAGAAGAAAACTATGAGAAAGCAGATAGATTAGAGTTGATAATATTGTCGAGACTAGCGTTTCAACACATGGTTAGAACAATTGAAGCATTTAATCAATGGCTGAGTGAACCATTAGTAACAACTCATATGTCTCGTGAAATGCTTATAGAATTATGGGAGAAGTTGAGAAACATACTATATAATCTAATAGAACTAGATATCGAGCATACTTCAAAATTCAGTCAGCATATTAAAAAATTAGAAGCCGAGGGTAAGCTTAACCCCATACTCACAACTAGTGCTAAATCTGAGAAGGAGCGTAGGAGATCTTTTACAACAATATAGTGGTTTAAATAAACATTTAGAAAAACAATCTCTTTGTTTTTCTCGTTTTATATTTTAGCTCTACTTCTAGATCAATTGGTTTAATTTTCGTTCTCAATTCATCAACTAGTTTCTTAATAGTATCTCTCTCTTGTTCACTTAATATATTAATATGTTTATCTAAAAATTCCTTACCAAGAGAGGATACTATGTTTTTCTTAAAAATATTTGTCTCCAGTAAACCAGTATATTTAAGTGCTATGAGATCGTTTGATAACTCTCTACTCGAAGGTGTATTGCCTATCAGAGTAAAACTATATCCTAGTTCATATCCTTTCTTCCCCAATTCATAGATGAGATACTGAAGTGCTTTATCACTTATTTCACCGAAAACTGAAACTATGTAAAGTAATTTTATTTTAACGGGGTCTTTCGCAATATCATCTAGTGTAACAACTTGTTTAGTTATGATTTTAATCTCTTTACTCCTTGTTGCCGATGCTCCTTCCTTATCTTTAGTTTTACCACTAGATGGTTTAGACAATCATACCACCTCTATTTATTTAAATATATATATGTTATTAATTAGTTTCGCTTGATATTTGTGAAATAGTTTTTCTCAACGCTTCATCTATTTTATAGCCGTGCATTAGTAGTAGATTTATTTTATATTTAAATAATTTT
>Ga0209394_1000873_pt1 | contig 20372 bp, 17 predicted proteins | sample JNZ201metaG_FD_184122 | JGI IMG/M metagenome (GOLD analysis project Ga0209394, IMG submission 184122) | Hot spring microbial communities from Jinze hot spring, China to study Microbial Dark Matter (Phase II) - JNZ 20120812A (SPAdes) (version 3) ... | reverse complement strand
TTTTAACAAACTTCAACATATCTGTCGGTGTTACAGACGAGTTTATGGAAGCTGTCGAGAAAGACGGATACTATAGCCTAGTTAACCCTAGGAACGGCTCCGTAGTTAAGCGCTTGAAGGCTAGAGCCGTCTTCGATCTAATAGCGACGGCAGCTTGGAAGACAGGCGACCCTGGCCTAGTATTTCTTGACGAGATTAACCGGAAGAATCCGACGCCTCATGTTGGCGTTATTGAGAGCACGAACCCTTGCGGCGAAGTCCCGCTCTTGCCATACGAGAGCTGTAATCTAGGCTCAGTAAATCTGTCCAGGATGGTTAGGGATGGCGAAATTGATTGGGATAAGCTTAGGCGAACCGTTAGGATCGCCGTTCACTTCCTAGATAACGTCATAGACGCCAACAAGTATCCTATACCCCAGATTGAGAAGGCGACTAAAGCGAATAGGAAGATTGGTTTAGGTGTAATGGGCTTCGCTGAGATGCTCATAAAGCTGGGCATACCATATGATTCGGAAGAAGCGGTTGCAACAGCCGAGAAGGTTATGTCATTCATCTCTGAGGAGGCTAGGAAGAAGTCCGTTGAACTCGGTGAGGAGAGGGGCTCATTCCCGAACTTCCCAGGCAGTGTATGGGAGAAGATGGGCTATAAGGCTATGAGGAACGCTACCGTAACCTCAATAGCTCCAACTGGGACAATAAGCATAATCGCTGGAACATCGAGCGGGATAGAGCCGCTATTCGCTGTAGCATTCGTTAGAAACGTTATGGGAACACAGCTCTTTGAGGTTAACCCGGTCTTCGAGCAGATAGCGAAGGAAAGAGGTTTCTACAGCATTGATCTGATCTCAAAGATCGCTAAGACAGGTTCTGTTCAAGGATTAAGTGAGGTTCCGCCGGATGTTAGAAGGCTATTTGTGACAGCCCTTGAAATAGCGCCCGAATGGCATGTGCGGATGCAAGCGGCATTCCAGAAATACACGGATAACGCCGTCTCTAAAACGGTTAATTTACCTCACGAAGCAACAATAGATGACGTTAAAAAAGTTTTCATGATGGCTTGGAAACTCAAGTGTAAAGGCATAACTGTGTATCGATACGGAAGCAGAGCTGAGCAAGTCTTAGTCGTTGGAGGAGTTCAGACGCCAAGCCCAAGCACGATCACAGCGCCGCCACCATATATTCAGGCGCCAGCGGAGTTCGCGGGAGAATGCCCAACAGGGGTATGCCAATATTGAAAGAGACTTGCCCTCATTAAAATTTTAGAAGGCATGTAGTATTAATCATCACGTTCAGCGATGCTCTAGATGAAGTGGTGAATGATGAGATGGAAGTGTGGAAGAAGAGTAAATTTAAGGAAGCCGTGGTTGCGAAATACCTTAATAATGGGCTGCTAGAAACAATAATGTCATTTTAGTGGGGTGAACCTAACGTGAAATATAGAATTAGTGGAAGAGAAGACGCATTAATAATAGTTGACGTACAAGTCGACTTCTGCCCAGGTGGAGCCCTGCCAGTTCCGGGGGGCGATGAAATAATCCCCATACTTAATGAGTACATTAGGAAGTTTTATGCGGCTGGCGCCCTCATAGTTGCTACAAGAGATTGGCATCCGCCAAACCATATCTCGTTTAGAGATTATGGTGGCATCTGGCCTCCGCATTGCGTTCAGGGGACTGAAGGAGCGAAGTTTCATCCGGGTTTAAGGCTTCCGGAAAACGCGCTCATTATATCTAAGGCTGCGGATCCGTTGAAGGAGGCTTATTCTGGCTTTGAGGGAACGAGGCTTGAAGAGGAATTAAAGAAGGCTGGTGTTAGAAGGGTTTTTGTTGGAGGTCTTGCAACGGAGTATTGTGTTAAAAACACGGTTTTAGATGCGTTAAAGTATGGTTTTGAAACCTTTCTTCTGGAGGATGCCGTGAGAGGTATAGATGTGAAGCCCGGAGATGTTGAGAGAGCCATAAAAGAGATGCTTGAGAGAGGCGCTAAAAAGCTGACGTTAGCGGACATAGAGTGAGTATCTTCGAGACAATTGGTTCGCGGATTAGGATTAGTGTTTGGGAGATGCATGGACATAAAATACGTGTATGGCATTTTTCTTCCATTATTGGTTTTAGCTGCTTCATGCTTAGACTTTTCAAGCAATAATCATTTTTCCACTTCACAAATCCACATCTGCGAAGGAGGGAAAACGTTCAAAAATGTGAAGGGGGATAAATATTAGAAATGCCCTCGAAGCCCCTAGGGAGGGTGAGTGGGGGGTTTACATAAGGGATGAATACTTTAGCATAATAAGGGAGACTGGCTTCGACACCGTTAGGATACCTGTAAGGTGGTCCGCGCACGCTGGGAAGAGGCCGCCATACAAAATTGATGACGAATTTTTTATGAGAGTGGATCATGTTGTAGATAAGGCTTTGGAGCAGAATTTAACTGTGATAGTTAATGTTCACCATTGTGAGGAGATAATGCGTGATCCGCTGGGGCATTGGATGCGCTTTCTAGCTATTTGGCGGCAGATATCTGAGCGCTACAAGAATTATCCCGAAAACCTCTATTTTGAACTGCTTAATGAGCCCCATGACGCTCTAACAAGCGATCTATGGAATGCGCTGCTTCTAGAATCTGTTAAAACCATAAGGGAGACTAATCCCACGAGGAAAATAGTGATAGGTTCTGCTGACTGGAACAGCGTTCACAGCCTTAAGAAGTTAACTTTGCCCGACGACGAGAATATAATAGTCACATTCCATCTGTACACTCCGTTCGAGTTTACTCATCAGGGCGCTGAATGGGTTACCCCTTCCCCACCCGTTGGGAAAAAATGGCTTGGAACTGAGGATGAGCGGAGGCAGATTACGAGTGAGCTGGATATAGCGGTTCAATGGGCTAGAGAGCATGGGAACATCCCGCTGCTCCTTGGGGAATTCGGGGCTTACGGTAAAGCCGACATGAATTCCAGGGTTAAATGGACGTATTTTGTAGCTAGGGAGGCTGAGAAGAGGGGTATCGCATGGTGTTACTGGGAGTTCTGCGCGGGATTTGGGGTTTATGACCCGGTGGAAAATAGGTGGCGAGAAGAACTATTGAACGCTTTGATCCCAAAAGAAGGCAATTACTATGTCTCCGCGGAGACCGAGTATGAAGTGATTAGCGGATCTGGATGGTACTATGAGGGCACATACGCTACAATAAAACTTGAAAGAACGGAATTCGATTCCCTAACCCCAATAGTATTTGACCACTTTGAGGGTTTAAACCCGGATAAAGACATAATCCTAGATGAAAGAACCGTTAAAGTTTACGTTGACGGCCCAAGAGAAATAAGAGCTGTGTGGAGGAGAGACTACGCTAAGCTAGCGGTCGTTTTAGTTGCCGGATTAACTGCTATGGGAGCATTATTTTTCTTCTACTTTAAAAGGCTGAAGAGAAGATAGAAAATGGGGAGGAAAAATTGGGCTGGATACGCTTAACGCCTAAACCCAGCTATTCAGCGTTTTTCATTGCGACGGAACTATTTCAGCCTCTGCGAACCTACGTCCTATTTTAGTTATCTTTACCCTCACGTGGTCGCCTGGTTTAGCGTTCGGTATAAACGTTACCAGCCCCTGTATCCTCGCTACTCCATCACCTTTCCGGCTAACCTCTTTAACCTCAACATCGTATTCTTTTCCCAGCTCGACTGGTTTTGGCGGAAACCTTCTTTCCCTACCCCTGTTGAACCGTTTTCCTCTCCTATCATTTCTCCTTTCACTTTGCATTTTTTTCACCTCGCATATGTTTAATTTTCCGCGTTTACAGGACAGTTATCTTCCCGAATTTACCAACGTTTAGCTGGCGTTCTCCCCTAAACGATCTAACGTAACCATTCTCGATCTTTATTGTGTCGTTCACATTTACCCGCTCGATCTGCTCATTCCACAGAGACAGCTTTATTGTTCCAGTTTCGTCTCCTATAATGGCGTCAGCAACCCTGAAGACTTGCCCGCTGAACCTTGAGACAACCTCACGCGGCTCCGAGATCTCTAGAACCTTCGCCACAAGATCGACTTTCCGCATCCCATCCCTCAACTCTTTAATCTTCATTTATACAGATCCCTCCTACACATTTTTCCGCGATCCCAGGAACAGAACCACTTAGAGCTGGCGCCTTTAATCCGCGGCGTGTGGTGAAGATAACCGATAAGTCTTTAAACTCTCTAAAAAGGGGAAATTCTGTTACCACTAGATTACACAGAATTTTCGGCGGATTCGTTCCGGTCGGCATCTACTTTTTCGTCCTGTATCGCGGAACTAACATCAAAGCAGAAAGTCGAGAAGTGATCTTCCCGGCTAACTGCTTTGATGCTAGCGGTTAAAATAAAGGATCAGAGCATCATATAAACTTTACTTTTTCCACCCGCTTAGTGGCTCTAGAGTCCTTCTTTGAACCTTCTATATGTTGCATAATCCAAGTATTCGACGAACTTGTTTTCAGCCTGATACTTGACGGTGAATTTCTGGCGGCTTCTCTTATCTTTAATCTGGCTTGTCGTCACGAAGAGATATGCGTCGCTTCCGGCGCCTGAACCGTAGCTCACGATCATTATCCTTTTGTGGGGTTCAGCCTGGTCCAGTATGGCGGCTAAACCTATTGGCGAGGACCCTGAGTACGTGTTGCCAAACTTTGAAACCTGTAAGCCAAGCATATATTGCTCGGGCTTAAATCCCAGCGCTGCCGCAGCCCTAGCCGGGAAAGCGGGGTTAGGTTGATGGCAAACGAAGTAGTCGATATCGCTGGGTTTTAGGTTCATTTTATCCATGAGCTTCTTGCCAGCCTTTATGATGTGCTTGAAGTAGGCTGGCTCGCCGGTGAAGCGCCCTCCGTGTCGTGGATAACGCTCTGTGTCTCTTCTCCAGAAGTCCGGTGTATCAGATGTGCATGAATACCATCCTTCGACCTCCGCTATAACATCCTTCATACCAAATATGAACGCCGCTCCACCGAAACCCACAAAGAAGTCCAGTTCGCCGCCCGGCTCATCCCTGGGCGCTGCCTGAGCGTTATCGGCGCCTATGACCATTACGTAATCCATGGGATCCTTAGGATAATATACTAGCGCCATAGCATCCTTAAACATGCTTGTTGCAGCCTTACAGGCAAACTCCGTATCTACCGCATCGACTCCTTGAACGCCTTCAGCTTTCTCCTCTTCGCCGAGCTTAAGGACCTGCGCAACCTTTGATGCTATCGGGTTAACAGCGTATGGATTTGATTCAGAGCCAACATAGATTTTACCTATAAGCCTACTGTCCACGCCGGAGTGTATCAGGGCAAGTTTTCCAGCCTCAACGGCGGCGGTTATAGCGTCCTCATCTATGAAGGGGACTGAACGCTCCATTGCTCCCTCCCGAATCCTGAACTTTGAGACGTATACCCCGTAACCAACTATGCCGGGAACATCGTATTCCTTGCTTGGCTTAACTATTTCATACGGCTGGTATGGATAATATTCGTCGGCAAACGTGAAAGCTAGGGAGATCGTTGGTATGATATCGCTTTTATCGACGGAGTATCTGCGTCTAAACCTTGGAACCACCTCCCTGCCTTCCAGCTCGTCCAGGTTTACCGGTTTGCCACCATCTATGATAGCGTCGGTTAATCTTCCCGGAACCCTAACTTCTCCATTATGGAAGGACACTATTCCATAAATGTATGCGCCTAGTTTCACAAACCTGTTAGTCGGCTCCCTCACGACAGTGCATGTTTCAAGAACGCCCTTCTCGTAGAAGAAGTCTATGTCAATCATTTTTCCGAGGCTTTTTCTACCGCAGCTCCCGCAGTACTTTCTTGTCCTAAAGTATTCTCTTCCACATAAGGGGCATTTACTGCCTTTAAGCCTATCTCCAATGTATGATACTCTTCTCTCTATGGGTTCACTGCCCACTCTTCTCCCTCCCTAAAATATGAATATAAACCTTTGTTCCGAAACCTTCAATCTCCTGAACGCATCCATAAATCATATCGCCATCCGGCTTTACCTGCCTCTGACCAGCTTCACCCCTAAGCTGTTTTACAACCTCAAATATTTGTGCCCCGCCGGTTGCGCCGAGCGGGTTTCCATCAGCCTTTAAACCACCATCAGTATTCACGAAGACTTGCTTACCGTCCAAGTGGTAGAAGCCGCTCCAGTTTTGAAAGTTTTCGTAAAGCTTTATCCATGCAGTACCCTTCTTAACGAAACCTAGGTCTTCAAGCGAAATCATCTCAAGAACAGTTGATTGATCGTAGATTTCCAGCAACTTTATGTCGCCTAGAGTTATGTTAGCCATCTTCAAGGCTTTCTCCATAGCTATTTTGCTTGCAATAAAGCCTGTCCTAAAGGGTCTAGACGGATATGAGATGAAGTCTGTCGCTAGAGTTGAGGCGAGCACATATATTACGTTATCGGTGTACTCCTTAGCTTTTTTAGGGCTCGCTAATATTATAGCTGTTGCGCCATCGGAGATGGGTGCGAAATCATATAAGCCAAGCATCTTACGCTCCTCCTCCCTAGCTGCAAAAACCCTCTTAACGTCTATTTCTCTGCGGAAGTGCGCATACTCGTTAAACACAGCGTTACGGTGATTTTTTACGGAGATTTGGGCGAGAGCCTCCATGAGCTTACGCTGGTCGTCGTCCCGTATATTATATTCCTTAATATATTCTCTAAGAAGCAATTCATGATTGCTCTCCGGGGTTCCTCCAGTATAATAGCTCCAATGGTCTACGAGCAGCATCAAGTTATCCCTTATTTTGCTCCATCTATCAGTCATCTTCTCCATTCCGCCGACGAGAACAATATCGTATTTGCCGGCTTCTATAGCGTTGCAAGCGTTAAATAGCGCTGAGCTAAAGGATCTCATCTTCTCTATAGGTATATTCATCTCCAGCAGCTGTGACATAAAACCCTCTTCTAAACCTATCTTGTTAGTGACCTGCAGCAGGTAATCTGAAATGTAGCAGGCATCTAGATCCCTCCGCTCTATTCCAGCGGAATCCAACGCCATTAAACCAGCTTCATCAATTAGGTCCTCGGGATCCAGCTCATAATGCTCACCAAATCTAGTTCTACCCACACCAATTATTGCAATTGGTTCCCGCATATGCTATCTTTCCCCTCTTCATCTCTTTAGGGTACTCAAGTATCCTTAAAAGACTTGCTATTTTCCGGGAATTAGAAGCAGGAAACATTTTCCATAGTTTTCTGACACACAGATATCCCAGCTATTAATCGTTTCTCCTTCGATTATATGAGGCAAACAAGAAAAACTTCCCGCTCCCCACTATCTGGAAACCCTTCACCCTCATAACCTTAACAGCATGATCTTCTGAGCCTAAAAGCTAACCTCCTCCCCGCCCTAAAGGGCGAGGCTTTCAGGTTGTAAAACCTTCTAGCTAAACAAGATCGATAAAAAGCGCAAGCACCTTTTCTTCTTTCATTGGGGAAATAATAAAGGTGACATATTTACATTGGTGACTCCTTTAAAAAGCTCCAAAACTTTTACATAAGCGTGATGACACCTCTTCTAATAGCGTTGTAGGGTGATGATTAATGGAGCGCGTCGGTATTCTTGTAGTCTCTTATGGTTCTAGGGAAGCCGCCATGGTTGATGCTTTCACGAGAAGCCAAGAGTATAGGGTTGAGCTTTATATTGCTGATAGACAGAAAAACCCATTTAATGTCCGCAAGGCTAAGGAGCATGTTGTAATCCCAGACCTCAATGTTGAAGCCATCTATAGGTTCGCTGAAAAAAATAGGGATAGAATAGATTTTGGCATAGTTGGTCCGGAGAAGCCTATAATCGAGGGCATAAGGAACTTGATTGAGGATAATCTCCGCATACCGATGATTTGCCCAACCAAAGAATATGCTTTAGAGAGGAGTAAAGTCATGCAGAGAAGACTTTTTCAGGAGATTGTTCCTGAAGCCAACCCGAGATTCAAGGTTTTCGACCCAAACGATTATAGGGATTTAAGTGACGTTAAAAGGGACTTGTTTAAGTGGCTGGACGAGCTTGACAATAAGGTGGCGGTTAAACCAGACGCCCCAGCCGCCGGTAAAGGGGTCGGCGTTTGGGGAGACCACTTTAATACGCGTGAAGAAATACTAGAGCATTTTCTAGCAAACTTCAAGGTTGGACCGGTCATAGTTGAGGAGAAGATTGAGGGGGAGGAATCGAGTTTCCAGGCTTTCTGCGACGGTAAACATATCATCCCACTGCCGGAGACAAGAGATTACAAGAGGGCTTTTGACGGTGATAAGGGGCCTAACACCGGCGGGATGGGCACATATAAGGATAAGGGCAGCATTTTACCGTTTATGAGGATTGAGGATTGGGAAGAGGAAAAAAGAATCGTTAAGAAAATATTCGAAAAGCTTAAGGGTGGAGGCTCAAACCCCTGCCTCAGAGGAATGCCATTCTATGAGGCGTTCATACACACGGGTAAAGGGCCAATGATATTGGAGAACAATAGTAGGCCCGGTGACCCTGAGATAATACCGATCCTAGCGCTCCTAAAAGATGATTTTGTCGACATATGCTATAGGATGATTGAAGGCACCCTCACGCGCATAGATATCGATGAGAAGGCTGCTGTTTTAATTTATAAGGTGCCGCCAAAATACGGCGGATACATAGATGCGTTTCCGCATCTGGTTAATAGGGATGAGATAGGTACACCGGTCATCTTAGATGATGCTGAAAAACTCTCATCTAAATATGGTGACAGTATTAGGGTTTATCCTGGCTCAATGGAGATCCGGGAGGATGGAAGAACGTACGCGTTATCTTCTAGAGCTGTAGGCGTTCTAGGCATCGCCGACGATATTCAGAGCGCGCGTGAGATAGCCGTGGAGGGCATAAAAGCCATTAGAGGGGGAGCCTTATGGTATAGAACTGACATAGCGTCAAAGGAGCACATTGAGCGAAGCATAAGACATATGGAGGAACTGAGGAAGCGGGCATGATGAAGATTTTCATAACCGATTGCGAAGGCCCCATCTCTAAGAACGACAATGCTTTTGAACTCTCAAGCTGGCTTATTCCGGAAGGCGATAAGCTTTTTACTCTAATAAGTAGATATGATGATGTTTTAGCAGACATAGTTAAGAAGCCGGGCTACAAGGCTGGGGACACCCTCAGGCTTATAGTGCCGTTCCTGAAGGCTTATGGTGCAACAAACGCGCTAATGAAGCGCTTTTCCTCGGAAACTTTGCTCCTCATCCCTGGAGCTGGCGAGGCGCTGCGCTATATTAGGTCGATTATGCCGACGTTCATGGTTAGCACGAGCTATGAGCCCTACATAAGCGCGTTATGCGATGCGATAGATTTCCCGACGGAGAATGTTTACTGCACAAAAATCGATATAGATAAATACTATATGACGGCGGAGGAGGTTGAGCGTATAAAATCTCTAAGGGAAGAGATCATCAATATGCCTATGATAGAGATACCTCTAGGCGCAAAAACGCTGGATGATCTGCCGCCTGAAACACGGAGGGTGATAAAGCGCCTCGACGAGATCTTCTGGAAAGAGATAGCGGATATGAGGATAGGTGCAGCTATAAGAGAGGTTAACCCGATTGGCGGATACGAGAAGGCTAGGGCTGTTAGGGAGATAGCCTCAATATTTGGCGGAGACCTATCATCCATAATTTATGTTGGGGACAGCATCACGGACGTCGAATCGTTTAGGCTTGTGAGAAAGAACGGAGGCTTAACAGTGTCATTTAATGGAAACCAGTACGCGGTGAGGGAAGCGGAGATCGCCGTTTTATCACATAATGCAATAATATTGGCGGTGCTAGCTGAGCAATTTAAAAAGTTTGGAAAGGAACACGTGTTAAATCTTGCTGAGAACTGGGATATAAGCATGCTAGAAGACTACTGCAGCCCAACCCTAATTGAGAAGATGAGAAGCTTACATCCAGAGAAAACCCCATGGGTTGAGAAAATAACCCCAAACAACATGGAGCGCTTAATCCAGGAGAGCACAGCCTTCAGAAAAACGGTTAGAGGGGAAGCAATAGGAGCTCTAGGCTAAAATTGAATTAAAAGAGACGCGCTATTTCATCAAATATAAGCGTATAATAAAAAATCATAAATAATCATGAGTTTAAAACTGGTTGTTTGGTGAAAAACATGTCCTGCTGTGGAGGAAAGAGGAAGAAGAAGTCTGAGGAGAAGAAGACTGAAGAGTCTAAGAAGTAGCGGCTTAATCAAAATTGTTATCCCTAATCCTCTTTTTATTTATTGAGCGGTGGCTTTGGATGAACGCGTTTATTGAGGATACTTATGCTGAAGCCTTCGAAGGACTATATTTTAGAATCCTTGTTACGGCAAGCGATAAGAGAATCCTTGTAAAAGCGGCTGAGGACTCAACAGCAACCCCCTCAACAGTTATTGGGCGTATTGAGGGGGGAATTGAGCGCTGGGTTCCCAGAAACGAGACGCCTGATGGACGTTTAGGCGTGATACTGCAGTTCTGGAGCGGTATAGATGAGAGGAAACCTATTGAAGAAGTCATTAGAAGGTTTTATAGGGAGCTCTCCTATAGGATTAGGCAGGATATACTCGTTAAGCCCTTCACATCGGTTTTCGACGCATGCCCAAATCCGATAGGCAGAGTTGATACGTTGGAGCTGATAGGTCATTGCGGCGACGGGTACGAGTGGATTGAAAAGCGGTATGGGCGGGAGATGATAGTTGTGCCGATAATGGTTCCAGACTTCAGGATTGAGCGTTTCCTCGGCTATGGTCGCGGGGTTATGGGCGGAAACTTCTGGTATATGTGTCGGACGAAAAAAGCTGTGTTAGAGGCTGGGAGAAAAGCCTTAAAGGCTATAAGCCAAATCGAGGGCGTAGTCACGCCTTTCGATATATGCGCAGCGGGCTCAAAGCCTGAGACAAAGTTTCCTCAAATAGGTCCCACAACAAACCACCCCTACTGTCCATCGCTTAAGAGCAGGCTTGGAGCAGAGTCTAAGGTTCCGGATGGAGTTCGCTATATACCGGAGATAGTTATAAATGGGTTAACTTTAGACGCCGTTAAGGAAGCCATGAGAGCCGGAATAAAAGCCACATTGAATGTTAGAGGGGTCGTTAGAATCTCAGCTGGGAATTATGGTGGAAGACTCGGCAAATACATCATTTCTTTGAAGGAGATCATGCTATGACCTTTGAAGTGGTTTGCTTCGGCGCGCTGAACGTTGACAAGCTCTATAGGGTTGATAGGCTGGCGGGCGCGGATGAGGAGAGCGTAATAGTGGATTTTAGCGAAAGCCCCGGCGGTTCAGCCGCCAACACTGCCGTAGGGTTGGCGCGGCTTGGCGTTAAAGTCGGTTATATCGGTAAGGTTGCTAAGGATAGGGAGGGTGAACTCCTCTTAAAGGCTTTCTTAAGCGAGGGTGTTGATACGAGTGGAATAATTGTCTCCGAAACCGGTAGGAGCGGGTCGGTTATAGGCTTTGTAGATCAGAGAGGGAACAGAGCACTATATTTGGATCCAGGCGTTAATAACGCAGTAAAGTACGAGGAGATAAACCTGGATTATGTTAGGGGCGCAAAGATCCTGCATTTAACCTCCTTTGCGGGAAACCCGCCTTTCGAAGCCCAGAAAAAGCTCGTTGAGAGTATCCCAAATATTAAGGTCACATTTGATCCCGGGGTCATTTATGCCCGCAAGGGTTTAGATGCCCTTAAACCCATAGTTAATAGAACATATGCGCTCCTTCCGAGCGAGGGTGAACTGCGCCTTTTAACTGGGAAAGATTACCGTGAGGGCGCTCGGATCCTGCTCGATGAGGGCGTGCAGATCGTTGCCGTTAAGCTCGGGGAGAGAGGCTGCTATGTTACAGACGGCTACGAGGAACATTTAATAGATCCATTCAGGGTTAAAGTTGTTGATACAACTGGCGCCGGGGACGCTTTCTGCGCCGGCTTTATATATGGGCTGCTTAGGGGGAAGAGCTTAAGGGAGTGCGGTGTTCTCGGAAACTTCGTTGCTTCCAGATGCTTGATGAAGATGGGAGCTAGGGAGGGGCTTCCAAAACTAGAGGATTTACCGCCAGAACTCCGCTAGGCTCAGTCATATAGATTGACAGGTATTTAGGTTTTATTAGCAACTTTTAAATTCCGCTTCTTCCAATATTAGAGAAGTGTGAGTGCGCCTAATGAGTACAATGAATTTTCGTAATAGGCTTTTTTCCCTACTCGCTGAGGAGCTTGGAAGCTATATTCCGCAATTCAAGCCGTATACGCTTGATTATCAAATGGTCGTTTATGCTTCAAGGGATTTGGAGACATGGCTAAAGGTGAAACTAGATACAGAAGACGCCCGAACGGTTTACAGGAAGATTGAGGAGTATTTTAGGAGAGACCCGGTAGACTTAAAGGCTTCAGTAAACTTTTGGGCTGGCATGTGGCTTAAGAAGTGGCAGGAGCGGGTCAGGGTCCTCTCAACAAAATTCGATATGCCGAAAGACTACATGGAGAATATTAGGATGGCTAGAAAAGTCTATCAGCACATGGATTATAAGCTAGATTTAAAGAGTATGGCTGTCAGAAAACTCATAAAGCATGGCGAAATATGTATGATTGAATTCATAGCTGAAAACCTAATAGTTGAGGAGATAGCTAAGCGCATTCGAAAGACTAGTAAAGACTTAAATATTGTAGCGATAGACCCGCTGAAAATATATAATGCCCTCAGCGCTAGAATCTCCCGATTACCGAAGGAGAAAGGTCCTCTAGTGTACTTAAATATAAGGCCAAACGTTTTTCAATAGTATTTTTATCCACGAGGCATGAGGGCGGGGTTTAAAGAAAAATCATGTAAGAGTTTTGGTTGGAAGATGACTTGGAATGACCATTGAGCGCTTATCAACAGGTATACGTGAATTAGATGCTATGCTTGAGGGCGGTATACCCAAAGGCTTCACTGTGGCGATAACGGGTGAGCCGGGCACAGGGAAGACTATCCTCTGCATACATTTTATTGCTCAGGGGATAAGTGAGGGGGACAAATGCATTTATGTGACGACTGAAGAGAGCCGTGAATCTATAGTTACGCAGGCAGCGCAGTTCGGCTTCGATTTCACTAAGGGGATAACTGAGAAGAAAATGGTTATTATTGATGCGTTGATGGGAACTAAGGATGAATGGTCGCTTCAAAGCCTAGACATCGAGGAGCTTGTAAACAAGGTTATTGAGGCTAAGAAGTTTCTAGGTTACGGTAGAGCCCGCTTAGTCATAGATTCGCTCTCGGCTTTCTGGCTCGATAAGCCGGCTATGGCTAGAAGATACTCCTACTTCGTGAAGAAGGTTTTATTTAAGTGGGATTTCACGGTCATGGCGACCTCACAGTACGCTATAACAACCTCCGAGGCTTTCGGCTGGGGCGTAGAACACATAGCTGATGGTATAATAAGGTTTCGTAGAGCCGTTAGGAACGGCGTTCTTAAGCGTTACATCTTAATAGAGAAGATGCGGCAGACAAACCATAGCCTACAGATGTATGAGATAGCAATATTGCCGGGGAAGGGATTAACGATAGTTAAGCCCGTTGATATGCGGAGAGAAGACATATCTTTGCCCAGACACGTTATGGAGCGTATTCAAAGAGCATCTGAAAGAAGGGAAGCCGAGATACCTTGAAAACCCTAAAAGAGCATTATTCACGCCCAGAGGTTCAAAGAGAAATCTTAGACTTCTGTAGGGGCAGATGGGTTGCCCTTCACTATGCGTATTCGGGCGGCAACCTATCTTTTAAGAGGTACACCAATGAAGGTAAACCGATCAAGATAAATGGATTAGAGGATCTTGCTAGAGTAAATAACGGCGCGTTAAGATCGATTTACGCAACGGCTAACGTTTATAGGAGACTACAATGTGTTGAAGATCTATATGATTACGCGAACATCGCCTACTGTACGCCGACATGGGACGTAGACGGCGATCTGTCAAATTGGAGGGAAACAATCCGGGTTGCCGGGGAGATAGTGCGCTTCTTAGGCGATCAAGGAGTTAGGAGGTCAGTTTACATTAAGTGGTCTGGGAACGGATGTCACATCCATATAAACGAGAAGAGCATATCAGGGAGTCTGCTTGAAAAATATAGTCCTCTAGATCTGGCGTACGCCATCGTCGAATATGTTAATTCTAGGCTCTCGCTAGATTCTACAGGGATATTATGTGGCGGTAAAGTGACGGTAGAGAACAAAATCGACCTCACTAGAGTATTCACCTGCCCACTAAGTCTGCACCGGGAGCTGGACGCCGTATGCGTATGCATGAAGGCGGAGGATCTTGAAAAATTTAATCCGAAATGGGTTAACCCTCAAACGTTTAGGCATGATCCCGATTGGCGCGAGTTTAAAGATGGGGAAGCTGACGGTCTCGCTGAGAAAGCCTATAAGGCTGTGGGAGGATATCTGTTTAAGCCTAGGAAGAAGAGGCGGAAGACTAAGCCCCTAGATGAACAGATATTAGAGTGGCTGCAGAAAGAATAATGCTCTCACGATTTAAATAAAGAAGAGGAAGCGTTTTAGAAAGGCTCTTTCTCAAAAAGTAAATGGTACTATCTTCGGCGCCCTTTCCCCCAGAAGCTTGTTTATGACTAGCTGCGCCACTTTTGCCCCGCTGAGCAGCATTCCTCCAAATATTGGACCCATCCGCGGAGACCGGTCTATCGCAGCAACAGCCATGCCGGCGGCGAAGAGCCCTGGGCATACTTCTCTAGTGCCCTCAACAACCAACCTTTCAGCTCTAGGAGCCCACATAGATCTCTCTCCTAAAATAGATATGTTTAGCTCCGGAATTTTTTTGGAGGCAACTGAGAGAACCTCAGCGTCATGTCCAGTGCAATCTACAACGGCTTTAGCCTTAATCCCGAGGGGATCCACGTGGAGCCCAGCCATGACGACTGATGACCATTGGACGACCACGCCGGTCACCCTGAGAGGGTTACCCCTATATATTACGTCGTCAACCGTTACGCCTAGAATTATCTTTGCCCCAGCATCTATGGCTTTAGACGCCAATTTAGCCATCATTTCAGCAGCATCAACGACGAATAAGCCATCTTCCAGCTCCTCCATCCTGCAGCCAACCTCCCTTAAAATAGCGTCTGCCGGAGACTCCACGACAATTTTGTGAAACTGCATTCCTCCGCCGCCCATGCCGCCGCCGAAGGATAGCCTCCTCTCAAACAAGACTGTTCTCAGCCCCGCCCTAGCCGTGTACATCGCGGCTGTGAGCCCAGCTGGACCCGCGCCAACGATCACGACGTCTGTATCAGCTATGTTAAGCCAGTCTTCCATGGTTTTCCTAACTATTATTCGGGTTATGGTTTCCTCTTCAACACCCCTGATCTCGCACATCGTGCATATCACCGCCATCTGTTTTAAGGTGAAAATATTTTTAGCCCGCTATTTATGCTCTAGGCTTCTCCTCTGTATGGAGAGACATAGCTCACATAGTTTTAACGCCACTTTGCCCGTATCAATTTTTCCGGAGACGATTTCACCCGCCACCTCGCTTGCAGCCGACTCTATTAAAGGCAGGAAATCCTTAAATTCTTCCAGATCCTTCACCCCCCGCTTTGAGCGTAAATATTGGCTTATGGCTGCCTGGGTTATCCCAAGCTTCTTCGCCGCCTCAATCTGCGTAAAACCATATTTTTCGATAAGCTCCCTAGCTACATAAGCCCTAAACAGCGGAGTGAGGCGGCGCCCAATAGACTCGCATGGCAGATACATGGGCTTCACTTAAGATCAATATAACGAGCTTATAAATTAAGTTTTTCGCTTTAAAACAATATATGGCTGACCTCACAAGAAGAATATTAGGAAGCCTGCTAGAAATTTAAAAGGGGTGTACCAAGTGGGGAGCGTGAAAGACCTAGAGATAATTAGGAAGCCGACGGCTGAATCCATGGGTGTAGGCAGATTCCATTTTTCAGACCGCTACTCCGTCTTCGATTGGGGTGAGATGCCCGATCACATAGATGGGAAGGGAGCATCCCTATGCCTTATGGGAGCCTACTGCTTCGAGAGACTTGAGGAGAAGGGTATTAGAACCCATTACCGCGGGCTCGTGGACGAGTTGGGGCGAATCGTCCATTTTGACGAGTTGGAGGAACCGACAAACATAATGGAGATCAACCTGGTGAATGTTTATAGACCTAGGGTTTACGTAGAGAACGGTAAGCTCAAATATGATTACAGCATTTACACTCCTAAACTAAGAAACTACCTACTGCCCCTAGAGATAATTTACAGGAACGGTCTGCCGGAAGGCTCATCTGTTTTTAAGAGGCTTGAACAGGGTCTCATAACCCTGAAGGATTTGGGGCTGGACCATATGCCTAAGCCCGGTGAACGCCTCTCCAAGCCTATTTTCGATGTTAGCACGAAGCTCGAGGAGGGTGACAGGTATATTAGTTGGGATGAAGCCAGAAGGATCGCTGGGCTGACTGAGTGGGAGGTTGAGGAGATTAAAGATGTGCTCCTGAAGGTTAATGAGACTATAACTGAGGTAGCTGAGAGGGCTGGTTTAGTGAATGAGGACGGTAAGATAGAGCTAGCTTTCGACCCTGAGAGGCGGCTGATGGTTGTCGACGTTGTCGGGACGCTGGACGAGTGCAGGTTCACGTATAGAGACATCCACGTTAGCAAAGAGGTTGCCAGAATATATTATAGGCGGACGGAGTGGGCGAAAGAAGTCGACGAAGCGAAGCGAAGAGCGAGAGAGCAGGGCGTAGAGAACTGGAAAACCCTAGTGAAAACGGCACCACCCAAGCTGGAACCTAAACTTAAAACCCTAATAAGCCAGATGTACATGGCTGCGGCAAACGAGATTACTGGCAGAAAATTCTTTGATACGGGGAGGTTAGCGGATATACTTGAAGAGCTGCAGGATCTTCTCTCAAACCTTAAACCATAGCGTCTCCTAAATTTCTCATTATAGGGGTTACGCCAGAATACTGATAATCGCATATTATCTTTAACAATGGTATTTAATGTTAATGTCCTATTATTTAGAGGAACTTAATTACAGAATGAGAGCATCTTCTTAACCTTGAAATCTTTAAGTTTTCTACAAGCTCTACATTTTCTGAGGCGAATTAGATGTTTAAAGGTCCAAAGATTGTTTTTATAGGTGCTGGTAGCGCTAGATGGACTAGTAGGATCCTCGTCGACATATTCATGAATGAGAGTTTACGAGGATCCGAGATATGGCTTATGGATATCGACGATTATAGGCTTAGCATAATATCGACTTTGGCTAAGAGATATGTTGACGAGTTGAAGATCCCGGTGAAAGTTTACGCGACGAAAGATAGGGTAGAGGCGATAAAGGATGCTGACTTCGTTATATCGACGGCTCTGCCTAAAGGCTACTTATACTATGAGAAGATGAGGGACGTATCTGAGGAGCATGGGTATTATAGGGGGATTAACAGCGTTGAATGGAATTATGTTGGGGACTACCACACGATATGGGGCTACTACTTATTTAAGCTCCACTTGGACATAGCTAGGGATATTGAGGAGCATGCTACAAACGCATGGTTCTTCATCGTCTCGAACCCGGTTCTTGAACTAACAACCATTGTTGGCAGGGAGACAAAGGTTAAAGTCGCGGGGATATGTCACGGCTTCTTAGGCTACAGAGCGGCTATAGATGTTTTAGCCATGCGTTTAGCCAAGGAGAAACTAGGCAGAAACGTGACTCCACATTATGCGGCTCATAGGCTTGAGGACTGCAGGGAGGCGATGAGACTCGTAGATCTAAAGGAGGTTGAAATCGACATGATGGGATTAAATCACGTCATATGGTTGACCAAGTTTAGATATAAGGGCGAGGACGGATACAAGTACTTAGAAGACTGGATTAAAGAGGACTCTGAAGAGTATTGGGCTGTCTGGAGGGAGCATACGACAAGCCCATGGGATCTTGATCTATGCCCGGCAGCAATAGACATGTATAAGATTTACGGCTACCTTCCGGTGGGAGACAGCGTCCGCGGAGGAACATGGAAATACCACTGGGACTTAAAGACTAAGCAGTACTGGTATGGGCCTTACGGCGGCCCCGACTCCGAGATAGGCTGCGCCATAAGAATACTGCAGGTTAGGAGAAATGTGGAGGAGATGAGTAGGATAGCCTTCGACGCATCGAAGCCTGTGTCGCAGGCGATACCCCCTAAGCCCAGCGGCGAAGTCATAGCCACGCTGATCGACTCAATATATAATGATAGGAAGGTCGATAGCTATGAGACGCCGTTCCTCGGGGATAAAGTTGAAGCCCCCATATACGTGAACCTGCTAAATAGGGGAACTATATTTAATCTTCCGGAGAACATAGCTGTAGAAACCCAAGTAACCGTGGACGGAGGGGGCATTCACCCTGTGCCTAAGGGCGTTATCCCAGATAAACTCTACAAATATGTTATGCTTCATAGGATAATGAGGGCTGAGTGGGCTATAGAAGCTAATCTGAAGGGCGGTAGAGAGGCGCTTACCCATTGGCTTGTAACGGATGTAAGAACTAAAAGCATGAAGCAAATAAACGATGTCATAGACGCTGTACTAAAGCTCCCGGGAAACGAGGAAATGGCAAAACACTTTAGCTGAAGCCTATAAATATCGTTATGCTAACATATTTTTCCTAAATACCCCAGCCAGTTCCAGTCGACTAGAAACATACGAAAATTCCAATCAATAGCTCGCTCTCCTCAGGAATGTGTCCTCCATTTTAATACGCGGAATCACTCTAGTATCTCGCAAAGAGAATTAGAAGGCGTGTTTAACGATCTATGTTGCCGCCACCGAAGAATTGTGTAAAATTTTGGCTAAAATGGAGGACGCCAAAAATCTTAAGGATTATGTGTTACAGCGATCAAACATATATTTTTATGGTCTTTATCTCGAGGGGCTTTATATCTATCCTCAGAGCGCCGCCGCTTTCGACGTTCAGTTCACCGTAATCTTCGGTCTCTATAATATTTGTTTCGACAGCTTTAGACAGAGGTACAGTAAACCTTATTGTCACCTGTTTAGCCTCTCTATGTGGATTGAAGAGCCGTATTATATGTCCCCGATCATCTTCAGACTTCTTAAATGCGCCGAACACTATGGTCTCAGGCTCAATGCTGAGTAGGCTAATCTCTTGCTCAGCCGATCTAATATCTTCAACCACCTTTAACCCGAATAGTTTCTCCTGAACCACTTTAGCCACATTGGCTTCACTATAGTCCCCTATATGGGGATAAACGTAGTAGGTGGTCTCAAATTCGCCTAAATCACTCCACGGATTTGGATGAACGGGGGATCTGATTAAGCTTAATGCCATCCTATTTCCCACAGCAGAGTAGCCGTGTCTTGAGGGAGATATTATCGCCAGCCCAGCCCTATCATCATATAGCTCAGCCCATCTAACAGCGGGAACCTCGAACCTCGCCTTCTCCCACGATGTTTCCCTAAGCGAAGACCTCTCTATAACTCCGTACGGTATGTCATATACGGCTTTCCTAGACTCTAAAGAGGTTTCGAACCACACCTTCACAAGCAGGCTCTTCTCCCTCCATATAACCCTATTCCTAACCTCTACGACAGGCGAATCTTTGTAGAGATAGATGCTCTGCCTAATAGTTGACGAACCAATACCCTTAGCTACGTCAACACGCGCAACTATGGGGCCGCTCGCAACAACCATCGGTTTTCCAATAATCTTCAGATCCTCTCCACGTGTAAGGAACTCGTCTGTTACCTCCCACGCATCCCATCTGCCAGGTCTATCAGGATGTGCCACAAGCCTATTTGAGGGCGCCGATAGAATCTCTAGATCCTCCCCCTTCAGCCTCAACGATGACATGTTACCGTTAAAATCTATTTTCAGAGATAGATGCTCATTTTCCATTACGATGCCACCCTGCTGCTCATAAACCCTCACGCCGCCTGAAGCCCTGCATGCCTCCCGTCCCACATACTTGTAGAATCTGTATCCTGTTGGCGGCGCCTCCACATAGAGATAGTAGCCATCCGTATCCTCCTGGCAATCGGCTCCCTCAAGCACCCCTAAACCCTTACTTATTTTAATGATGCCCCTTCTCCTCCATGGAAGCAGATTAAATACGGCGGCACCTCTATATGTAGACTGCGATCTGGACGCAATGCTCTTCGCGACCTCCATGAAGGCTTTACTTGAACGCTCTATGACCTCTGAGAGATCGTTTAAAGCGTCATCATACACCTCTTTAATAGATGAGCCCGGTATCACGTCATGGAACTGATTAAACAATATGAGTTTCCACAGATCGTAGATCTCCTCGCTATTATAGCGTGAAAACT
>Ga0209394_1000870_pt1 | contig 20425 bp, 16 predicted proteins | sample JNZ201metaG_FD_184122 | JGI IMG/M metagenome (GOLD analysis project Ga0209394, IMG submission 184122) | Hot spring microbial communities from Jinze hot spring, China to study Microbial Dark Matter (Phase II) - JNZ 20120812A (SPAdes) (version 3) ... | reverse complement strand
GAATAAGACTACATTGTATATAAACGCATATGGGTTAGCTAAAAAGAATGGGAGTACGAGCAAGAGAACTACTATTGAAGCTACAGTTATGTACTGAACTAAGCCCCTGATCTTCGTTTTTCTATACATATAGTAAATAAGTGGTACGAGTGATACCGCTGCTAAGGGCTTTGTCAAAACTACGAGAGCAGTAGATATGGAACTTAGGTATATACCCACACGAGGTACCTCCAATACTATTATCGCTAAATAGAGAAAGAACGCTACTAGCGGATCGAACTGGTAGTTAGCTAAGGTAACAAGAGTGGGTACTCCAATAACAACCCAGTAGAAAGCTTCAGAGCCAAATTTCCTCCACAACAAGATAGCGAGAGCTACAGTGAATATGAGCAGTGGTAGCTTCATGGCTCCTCTAACAAGGTGGTCTGCTACCATTAGTAGTGTTTGTCCAACGCTGGGCATAGACTTACTAACTGAATTTAAGGCACTTATAAAGGCATCCACTAACCAATGAGTCCCTATGTATATAAGGGGTGGGATAGGTGGGTAGACTACTCTATAGCTTATGTTACCTAAAGATAAAGGAATCTCGTAAATCTTATATAGACTGGCATACTTTGAGACTCTAACCCAGTTTTCAAAGATGCTTATGTCGTACCAGTTCCACATAGACAGACTGAAGATCGTGAGGATCATGATCAGTAGCACGACCTTCAGCTTGTCTTTTTTCAGTATGTTGGGCACGGTCAACATACCCACGTCTCTATATAATATTACGTCAAACACTTATATGTTGAATTACTACGAGTTTCTCTAAGCATAACTATAGAAAGAGTCTTGCTATAAAACTCTTAAGGTATGGTGATCTCTCGTAAGGGGAAAGCTACCTGAGCAGTTGGCTAATGAAAACTACTGAAGGTAAAATTACACTCATGTACGGTAACGCTGGAAGCGGTAAGACTAATATCTGTTTGTGGATGCTATCGAAGAGCTCCGGACCCAGTCTCTATATTAGTACAGAGGGGCCCATACCTATAGCCCTTTTAGATAGATATTCTCTTTATGACAAAGAGCTCTACTTTAGGGAAATCTTTAGTCTCGAAGATCTCTCCATTCAAATGATCAACATGTATGTTGATGGATTACTTAAAGAGTTTAGAAGCATATGCGTTGACTCTATTAATGCTCACTATAGGTACGAAGTTATTGAAAGACATGAAGCAAATAGGTTGCTCAATGCTTCGTTAGCGGTTCTCTCGTATGTAACAATTCAGTTCGGAGCCAGAGTTTTACTCGTGGCTCAAGTAAGGGAGGAAGAGGGAGAGGCAGTTCCCAGCGGGTTTGAGATCCTGAGCTTCTGGTCTGACATAATCGCAGAGGTTAAAAGAAGTGGAGATAAGAGAGAGTTAATTATGGTAAAGCCTGAGGAGCTTAAAGGTCGCAAAATAGGGTTTAAGATTAGTGACCAAGGTGTGGAATTTGAGTAACTACTTCGAACTTGCTTATAAAGCGTTATTTTTAGCACCATCCTTTGCTGCCAACGCTTCTCCTCTAATAGTAAAAGGCTTCTTGAAAAATAGGCATCCAGTAGACTTCGGTAAGAACTTTACAGATGGTAGAAGAATATTTGGAGAGAATAAAAGCTGGGAGGGAGTTATTGCTGGCGTATTAGTTGGTACGGTAGTTGGAATTGCTTTAGTTCCTCTCTATGGGTGCACTCTAGTCAAACTAGCTGTCGCCGGATTTGTGCAGGGAATAGGCTCTATGGTTGGAGACCTAGCAAACTCTTTCTTAAAGAGGAGGCTTGGCATAAAACCGGGAGAACCGTTACCATTTCTTGACCAAACATCTTTTATAGTAGTGTCGTTAATGATCGTGCGATTAGCAGGAGTCGACCAGCTTGTCGGTGTAGGGCTAGGACTGGTCGACATGGCGATAGTTATCGGTATAGCCCTAGTGCTTCATCCTTTAACGAACTACATAGCGTACCTACTCAAGTTAAAGGAGGTCCCATACTAAAAGAGTATTTGGTTGTCTCATGTTTTGTGTTTTCCTAGAACTCTTTACGTGCTTGTAGCAATCAAGACTGAAACTCGTGGACCATGGTCTAGACCATAGCCGGTCTTATGCCTATCGATGGTCGGGTTTCGGGGTCTGAGTGTACGTAGTTAAGACTTGGGAAGATGCGGTAGACCACCCGGGGTCAATATATGACAGTGCACCGTGGGGCGGTTCTCTAAGTGTGTCTATCACTACGGCGTCTCAAACGTACTTAGGTTATAGGTCAAAAACCTTCCCAGGTTAGTCACAAAGATATTCGTGAGGCTATAGCTAAGTAGCGATGATATTATGAAGGGCCCTAGATATGAAGCCAATATGTACGTGAGTATTCTCTTTCTATAAAATATTTTAAACTCAGAAGCTAAGCCCACACCTATTATCGATGAGAACATAACAAGTGATATGACTATGGGTATGCCCAAGCGGTTAGCTACCTGAGTTAATGCTAAAGAAACGGTATAGGGGATAAGAGATGTAAGGTACCTCATTGGGAAAAGTATTCTAGCAAATCCTAAAGATATTCCTGACCTGAGGGATATGTATACTGAAGTTATAACAGAAGCAGAGAGCAATAGGAAAGCTCTTGCGCTATAAGTTACTCCAAGCAGTGATGCTATAGTGCCGAGAAGGTTTCCTCCAAGTACGTACGAAAGTAAGAAAACGTAGGCAAGTGAAAGGATTCTGATACATAGGAGAACCTTAACTGTGCTTGCGGACTGAAGCATTCTCATCAAGCTCTTTCTGAGAAACATGGATACCGCAAGACCTACTGCAAATGAGAGCACCCATGAGGAAGCTATGCGGACTACTGCCGACAGCCCTTGGTGATAGTTTGTAGCTAGGGAGTAACCGAGGAGAGTTGATATGTAGAGTTGAGTGATAGACGTCGGATAATTTAGGAAAGTCAACATCAAGACCAGCACTAAGGGGATCACATAAATCCATGTAATTGAAGAACGCGGTAAGCTGAAATTGGGACCTTCGACTAGGTACCCTAAAAGCCATCCAGCAGTACTGAGTATTAAGATATGGACTTTACTCCCATATTTAAAGCAATAAGACGAGCCTAATACCAACCCCATGCTGTTTAGTACTGCAAGAAACACACTAGCAAATACGAAAGTCTCGTAGAGTAGTATCGTATGGCACCTTACGAGAGTACTGCTGAAAATATTCTGATTAACTCCTGCGAAGCATCTTGAACTTTATCTACTATAGTATCTATAGCTCTGACTATCTCCATTAGATGAGTGAACTCTAGTATACCTAGTTTCTCGGATTTAACATATATGTCCTCTATTGCCATATTCTTTATTTCGTCTACTACGTCTTCTATGTAGTCGATGCGTGAAGCTTCTTCAGTAGCCCTAGCTATATTCTTGATCACGCAAGATAACGCTGAGTCCAGAGATGAGATGGACTCTATAGCTTTCTCAACCATTTTACTGGAGATACCGTATATTTCCATAACTGTAGGGTTTCTGGTAAGCCCCACTCTAATCCCGCGTGTGAGCTCCATACCTAGAAAGTATATGAGGTCCAGGATATCGTCAAAGTTGTCTAAAAGAACTCCGAGGTCAGCGATGAGTGGCAGTGGGAAAGCCCCTTTTAGAACAGAGGAGATCACGGCATCATAGATTTTATCTCCCTTTTTCTCTAAATCAACTATCTTAGCTCTATACTCAAGAATTTGAGACGTAGTTAGTTTTGAGGGTTCCGTGAGCATTATGAGAGAGTAACCTATAGCCTCTCTAGATAGAGATATATGCCTCTTAAGCGAACCCAATAGCTCTTGCTCGCTACCCCGAAAGAGCCTTTCAAACACGGTCAAGCCTTATTTCAAATTAGTAACATGATTTATAAGCTAGACTCCTCCGTTACATGCGGGGCGCACTCAAAAAACTTCGCTATTTATTGTTGTTTTAGCTAACTTATCTGGGTAATTAATCGGGTTCATGATGAGGGAGGTGATCTCAGACTCGGTGAAGATGGATGCGATTAACTGATTACTACAGCGTCTTACGCTTATTTTCGGGAAAGCCGTGTGTAAGAGTGGAAGAACTTGGTAGTGGTGTCGCTGAAGAGCTCATAGATCTTGAGCTAGTCTATAGAGGAATTTCTGGAGAGCTCTGTGTCAAATCAATGGTTCAGCTAGCGATGGTCTTGACTAAGCGGGGATGCGATCCCACTAAGGTGTCAGCTTATTTGAATTGGAGAGATTTTGAAGCATTTGTAGCGGAAGCCTTATTAGAGAGTGGTTATGAGGTTTTTAAGAACTTTAGGTTCGGCGCGAGAAAGTGGGAGTTCGATATCTTAGCAGTAAGCGTACCCTCTTCTCTAGGTATAGCTATCGATTGCAAGCATTGGTCACCTAGATATTCGAGTAGCGGTAAAATGAGGGATGTGGCATTAGCCCACCTAGAAAAACTCAAAAGGTTTTTAGATTGGTGTAATTACGAGGTACCTGACTACCCATCATTGAAAAAGACCAAAAAGTTCTACGGATTGATCGTCACAATAAGCGAGTCAATTAGAGGATCTATCCAAGGCGTTGTAGTAGTACCGATATACTACTTCAGGGATTTTATCAAAAATATCGGATACTATGTTGAAGAGCTTAAGATAGCGGCTTTAAGAAACCCCTGTTACATTCAAGAGTAGTGAAGAAAGGCCCTCAAAGAAGCTACAAATAGCCTTCAAACCCGTCGACTGGAGACAACGGAGGAGCTGCTTAAAGCGCTCTAACTAGTGCATGTTAGGGGCGTGCTGATTTTAAGAGTGTAGGAATTCTGGTCAAAACGTAGGAATGCACTAAAAGGTCGAGCTAAAAAGAATTAAGTAAAATGGGGCACAGACTACCTTAAAGTCTGCCTCAGCGGGAGCTAGCGATTAACTTAACCTTAGTTACGGACTCTAGAAGAGCTTTTGCTGCTTTCATTACGTACTCTCTCAGTTCTTCAGCACTTGCGTAACCTAGGTGTTCTACTAAAGAATCACTCACTAGCAGTACAGCACCGGTTTTGATTTTCCTCATTAAACCTAGAGTAAAGAGCCCAGCGCACTCCATTTCAACAGCTACTATACCTCTCGAAGACCACTTTTTAGCGAACTCCGGGTCTTCGGCATAGAAAGCGTCACTGCTTATTACTGGACCTGTGAAGTACTTTATTCCAGATTTTTCGTACTCCTCGACTATAGCTTTAACTACGTTAAAGTCTGGTACCGCTGGACAGCACGTCCATTCATGGAAGTACTGATAGTATGCTCCACCTGGATAGTATGCGGCACCAGTTGGTATAACTACGTCTCCTATACGCATGCCCGGTATCATCGCACCACAAGTACCGAATCTCACTATTAACTTCGCACCCACCATAGATAGCTCTTCGAATACTATAGCTGAAGACGGAAAACCAACACCGTGGGCAGCAATAGTCACTGGCACACCTCTATAGGTACCGGTGTAAGTGACGAAAGCTCTCTTAGTGTTAACGAGCTTAGGGTCTTCTAAAAGCTCCTTAACTTGCTCAACTCTAGCAGGGTCTCCAGCTATAATAGCTCTTTCAGCTACAGTCTCGGGAGATATGGTCATGTGAATAGGCTTACCCAACATGTTTTTCACATATGAACTCGCGGGAGTAGTGTTATAAGTGTTTCCAGCCCACCCCTCAATCTTGCTAAATCGCTAAGTGTAGTAACTTCCAACGAGGTCATCGATTGCGGTAGCTTCGGGTAAGCCAGTTTCATTAGTAGATCCGCTAACAAAACACCAGGTTACGAGTTTTTAAGAGAGATGCGAACCTGAGAATGTAATTGTGTAAGCTATGATACTCTCTGATTTCGACTTGAGAGCTTACCTGGCGAGTAAAAGACTTCAAGTAGAGCCTTACTCGGAAGAGATAGTGAGAGAAAACGGTCTAGACCTCAGGTTAGGACAAGGGTTCTGCCGAATTAACTCAAGCACGAGGGAGCTATCAATCGGTGAGGACCCTCTCGACGGGTATTTCAGTTGTCGCAGTTCTAGTGACTACCTAAGGCTAGAGCCTTCTGCTCACTATCTACTACATACGATAGAGTACTTGAGGATGCCTCCTGAGCTGATGGGATTCGTAGAACTAAGATCTACTTTTGCTAGACTAGGGTTTATGATGCCTCCGACAATAGTAGACGCTGGCTTTGAAGGACAGCTAACTATTGAAGTTCTCACTCCACCTTACCCAATAAGAGTGAGAATAGGGACTAGGTTTCTTCACGTAGTGTTTGCTAAAGTAACTACACCAGCTGTCAATACATATAGAGGCAAGTATCAAGGACAGAGGGGAGTTACTCTTCCTAAGTGGTAGTGGAGAGCTAAAAGTTTGTAACTACTGCTCCAAGTTGTGTCTTGAGCTTAGATCTATCTACATCCTCACACCTTCTTACTTGAAGTTTATCCATAACGTATGCGGCGGTTTGAGTAAACCCGTTCAAGCTCTTAAATAGGCGAGTGGTATAAGCATAAACACACCTTTGTAATGCGGGGCACGTAGAGCAATCATATGTAATACAGTAGCTCTTACGCGGCTGTATGTGCTCATTGTCTAGAAGCCCACTTCTTTTCAAGAATCTCATGTAGTGAACGTCGACCGGTGCCCTACTCATGTCGAGACCGCTGTGTAGGATAAAAGAATCGGCTACTTTAGGTCCTAAATACTTCACTTTTAGCAAGCTTCTCCTTGTGGTGTCTGGAGTTACTGTGGGCGCTATATGAGTGATAGCTAGAAGGTTGTTGAGTACTTCTATAAACTGTAGGAGCTGGTACGACCCGAACTCTCGATAAACAGAAACAGCGGCCTGCGTTACTTGGTTAACGCTTGCTCTCTTAGGATCTGCGAGTTTACGTAGAAAAGCCTTAACCCATTTTACGGTATTTTTATGGAAGTCCGTATTTCTCGATAAAAACGTGCTAGTAAGTATCTCAAAGGTATCCCACGGCGAAGCAGATACACTAAGGCAGTAGAATTCTTTTACTAGCTCTTCTGCTACTTCTCTAGCTAAACCATCTAGTTCTTCGAGTTTTCTCTCTTTATCAATCCATAAACCTGTTATATAATTAAGGAACTGGTTAGAGCACGCATTTCCATGACACTTTAAGTTCTTGTTTACGCAAACTCTTGTACCAGCCCCGTAGCCATAAACTTTTACCCAGCAATCACCGTCTTTTTTAAACATGGGTAGAGAGAAACTGACATATAGAGTCAGATCTAGATTTATGTAGCTAGCAGTCATACCGTTTATAAGGTTTTTATTAAAGGTTTATGAATTTAGCTATGTCGCTACTATTTTAAGTACTCCAAATATATGCAAGGATAGTGAAGGGCGTGCTATTGAACCCTCAAGCTGTTAGAGTATTAGACTACCTCAACAGCGTGAACTACGTTCCCACTATAGCGGATATAGGAAGTGCTGTAGGATTGAGTACATCAACTACGTGGAGAATTCTCAAGAGTCTAAGAAGTCAGGGCATAGTATTTAAGGCCATTACTAACTTGGCTAAGTTAGGCCTCACCGAAGTTCTCTTAGTCTATAGAACTAGGTTGCCTCCAAATAGGGTACCAAAAAAGCTTCTAAGGTCGTTCATAAGGACTTTAGAAGGAGTAGCTTTACTCAAGTACGTGACCAAAGTTCATGAAGTAGAATCAGCTGTTAATTACGTCATATCGGGTATCGGAGTTGAGCCGTCAGAGGTATATGTATTAGATACTGTAATTCCACCAAAGTACGTATCAACTCATATAGCTCGAGGCTCACTAGATAAAATTTACTTGCGTGAGCTTATTGCTGTAGCATTGGCCCCACATCCTCTAGGGAGATCTTACTCTGCCGGTCGCGTTGACCCTATAGATGTATACTTAGTTAATAAACTCGAAGAAGATGCTTTAATTAAAGTAAAGGATGTCTACAAATCTATGAAGAAAGTTAGCGAAGTCCCCAGCTATCAAACCTTTTTAAAGCATTACAGGGTGCACATACTTGAAAGAGGTGTAATAGTCGGAATAAGACCCACTCTCGAAAAGTTTATAGAGAAGCATGCAGCAGTAACCAGGAAACTCCTGGTTATGTATGGTACACCTCATTCATTGAGCAAAGGAGTTAGAGCTGTTACAGCCATACCGGGATTCGTGGAAGCTTATCTAAACGCGAAGGAAGGTGTAGCATATTCTATAGCATCTCTACCTCTCGGGCTTATCCCCAAGATAGTAGATTTTCTTGGATTGCTCGAATCTAGAGGTCTAGTAAAAGAGTGGATGCTCTATGAATTAGACCCGGCAAGCAGTATCTGGTACCCCATACCTGAAGTACTAGGAGCCATGAGCGTCTCGGAACTACTATCTAAACCCTTTCCCAACTCACACCTCTCTCCACCCTAAAGGATCGATACTTCCTAAAGTCGCAAGGTTGAAGTAATACGCCCTAGCTATAACACGGTCTACGCAGACCTCCCTTCGTAGACTTAGACTGTAAGTAGTCTAAAACCAGTTCACACAGGAGTCCATTCGGTAACCGCTCACCGTTTTCATGGTAACCGCTTATGGTAACTACGGTAACTAGTTGTTCAAGTTATACTAAGTACAAGCAAGCGCATACGCAAATGTAATCCAATATTAAGGACTATAAGAACTGGCGTTCCAACCCTCAAAGTGTAACAAAAACAAACGTAAAACATAGCCTTTTTTTAACTTATTCAACTACCACGCTTACCATAGCAATGTCGGCATAATCTTGGGCACCGTTTGTTCCTGGATATTCGTTTTGTTTGCTCATGTCTAGGGACTTTCACTTCGTGTACGTGGATTTAGGTGTCTGCGTAAGTTCGTGGGTGGTTGTTGAGCCGAACAGCACGCGGCTCCCATCTAGCTTTGTCCCCGGGCGGCTTGGAGTACCCCCAATCACCACCTAGGTTCATCCCAGCTATAACCATAGGCAACGCTCATAAACATTACCCTCAAAACATCAAGAAGAAAACAGCCCCGCTGGTAAAATCCGTCACAACTAATTACTTTAATGTCTTCCCTAGTTAATTAAACTTATGGCAACCCGTCAAAGAAGGCAACGTAACAGAGATATTATTAGAGAAAACATTGTTTAGCTCGTTGTTTGAAGTCACCGTGTATTCCTATTCACAAGCCAAGAATCGTAACTATTTCCTCGTTGTTCATTCCTCGGCTCTGTTGGGCCATGTTTCAACATAAAGTTTATAAGTCTAGATCAAAACGTTAAACTCAGGGAATATGCGTGGAGTTAATCGAGGCTCTTGCTATATCTCTAATTAATACGATAGTGGTGCTTCTAGTTATAATATTTAGTGTTAAGAGAGTAAGCAGGATTAAGTTTTACGGTCCATATTTATTTCAACTAGGTAAAGATGGTTCTGGAAACCCTATCCTGTATAAAGTGCCAGCAGAATCTGTTAATGAGGGGCTTATAGAGGATCTTAAACGAAGAGCGCTGAGCGAATTAGAGCATGAATTCAAGCCTTTAGACAAAATTTTAAAATGGCCCCACATCGCAATCTTAACTTTGACGATCTTTACGATACATTTAGTCGTGCTTTTACTCCTATTTTAAGGAGTTAAAAGCATAGCTTAAAAACCACGCGCATTACACGCGAACACACCTCTAGATTATAAGCTATTCCATACTCTTCACAGTCGAGAAAATCAGAGAAGGTCTTGAAGGTCTTACAGCAAGTAGATGAGTCTAAGAAGTAGCTAGTTCAACATCTAAACCGTTGGAATCATAAACGGTTCCTGAAGTATCACTTACAGCAACTACTCTAGCACCGTAGTTACTCGCCCAGTACTTAGCATACTGAGCTACATTACCGAAACCGTAAACAGTTATTACTCTACCCCCTAGGCAAGATACGAAGAAAACACTCTTTTTACGATAGCTCTAAGGTATTTATGGGATACCATGTTGCGCAGTAAAGAGATTTTAGAAGTTATAGGTAGTAGAGTGTCTATTCGAAGGTTCAAGCAGGACCCTATACCAGATGATGTTGTGAAAATGATAGTGTGGGCAGCTACTAGAGCTCCTACAGCAGGTGCACGCGAGAACTGGTTTTTTGTTGTAATAAGAAATGAGGAACTGATGAAGAAGGTCCACGAGCTACTAATTGAGGCTCACATCATATATGCTAAAGAAATAGCTAAAATGTCATTGGATAGAATAGAAAAGTGGAAGAAGTCCATGGAAGATGGAATGTATTTAGCTCCCCTCTACATAGCTGTATACATAGACTTAAACAGGCTTAGCTCTGGAGGTACGGGAAACTCCTCTGAAGCGGAATTCATAATGGAGGTCCAGAGTGCGGCGGCTACCATAGAGAATGCTATATTAGCTGCGTGGAGTTTTGGAGTGGGCTCCGTTTGGTTAGGTGCTCCACTACTTATTGAGGAAAAGTTTAGAGAGCTCATGTCTGTTTCACGAGAATACAAGCTCATGGGAATTCTAGCACTAGGGTATCCTTTAGAAGTTCCAAGCCCAAGGCGTAGAAAACCTGTAGATGATGTCACCAAGGTCATCTAGCTAAGGTTTGTAATAAGACAAAAGCTTCTCGAACATGTAGTTAGCGGATTTCCGCCTTACCTACACTAAGGATTCTCTACTACTCTCCTACTTAACGGCATGAGCAAGTTATTCGCTAAAGTAACTCTAGCTTCACTATTGAGACTTAAAAACCTATGGTGGCCGGACCTACATTCTCACAAAGATGTTCTGTGAGATTTAGAAAGCATCTCTGTTGGACCATCTTTAACTACACAACGAGATGAAACTGGAGAGCACAAGAAGAGGTGGTTCTATAAAGTTATGCAGTTAAACATGCCAGATTTTATTCTTCATTAAATAGTTATTTGCGGAGTACCTTATGAACTTAGCTCTCAGGCTTTCTCAGGTGATGAATAAAGAAAGCAGGTTGATTATCGGCGCTATGTCCGGGACTAGCGCTGATGGCGTCGATGTTGTCGTAGTTAGCCTAAAGGGTCACGGGAGGAGTATTCAGTGGAGACTTATTTCTAAAGGAGTTTTACCATACCCAACTGATGTGAAAAGAAGAATACTTTACAGCTCGGAGAGAGGCTGCGCTGAGGATATATGTGTTTTAAGCTTTGTTATTGGACGCATATTCTCAAAAGCCATAATTGAAGTACTTGAGAGTAGTGGTATAAGTGCTTCCGAAGTCGATGCTGTCGGGTCTCATGGGCAGACGATATACCACATGCCCGAATATACTAGAGTAGGGAACGTGCTAACTAGATGTTCTCTTCAAATCGGTAATCTGTCTGTTATAGCTGAGAACACCGGGTTAGTTACCGTAGGAGACTTTAGGAGTAGGGATATTGCCGCAGGTGGACATGGAGCACCTATTATAGCATACGTAGATTGGGCTTTGCTAACTTCTAAAGCAGTTGGTAGACTAGTTCAAAATATTGGTGGGATAGCTAACGTAACTGTTCTACCTCCAAATGCTAGCTTATCTGAAGTTTACGCCTTCGACACCGGCCCAGGTAATATGGTAATCGACGAAGTTATGAGGACTCTCTTTGCTACCGAGCTAGACGTTGATGGTACTACAGCCGCTAAGGGAAGTCCGAATAATGCCTTACTAGAGGAACTTATGAACCACTGGTTCATAAAGGCTTCACCACCAAAGACTGCCGGTAGGAGAGAGTTCGGTCGTAGGTTTGCTGATTACGTAATTAAAAAAGGCTTTAGAATGGGGTTGACAAAAGAAGATATTGTTGCGACAGTATCTATGCTTACGGTAAAGAGCATAGTCTATAACTACGATAAGTACGTACTAAAGAACACCAACAAGAGATTTTCAGAGGTTATCCTGAGTGGTGGAGGTATAAGAAACAAATTTATAGTACGCGAGCTCGAGAGAGAGCTACACGAAAGAGGCCTTAGACTTCTGCTACATGAAGAAATGGGGGTGGATTCTAAGTTTAAAGAAGCCCTAGGGATGGCCGTTCTGGCTCATGAAGCATTAAGTGGTATACCTAACAACGTGCCTAGAGCAACTGGTGCTCGAAAAGCCGTAGTCATGGGGCTAATAGCTCTATAAAGACATAGACCTAGACAGCAGTAGACGACTCGAGAGAGCGAGTAGAAGAATCAGACATACACGCACTAATCAAAGTCTAGAACGCACTAACTGCTCTTCGTTATCTTAATGCTTCTATGTATGAGTACGGCCAAAGCTACGGATCTCATCGCCGTAGATCAAAAGCTGATGATTTGTATTATCTCTTTGTAAGACAGCTTGATAGCTCTCAGATACCTATAACTTATTTTCTTTAAATCCCTATTGTCGCCCATAATCATTACTGTATGAAGGCGGCAATTGACATCCTTAAGTCTCTTGCTTAAAGCGGACGAAGCTATTCTGTCTTCTCCATCAGTAATTAACACTATATCAGATACTTCTTTAGTGGTTCCACCAGATATATCGTCGCAAGCTGAGATTACTGCCTTAGTTATATCCGTTCCACCACCGCTCTTTACTCTAGCAAGGTATTTTAGAAGCTCCACAAATTCGTGAGACTTCATTCTCCTACCAACTCTAACGAGCTGGTGTGGGACCCCGTCAAAAAACCTTAAGTAGAAATCTCGACCGTCTTTTCTACTCCTCATGAGAAGAGCCAGTAGAGTTGCTTTAGCCCAAACTATTTTTTCTCCCTCCATACTACCTGATTTATCGATAAGCGCGTATACGGGGCCTAGGAGTTTCGGTAGCACTTTATCATAGAGAAGGAGTTTATCTTCAGCCAGCTTTAACCTGAAGAGTATCTTAGGCATAGCGATCTCGGATGGGTGCACTCTTTCTAAGTCACCACCTATTTCAAACCCTCTTATCTCGCCCTTGCTATACCTCTCGTATGGTTTAAGTAGCTTTCCTGAAATGTTGGGTATTTTGCTGAGTAGCTCTAAGATAGCCTTGATATCAGCTAGCTGGGCAAGTCTTATTATTTCTTCACCCTCTTCCTCGAGGTCGAACACAGACCCTGTTCCTGGCTCGTTTCCAAAGCTCATTAACTTCTTTATGGATTTCATCGAATCTACAGTTTCCGAAATTTTTTTGCTTAGAGATTCAGCTATGTTCTTAGTCTCTTCCTCGCTGAGCTCTCCCTGCTCTGAGCCACCACCCGAGAGTTGCTGGAGTTGCTCTACGGATTTCTCAATTTCTGTGGCTATCAATGATGCTACTAGAACACTGAGAGTAGAGTCTCCAATAGTACTATAACGGATTTTTGCGAACTCCTCAGACTCGAGAAGGGTCTTAAAGAATACGTAATTTCTAGAGAGCTCTCTCGGGACGTCACCAATATCTTTAAGTAGTGGGTGCGGTAAGTAAAGAACGTAGTAGCTGTCCACGGCAAAAGCTTGATCTACAACCCTAACTTTACCAAAAACTTTTTTAACGATTTGGAGAACTTTCTCACCCCTATAGTGGGCTACCGGATCTCGAGGATCAACTCCTTTTAGAACACTAGGCATACCTATGGAAGCCTCTTTCTAATTATAGATGCTATTTGCTCTATAACGTCAAGGACTTCCTCCGCAGCTCTTTGAACTGTGCGATCTTGCGACTCTAAAGCTATAGCAGCCACTCTCTCGCGTGTTAGCTCTATATCTCTCATTATCTGCTTAAATCTGTAGTCGACATACTTTGATTCAACAGGTTGGAGACTCACTACGTAGTTAAGGAGTTCTTGAAGATTCGTCTTTATCTCGTTTAACTCCCTTAAGTACCTGTAGGGAGTCTTTAACTCTTCGGATAATATTGTGTTAACCTTCTCTAGCTCATCCCAATCCCGCGGTACTAAGTACTTTAAAACTAAGAGGTCTTGTTCTTGAGCTCTGCTTCTTCCATCCAGTAAAGCGCTTGATGCCACGACCTTCAAAGCCTTACCTTTCCTTCTATCGCTTATGTGTATGCCCCTGCTCTCAAATGCCGCAAAGAGCTTGGTTATTTTGTGCTTCACCAGCTCTAAGTCAACTTCGAGTACGGCTTCGTGTAGTTTTCTCAGCTCTTTCATATCCATTATTGCCTCAGATGTCCTTCCTTCGCTATAGTATGTACCTCTCTCAATAGCCCAGGATTTATCCAATAGGTCCTTCCAAAGATTTTCAGGAACTGGTCTAACGAAATGTCTAATGAGGAACCTGTCATAGAAAGCTAAAAGCTCTATTTCTTCTGGAACTTCGTTACTAGCTCCAAAGAGAGACCAAAGAGGAACAGCTATCTCACTATAACCGTCATAGAGCACTCTTTCTTGAAGTAGAGTATTGAGGGCGTTTAATATGGCTGAATTAGCTTTAAAAATCTCGTCTAAGAACGCTATCTCGGCTGAAGGAAGCTTTCCAGACGTTATTCTAACGTATTTTCCCTCTTCTAGAGCCTTTATGTCTATTGGGCCAAAGAGTTCTGAAGGTTCTGTGAACCGTGTCAGCAGATAAGAAAAGAACTTAGCATTAAGTAAATCACTAACTCTTCTAATCATAGCTGACTTGGCTGTACCAGGCTCACCGATTAGTACTGCGTGCTCTCTAGAGAGGAGAGTCAACACTATTACTCTCCCCTCTTCATCCCTGCCGGTAAATGGCTCCACCAGTTTGCTTAAGAGAATTGATAGCTTGCCTGCTGAAATTATCTATCGCACCCAAGTGCAAACGCAACTTAAGCCTTATATTTAGATATATTTCAATCCATCGTTCCACGAAGTCTTAACTCAAGTATTCACAGTCAAGACTAACTCTTCAGTTGTTCTTCGATGGAATATATGATCCGGAAAGATTCGGGTAATTGGTAAACAGCCTGGTAAACTCTCAATTTCGTAGAGGAGGTCTGCTGAGTATTAGGAGTGATTCAGTACTTCCATAGGCCTTTTAGTGATTTTTATAGTTTTTCGGAGTTCTTCATTAGGTCGGAGATTTCTTCTGATGATAAGATCTCTGATGGAGCCTTACCAGTAGTAAAGTCTCCATACGCTAGTATACTGAGGTAAGTATATATTACGTATTGAGAGATTTCTATAAACTCTTCAAAACGTTGTCTCAAGTGCCCTAAAGCATTGAGGTATTCGTTGGCTAAGAACTTGAGCTCAACAACTATGTCTTCTGTAGCAAGAGGTACTTAAAGCAGGATATGAGAGAAAGAGCAGAGTTTTCTACAGCTAGTAGACTTAAAGCACCAAGGGAAGTAATTCCAGCATCCAGAGCTCTGTGTGCTTGGTTTAGGAAATCTTCTGCGACCTTTAGGCGAAATTGTGTTTCGTTCGACTCTTGCCCACAGACTTACAGATACCTCGGCACTTTATTATGCTACTATGGCAAGGGGTTCAGTTTTAGTGCTTGTTTATATTGGGTGGTGCCATCCCCCCACCTCTTTCCCCTGCATCGTTCTTGAGTCTGCATCACCCTCGGGGGCGTTGGGGGCACCTCGGGCACTCTACATCTTGTGTGACTGACTTCAGTGGCTCCCTCCGGTGAGCCGACTTTAAGCTCCCTTGCAAGCTCCCGCACTCCCATCGAGAAGCTTCATTCTATATAGAAACGTTTATAGGTGTCTCTAACGCATCACCGAGAATAGCGTCAATCACTACAAAACCAATACAAAACCAGAAACAATTCTACAAGGCGATGCATGCGGAGTGCTGAGCACTGCGGTGACTTAACTCACAAGTTTATCGAAAAGCTCTTGGTTGGGAAGCGTTAGCGCGTGTTCCTAATATAAACATCTAGAGGGAGAGCTCCCGCTACTTCATCCCATGAGATGCTCAATGGAATCAGTAACTGCTCTAAAGTAGACCTAGAGTCCTCCATATACTCATTTATGTCTATTTCGTCTATTCTAGCGAGCTGGATCGGCTTAACTTTTTCTTTGCTCTTAACCTTTACATAGTATATAACGTCACCTGACCTAATCTGCCTGTTATAAGCTAGCAGCATTTTTGCGGCCTTTACGTGAGGTCCTTCAGACTTGTATTCACCCAAGTCCTTGCTTAGTTCGTTACTATACGCTACGTCCTCAAGTGAGAGGTCCCTATTCTTAAGCTTGACGTAGAGAGTTCTCACGGACTCTTTGACTTTTTCTTTAACAGCTTCTATAGAACCCACGCTAGGTTCTATAGTCTTCAAGACCTCGACTACTTGATTAAACGTGTTCTTAACTATCTCGGGTACGTTCCTCTTTTTCCCCATAAGACCCTTAACATCCACTCCTCCACTATCTTTAACACCAACGTAGTTCTTCTTGAGAGCAAACGCTATGTGTCTATACGTTTTATCTACTTCGATTTCCAGTTTAAACCTGTCCGAAACTTCTTTAACTAAGTTCTCGAGAGCGTCTCGATCGGGATTCCAGATAAAGAGAGAGTCTGTATCCCCGTAAAGTACCTTTAAGCCGTGTTTAGTAGCTATCTCCAGAGTAGACGTAATGACGTGTCTTCCAATAGCAGTCACAGATTCTGCTAATGCTGGTGTGTAGAAGGGGAAGCTTGCGTGACCAAAGACACCGTAGCTGGCGTTAATGAACACCTTCATTGCTGACTGTACTACATCATACCAGCTTCTCAGCTCCTCAGAGAGATTCTTGTCTTTTGCTAGTTTCTTGTAAACCTTTACTCTAAATTCTCTTAATATAGATATAGTTTGAGAGGTTATTCCCTCAAAATCCAAGCATACTCTATGAAGGACGTTGCCCGATTCGTCCCTTACGTCGGCAAGCTTCTTACAAAGACCCGGCGGTGGGTCTATAGTTTCATAACTTAAGTTCCATACTACCATTATAGACGGATACAGAGACGCGAAATCTAGTACGGTTACGTTAAAGTAAACTCCCGATATGGGCTCTATGACTATAGCTCCAGCAAATCTCTTTCCCAGCTTGGACGTGGTCTTGACTTCACCCTTGAGTGACAAGATGTCTGATTGATTAGGTATGAGGTACCCTCTCCTTCTGTGTTCCCAGAAGAGTAAACTCTTAATCCATGCTGAAACTTTTCTTCTTGTAACTTCTTCTAAACCTAGCTTGGATATACGCATTATCAATACGATAAGCTTCCAAACTAGGTTGTTGTTAAAGGTGACAAGTTTTAGTGTGAGTTCTGCGTCTCTCATATTATATCTAACTAAATCGCACACACTTAGAGAAGAAACACCTACCTCTATTTCGACCTTTGACTCGCCTAGGAGGGCTCGCGCTATGGCGTCCAAGGTCTTTTCTTTGTATGCTGAACCGAAAGCGTAGTTCTGTATTGCTTCTATATCAAAGAATCTAAAGAGGTCGACGTGAGCACCATGTCTTAGCGTTACGTAGTCTTCAACGACTTCAAATGGAATTGCGGATCTCTCTATCCCTAAAGCTAGAGCTCTGTTGATTACGTATGGCAAGTCGAACGAGTCACCATTAAAGGTTAGAACTATGTTGTATGACTCGACTATCCTAAAAAGCTCCAGAAGCAAGGACCTCTCGCTGTCTAGTAGCTCAACGGCACAGTCTTTAGGTATGGTGTTTATATTACCGAACTCTGCTTGTCGTGAGAGAATCAATACTTTTCTGAGGTGGTCTGAACCAGCTAAAGCTACACTTATTATTGGGTAGTTGGCTTCCTCTGGATCCGGAATTCGGGTCTCGATTGGAGTATATACCTCTATGTCGATCGCTAAAATCCTGGGTTCTGGAGGTTTTTCTTCGAAAAGTTCAGCAAACTCCATGAAAAAGGCTTTCTTCTCTGGTGAGTACCCCTCGGTAAGCCTCGATACGAGAGCTATAGTACCCTCGCTTATTGTAGTTTTATTACGAACTATCTTACCGTTCACTATGGTGTACCGCATCCCGGGTATAAGCTGTAGGTCGTATATGTAGTTATGGTGGTACTTTATCTTAGCTTCATAAGAGTTATTCGCGTAATTCCTAAGCTCTCTCACAGCCAGAGGGTCCTTAGTTACGACCTTCGTCAACGAAACACGCTTCATCCTGAGTAAGTCAAATTTTTCCACTAGTTCAAAAGACTCAAAAGAGGGGTGCTCAATGAGTTTTCTATTGCTGGCTAACTCCTCTGGTATTGAATCTGTAAGAAAGTATGGTTTGTGTCCTGTGGGGTCAAAGACTACGTAGACTTTATTCTCTTCTTCTGAGTAGAACTTCATGTACGCCTTACCAAGCTCGCCGGAGTAGTATGTACCAAGTAGGTACGCTTTGTGGATAGTGTTAGTTACTTCATATGATGTCGAACCAGCTACGTAGTTGCTATTTAGGTGTTTTTTGCTGATTCTTACCTTAACTATGTAGCTCCCTAGGTCTTTAACTACATTCTTTACTGCGTAAGCTTCTAGACTAGACGCACTTTTCTCGGTTTTTGAATGTTTCTGTAAGGTCATCCTCCTACTATTACCTGCACTATGCGGTGTATTAAAAACGCCTGGCGAATAATGACCTAGCCACTATGCTAGCCGCTTTTTAATCTAACGGTAACCTCTGCCTTGAGGAGACCTACCTATGTGACTTTGTAGTAGCTAGACCGAGCGCTATATTTGTGATTGACGGACCTAGGGCTTTAGGTAGCTGAAGGCTCGAGCTATTAAACTAGTTCCTTGTTATTGTGGACTTATTAAATTCTATGTGTAGCGTAGGTCGGTGACTAGCTTGACCGTGGAGTCTGATATAATTAAGCTACTTGATACATTAGTATCGTATAACACGGTAAACGACCCTAATAGAGGGGTAAAACCCACTCGCGAAATAGCAGATTTCATATTTGAATGGCTGAGTAAGCACGAGATCTACTCTGACATTATTGAATCGAGTGGTTACTATAGCGTCTTTGGTTATTTGGGGCAGAAGCCCCCTTGCGTAGGGCTTCTCGCGCACTACGACACAGTTCCGGTAGCACCTGAGAGGTGGAGCTATGATCCATTTAAGCTCACTATAGCCGGTGGAAGGGCTTACGGCCGTGGAGCACTGGACGATAAATCGAATGTAGCGTCCATTCTCGTAGCTCTCGAAAAGCTTAAAGCTCATCAACCGGATTTCGGAGTTGTATTTGCTCTTACGGGAGACGAGGAAATAGGAGGTAGTAACGGTGCTCTCGTAGTTTCTCAAAAACTGCAAGCCGAGGGAACGCTTCCAAAGTACTTAATAAATGGAGATGGTACTGGCATGGTTCCTATAGTTAGGAGGAGAAAGAGCTTTAGTGCGGAAGTGCGCGTCAAGTCGAGAAAAACCTTAATCAAGGGTAGTCTCAGAACCGTTAAGTTCACAGCATATTACCCGGTTTCTCAGCATGCTCATGCGGCCTACTTCATAGGTAGTGTCGACTCGCACCCACTAGTGTCGGCGTCAGTTTTTATTAGAGAGAATAACGCATTTGTTAGAACTATTAGGGGAGCATTTTTGAAGTCAAACGTCATCCCTCCGGAGGCAGAGGTCGAGTACGTAATTCCAGACCCTCGAGGAGAAGATGTGGAGATAGACGAGGGACTTACCGAGTTGGTGAGGGCATTACTGCCTATCGTAAGAGCTCCCATTAGAACTAGGGCTTACAGTGAGTACGGTGTCTCCATTACTCCAAACGTTTACAGCTTCTCAGAGGGATGCCATAGAGTAGTGTTCGATGTCCGGGCGATGTCTTTAAAAGAAGACGTGGAGGAGTCACTTAGAGAAGTACTTAGTGAATCTCTATACGACGCTGTCATCAGCGTCAGGACTGATGTGGGTGGCTACCTAAATACTTCACCAAGGTCTAAGGTTGTTGAGTCTCTAGTTACTTCTCTTGAAGAAGTAGGAGTTAGACCATACCTCGCAGAGGGAGCTGGAGCAAGCGATTCTAGGTACTTTACGTCTTTAGGTGTTGAAGCCGTAGACATAGGTCCCAGAGGAGGCAACATGCATGGAGACAACGAGTACGTAGAGGTAGAGTCCCTCAAGCTAATGCCAGCAGTGTACTATAGAGCGGTAAAGATGCTGTCTAAGTAAGCTTGAATAGCATTTAAAGTGCTGTCACGATAACGAGCGCACTTAAGCTGTGGGACATGAGCTTATAAGTTCAAATTACTACTAAAGCTAATGGGGGGTCAAGACAGCGGGGTGGGGTAGCCTGGTAGCCCGCGGGGCTCATATGGAATAGCCCTGTGAGACCCCGAGGTCGGTGGTTCAAATCCACCCCCCGCTACTAAACCCCCCATCATTTGCTACTTACTTAATCAACTTTATCGCTTACCTCGAGCTTCGGTGGCTGAAAGCTTTTTCAGCTTCTTTAGTACATAACCGCTAACATTCTAGGTATTTGGGAGTAGGAGAACTGCGTAAACTGCG
>Ga0209394_1000869_pt1 | contig 20440 bp, 19 predicted proteins | sample JNZ201metaG_FD_184122 | JGI IMG/M metagenome (GOLD analysis project Ga0209394, IMG submission 184122) | Hot spring microbial communities from Jinze hot spring, China to study Microbial Dark Matter (Phase II) - JNZ 20120812A (SPAdes) (version 3) ... | reverse complement strand
TAGCCCATGTTCTATTGAAGTATTTAGGCTACGAACCAACGGCATATAGTATTGCTGAGATGTATTCTGATATCATATCAGACATCGTTATAGACTCTTCCGATGAACACTTAGCACATAGGATAAAAGGAGAAATAGGAGTAGATGTAACACTAGCTAATATAGCTATGGATAGCATAGATGCTAAGGTGATATTAGCACAAAAAGTTTTAAATATAGTGAAGAGCTATAGAAGGGCGGTATGATAGATTGACTACACCGGTCCCCAAAATGTCTTCAAAAACATTCAGTTTAACTAAAGCTCTAGTGGTTATACTATCTAGCCTTGCTATACCTATTCATCTTGGGAAAATCGACTTTCCATTAGCACCGTTCCTAAAATTTGATCTCTGTGGAATACCATTAGCAGTAGCCGGATTTGTAAATCTACCACTTTCAATTTCGCTAGGGTTACCCATATTCTATTTAGGAATCTTACTAATGGGAGCTACAAATCCTTTAAGCCCTCTTATGAAGGTTTTAGCTGAGGCTTCAACATATATACCGATGGTATATACATACAGGTATCTCCGTAGGGCGTATCCTCACATATCTGCTAAAGTGATGTTTCTCCTACTTATATTTGTGGCAGTAATAAGCAGGTCTATAGCTATGGTAGTATTAAACATCCTTATAACACCATTAATAGCAACACTATTCTGGGGAGCACCATCGTATACTGTAGCATTGCATAGTATCATTATACCTATTCTCCACTTAATAGTACTATTCAATGCAATTTCAGCTGCATATACCTCTACATTCTCAATACCTATAGTGAGAATACTCAGCAAAATGGGTTTCGTTACCTAATCAATACTCTATTTTAAGTTAAAATTAAATAGTTTGGTGCTAGGTCAAATAGTAAAGCTAAATACCTTATAAAACTACATTATTTTACAACAAGTGTCGTACCATAATATGCTGCTGTGGGTAACATATCAATGTTGAAGAATCTAGCATATGCGTTTATCTACACTTCATCTACGGGGCTAAGTGTTATCACGAGGATAGCTATTCCTACCATTCTACTTCTATACCTTCTCATCAGCTCGTTTCTAAAACTGAAACCTCTATCCAATTTGTTCTACATGTTACCTGCATTAGTTGCAATTCTAATCATTCTTCATACGAGTGGCAGTTTTAGAAAGATTTTAGGAGGACTGCAGTTTGTTGTAATCTTTATAGCAATAGGTCTGGCTATAAATCTATTGGCTAAGTTCTTCAACTTCTGGGTTGTTGATATAACTAGCGCAACCATAGCCTCATTGAAAGGAGCCCTTATGTTTATGACCATAGCATCGATATTCCAGTGGACTAGAATAGAAGAGATTCGATGGTTTCTCGAAAAAATAGGCCTTGGTGAATTGGGAACCTCTATAGCTATTGCTTTTTCACAGATTCCCTACATCATGATAGTGTATTCAGAGGCGCTATCAACAGTAAAGCTAAAGTATGGTTCAAGATACCTATACAAGGCCTTGTTGCCAATGATTTTACATTCTGTAAATTATGCTAAAGAAATCACAGAGGCTACCTACATTTATGGCATACCTAAGTATCCAATAGATGCTTCAATAAAGATCGTAGATGCTATAATAGTCGTAGCGTCCTCGATGATGTTGCTATTATGTCTATACCTATCAATTACCATAAATGCATTTCTATAGACTACATTTAGTAGGTGGAAGGTGCAACAATTCGTGAATTATCTAAATCTAAGGAGCAGATACAGGCTATGCGTTATTAGAAAGCCTTGTAAGTATTGGCTGCCCGGTACAGATGTTGTTAAGGAGATTGTAAAAGTATATGGTAATACAATTAAAAATAACGATATTATTGTTATATCTGACAAGGCCCTCAGTATAGCTCTTGGTAATATCTATGATGAGAATGCGGTGAATGTTGATCCTATGACGTCTATGATGACATTCTTTACCTCAAGAATTCTCTGGGGATATCTTCTCAGAAAACTGTTTACAGATATAAATACAATTAGAATTGTAAGTGAAACCCCTATAGATCTTCTAGCAAAGCACAAGAAATTAGCATTATACTATGGTGGAATGCGGCATTTTTTAAAACCTCTTTCTGAATCTGGTATAGATGCTACAAATCTTCCGTACTACTACGTATCTATACCAGTTAAAAATGTTGCTAAGATAATTAGAGAGATGAAACAATCCATAGAGGGTAAGCTATCCGCAAACATAAACATTCTCGTTGTTGATACCGATAGCTGTTTTGTTCCAAAGAATATTAAATCTCTTGCAATAGCAACAAGACCCTCTACGGTAAAGGGTATTATAGATCTCGGTGTTGCTGCCTACATTCTTGGAAAGGTATTTAGGAATTTATTTGAGAAATTTCCAACCCCGACAGCATATATAGGTATTCAACTCGATCTCTATACATTACTTAGGCTAGCACGTATAGGCGAGAAATTCCGTGGTTATGGTATTGGAAGGAACATTATTGAAATGGTTAAAGCGTTGGGTACGGAACATTTTAGATCTGTCACATGGCTATCTCTCAGAAGAGTTAAGCACTATCCCATTATAGTATTGAGATTTAAAAAGATGTAGAATTACTATGCCAGTAGCTCTCTCCATTTAATCTCCTTTTCAATTATTGTTATCAAATCCTTGTCTCTAGCTTTTAATGAATCTGCGGTGATTATTCCCTGCATCTCTTTAAGCCTCTCAACTGTTGTAAATGTATCATATGGTACTAGTAATATTGGTGTACCCGTTTCTCTAGCCTTTACCAAAACACCTATAGAGGGATATAGATTCCCGGTTAAAATTACAACACTTGGTCGAGTTTCAAGTGCCTGCATAATTAAATCAGTTCTATCACCACCTGTTACAATAGCTGCATTTACAGCTCTTCTAAACCATCTAAGAGCAGCCTCAGGGCTCATAGCACCTATTAGAATATCCTCCACCATAGAATTTAGCCTATCTTTACCCTCCAATACCTCAGCGTTTAGCGCTTCCACAATATCTTTTACGGTTAATGCCGTAAGTCTAGGTCTTTCTTCAATTACGCCAAGTACTCTAATCCCAAGCTTTTCTAGATACGGCACGATCAAGCTCTTAACACGTTCGGTGTACACTATTGGTACAGTATTGAGTATAACACCATACAGTTCGCCGCCTGATTTCTCTATGAAGCATTTATATAGGATTGCCCTATCTATTATTTCATCGATCACAATCCTACTTCTACAATCCATAACCAGTACGATTTTTGCTCCAAACAACTTTGCAAGCTCTACAAAGTTACAATTTATAGATGTTAGTGCCTCGGCTGGTGTGTATCCTTCAATAATGACTATATCTTTTCCCTCAACAACTTTCTTAAAACCCTCCAAGATGCTGCTTTTAACCTCATCTACACGCTCACTTAATTCAAGATAGCTCCTAGATATTACTATCGGTGAAATATGCTCTATAGAATTCTCAAGGTTTAGCGCATCCTTAATTGCAATAACATCTGTATCTACATATTTACCAGATGCAACTCTCATTCTAGCCATTGATATGGGCTTAAAGTATGCTACCTTAAACCCCTCTAGGGAGAATCTTCTTAGTAGCCCATATATTAGAATAGTTTTACCTCTTTCACCAACTACATATATAGCCCTCATCGGTTACCACCTATGAAAGTACCACCTTTACATCTATAGCTAGACTACCCATACCTTCATTATATACAAAGAGGGGGTTAATATCCATTTCTACTATATCGGGTATCTCGGTAACCAATTGACTAACTCTTAACAGTATATTTACTATTGAGGATACATCTGCTGGTGGCTCCCCTCTATAACCCCTTAGTAACGTATATGCTTTCGTTTCACTAATCATCTCTCTAGCCTCATACGCTGAGAGGGGGGCGAGTCTGAATGAAACATCTCTGAATACATTTGTATATATACCGCCAAGACCAAACATTATAACATGACCAAATGATGGATCCTTAGATACACCAATTATTACCTCCCTACCTCTGGGAACCATTTTCTGAACTGCTACTCCGTAGACCAGTGCCCTTGGAGCATATTTATACGCTCTGTCAATTATTGTTCTAAAGGCTTCTCTTACTTCCTTCTCCGAATTTATATTCATTACAACACCTCCTATATCTGTCTTGTGCATAATATCTGGCGAAGCTATCTTCAGTACCACTGGATAGCCGATCCTACTAGCTATTTCAACAGCCTCATCTTCATTTTTCGCAAGACGTGTAGGTGCTACTGGAATACCATAGCTTTTTATTAAATCCTTAGCTTCCGATTCTAACAATGTTTTACGATTTTCACTCTTAACGCTATCTATAATAGATAGTGCCGTAGCTTTATCAACATCAAAGAATATTGCCCTCTCTAAAATTCTCTCCAAATACTCTAGACTTTCTCTATATCTACACAGACCATAAATTGCAATAACACCCCTTTCAGGCAAATCATATACTGGAACACCATTCTCCATAAGAATTCTAGATGCCTCCTCAACCATATCACCCCCTATAAATACTCCCACCATCGGCTTGTTTGGATGCTTTTTATTCAGTCTTAGCATAGCCTTTGCAGTCTCTACAGGCTCTGTCATAGCTTGGGGCGTGAGTATAACTATCAGACCATCTACGTTATCATCGTTCAACACGGTCTCTATAGCATAGCTATACCTATCAGCTCTAGCATCCCCTAATACATCAACAGGATTGTACACAGCTGCTGCTGGCGGAAGCTTTGACCTAAGACTATTTATAGTATCTGAAGTGAATGATGCTAGCCTCAGTCCCCTAGACACAATCAAATCCGATGTTATAACTCCCGGTCCTCCGGCATTGGTTACTACAGCAATTCTATTATTTAAAGGTATTGGCTGATAACTAAACGCCACAGCATAATCGAATAGCTCTGAAAGGTTACGAGCAATCAAGATACCTGCCTTTTTAAGCCCAGCTTCGAGAATCGTTGTACTACTTGTCATAGCTCCAGTATGGCTCATAGCAGCTCTAGCACCAGCCTCTGTAACACCACCCTTAAGTAGAACAATAGGCTTCTTCCTACCAACTCTAGCCGCTACCTCTATAAGCTTTCTACCATTTTCAATAGATTCTAAATATAGCAAAACAACTTTTGTATTAACATCCTCTTCAACAGCCTGGATAAAGTCAGCTTCGTTCAAATCAGCTTTATTGCCTAAGCTTACAATTCTTGAAAAACCTATACCCTTCTTAATACTCCAGTCAAGAATTGCGGTAAGGAGCGCACCACTCTGTGATATAAAAGCTATACTACCTCTTTTTGGCATAGTAGCTGAGAATGATGCATTTATGGGTGTATACGTATCTATAATACCAAGGCAGTTAGGCCCTACCATCCTCATACCATATTTTCTAGCTATATCCACAAGCTTTTTCTCTCTCTCAATACCCTCACCCCCTACCTCCTTAAAGCCAGCTGATATTACAACAAGATGCTTAATACCCTTCTTACCACATTCTTCAGCAACATCTAGAGCTATGGAAGCAGGTACAACAATTACACCCAGATCTATATCGTCAGAAACATCTAACACTGATTTGTATGCCTTAATACCCAGTATTTCTTCTGCCTTAGGATTTATAGGATATATCTTTCCTTGAAAGCCACTATTAATAATATTTTTTAGTACTGCATATCCAACCTTGCCTGGTTCCCTAGACGCTCCAATAACCGCTACGCTCCTAGGTCTAAATAGATCTGCACCTCCATTAGCCAATAGCGCATCACCTTCTAGATGTCCACAGACATTCATAGCATTAGATACAGGGCTTTAAATAGTACACGTATTTAAGCTTTAAAACGTTTGAACCTTAATCGCAACTAATATGGTGTATTTATTAACGCTACAGCAATCTTTAAACATGCAGGAACGATAGGGTAAGAGAAATATGTCCATTGTAAGGGTAAAACCAAAACTTCTTATCAGCATATGGACTGTAGATGAAGTACCAGAGGTAATAAATAGCAGTGCTGATATAATTGATGTTAAAGATCCCTCTATAGGCTCCCTAGGACTTCCATCGCTAGACGTCGTCCTCAGCATTGTGAATAGCGTTGAAAACTATAAGGAGATAAGCGTAGCGATAGGTGATGTAAGAGAATATAGTCATGCCCTTAGCTATATAGCCTACACACTATCTCTACTTGACGTCGATTACATCAAAATAGGAATAGAGATGAACGATTACGATAAAGCTGTATCCACAGTTTCACAGATTAGAAGAACTATTGCCTACTGTAATAATGAAACTGATATTGTTTTAGTTAGTTATGCCGATTGGAAAAGTATAGGTACATTAGAGCCTCTAAAAGTCATTGACCTAGCTAAAGTAGCTAAAGTTCAAGGGGTTATGATTGATACACGAATTAAGGATGGCAAATCAACCTTTGATCACATCCCTCTTCGATATTTAGAGGAATTTGTTCTAAATGCTAATAGGAACGGTCTATATACAGCTATTGCTGGTGGTTTAAGAGCTGAGCACATCCCCACATGTGTAAGTCTGGGTTTTAATGTAATTGGCGTTAGGACGGCTGCATGTAGCGGCAATAGACTTGGGAGAGTTTCTAGAGAAGCAATCAACGCTTTAAAAATTGCAATCGAAAAACATTGGAATGAACTGTACACATTCTAGATATATTTCATTTTCATTCATTGATATGCTACTAATTTTTCACTCAGTTCTTTTACTACATTTAATCTTCTTAATTTGGTAAACTCCTCTTCCTCCATAAATACTAGTGCTCCCGTAGGGCATACCGCTACACATGCTGGTAGTAGACCCTTCATAGTACGCATTCTACATTGATCACACTTTTCTATAATTCCTTTCATATTGAGCTCTGGTGCTCCAAATGGACATACTGATATACAAGAGGTACAGCCAATGCATCTAGCATCATCAACGACAACGATACCATCAGCTCTCCTCATAGCTCTAGTCGGACATACTCTGATACATGGTGCTTTCTCACAATGCATGCACTTCAATGGTATTGTAAGGAAGTCCGTAACCTCATATACAGATATGTACGATTTTCCATGAGTTTCTTCACAGGCTATTTCACAAGCATGACAGCCAATGCATTTCGCTATGTCTATAAATATCTTTTTAACCATTGTAGCCACCCCTAGAGTGGTGATAGATAGATACTTCTTCCAGACTTGTGTTCTAAGATCTCATTTAATTTTCTACCTCTCTTTGTAGGAGTTATGAGTAGAACATTTTGGAACTCCTTAGTATATAGCTCTCTATACTTTAATGCTTCACTAACCTTTTTATTTACATATTTTTCTATGGTTTCAGTACCGCTATTGTCCATAGGCTTAATCTCTAATAGTCCCATGTCAATCGCTTTTTCAACAAGCTCTCTTCCTCTCGAATTCATAATCAATAGGCTATTCCAATTCTCCTCTGCTCCTATGGATCCCACATTTACATCGGCATACGGTGAAAAGAGCTCTGGACACTGTCTACATGCTGGTCTGAGTACTTTCTCTGCTTTTCTTAATGGGTAATCTAATATTCTTCCATCTCTTAGTGTAAACCATAGCTTTCCTTTCTTTATATTCATTTTTACCACATCTTTGAATTGTACGACAAGCTCCTTTAGTATCAATTCCATTCTATCTCTTGAAAAACTGTGCATGCAGAATAACCCGATTCTAAGAGCTACGATACTATTATGTTTAAATCCAAGTCTACTAATGTTTTCAAGAGCCCTCAACTGACACGGAATACCAACAACTGCTACTTTACCAATATCAATTCGATCTATAACCTCTTCTAAAACCGAAAGGATTGGAGAGAAAACATATTTCGAACCACCTGCTTCTATAACATCATTTTCACTCTGAGTAATCATAGGTTTAGGATACCATTCATCATCCTTTTTAAGGATTAATACATGGTCCACAAATTTTGCTCTTAGAGCTGTAAGAAGAAGTGTTGTGGTCGTCCCTCCATCCTGTACCCTACTTAATACTTCTTGCATCCTTGACCTCGAATAGTATGCTCCTTGGTAACCGTAACTATTTGTATTAAATGAGCTACTCGGTATGTTTAACTGTGGACATATCTGCATACATAGTGTGTGTCTACATTTCTCACATTTTTGGAAATCCTTAACAACAGGTTTATCGGCAGATTTCTCTGGAATGTAATCAAGGTTCTTTGAACCTACATGCGTCGGACAGATAGCTATACATGCCCCACAAAATGAACAAAGACCTACATCTATGTTCATCGATACATTAGTTACCTTTGTATTGCTCAAAGCCAATCACATTAAATCTCTGTAACATATGTAGAATTTAAATCTATGGTATTTAAATTTACCCTGCTTCACAATATGGTATGTTATGATTATTTATCTGAACAGCCACCGCTCTTTAGGCATTACAATGTCTTTAAAACCGGCCTCCTCACATCGACCATATTCAACTCCTCGAACTATTGCAAAGGGTGTATTCTCTATTGATTGGCCCATAACGAGCTCCGCGGCAGCTGCTATCTCATCCACAATTGCAATATTCTTAACTCTAAGTATATACCCATCCCTATCACTTTGACCCCTATAGTCTCTGTACGGACATATACCTGCAAATCCTATTGCCAGATTGATTTGTCCTTCTCTAAATGGTCTGCCGTAGGTGTCCGATACTATTACTGCTACATTAACTCCTAGCTTATCATTAATATATCTTCGAATTTTCCTAGCTGAATCATCTGGATCTATAGGCAACAAAACAACCTTTCCCGTACCTCCCGTGTTTGACTGATCTATTCCTGCATTAGCTCCTACAATACCGTGTCTTGTAAGCACAATAATATTGTTTCTCTCTACTTTTAGAATTTCCTTTGATTCCCTCAATATCAATTCAACTAGTTTAGGATCCTTATTACTTATATTAGCTATTCTCATAGCCTCCTCAGACGGCTCCACACTATCCAGAGAAACAACTCGACCCTCTGATTTAGCTATGACCTTACTACTTATGACAATTATATCACCATCCAATATCCTAATACCATTGCTTTCTGCTGCCATAATTAACGTTTCAGCTATATTATCCCCAGGTAAAATTTCCTTGTCTATTCTAAGCCCATAGATCTCTATTCTCCTCATTCATGAGCTCCTCTTAATATCCATCACCACGTACTTGTGAGCTAAAAATTTATAAGTAATAATGGTCTATTTCTTAGGGGATGAAATGTGAATCGTGATATTGGAAGTATTTCAATTGAGGATACTTTTGCAGAAGCATTCCCAATGTATGCTACAAGAATTATTGTAACAGCTAAGAACCGTAAATGGGCACTAATAGCTGGACGGGTTGCAACAGGCTTCGGTACCTCTGTCATTGCTAGTCCTGGGGAAACCGGTATTGAATGCCTTTTATCGCCTAGACTTACACCTGATAAGCGGGTTGGTATAGCAATTCAATTCTATCATACAGATCCTGTAAATCTTAAAATGATTACAATTTCACGAATTGGCCAAACCATACTCACATGCCCTACCACAGCAGCATTCGATGGTTTGCCATGGGCTAAAAGGAGAATGGGTGTGGGCACCGCACTTGCAAAATTTGGAGATGGTTTTGAAAAAGAGGATGAACTACATGGTAGGAAAGTGTGGAGGATTCCAGTTATGGAAGGTGAATTCATAATTGAGGACTCCTTTGGTGTAATCAAAGGTGTTGCAGGGGGGAACATTCTTATTCTAGCTAAGAGTAGTGAAGCTGGTCTGATGGCTGCTGAGAAGGCTGTTAAAGCCATAAGGAGATACGCTAGGAGAGTTATAACACCATTTCCAGGTGGTATAGTGAGATCGGGTTCCAAGGTTGGCTCGCTAAAGTATCCTAAGCTTAGAGCAACAACAAACCATCTCTACTGTCCTACACTAAAGGGAGCTGTTAAAGATTCCAAGTTACCACAGGAGGTTAATTCAGTGTACGAAATTGTTATAAATGGATTAAAGAAGGAGGATGTGTTATTTGCAATGGGTGTAGCAATACGAGCTGCTTCAACAGTACCTGGTGTGATAAAGATCGATGCGGGTAATTATGGTGGCAAGCTTGGGCCATACCATCTATATCTAAGGGAGGCTCTTGAGGTAACCAAGAATATCGATATACAAATTCAGTAACATGTTATATCATTAAGATTTAAGTACTTTACTACAAAATAGTTCTTAGGGAAGGTATATGTCTCAATCCGAGGTAACTAAAACAGTAAAGGTATGTATTCTAAAACTTGGTTGCATCGCTTCAGCACCTCTCCTAGAGTACATCCTTGATGAAAGAGCTGATAGGATGGACATTGAGGTTAGAGTTGTCACAACAGGGGCCAAGATGTATGACGAAAAGTATGGTTTAGAACTCGCTGAAAAAGGCTTTAGGGAAGATTGCGACATATATTTAGTTGTAAGCCCTAATGCAACAACCCCCGGACCTACAAAAGCTAGAGAAACCCTTAAGGAGAAAGGTAAACATGTCATTGTAGTATCTGATGCACCGACATCCAAAATTGTAAAGGACCTTGAAGCTAAGGGGTTTGGCTATATAATAGTTTTAGCTGATTCAATGATTGGGGCAAGGAGAGAATTTCTAGATCCCGTTGAAATGACGCTCTTCAACGGCGATTTGATACGTGTTCTAGCCATAACAGGCGTTTACAGACTCCTCCAACGGGAGATCGACAATGTAATCGATCAGATTAAAAAAGGTATTACGAACATACAGCTACCCAAAATTGTAGTCGACAAGGAAACTGCTGTACGATACGCTGAGTTTAGGAATCCGTATGCAAAGGTCAAAGCTATGGCAGCCTATGAAATTGCTCGGCATGTCGCTGATTTAACTACTGAGGGATGCTTCAGAGTCAAGGAAGCGGATAGGTACATCCCGATAGTAGCAGCTGCGCATGAAATGATGAGGTATGCTGCCCTCTTAGCAGATGAGGCTAGGGAGATTGAGAAGTATGGAGATACGGTTGTAAGAACACCACATAGTACAAAGGGTGAGGTTCTGTTTAAAGAGAAGTTGGCTGAAAAGCCTGTTAAAAAGGAATAGAATGTGATTGCAACAATGCCACTGATGTTTAAGCTAGTAACAGGCCGTACAACAGAGCAAGGACGTTCCATGGAAATAGAGGGGAAGTTTGGCGAAGGATATAGAAAGGCCGTTGCTATAGCTGAGATGAACCCTAAGGATATCGAAGCTCTGGGTATAAAGAATAATGCAAAGATTATAAGTGTATATGGAAGTATAGTAGTTAATGTGAAACCAAATAATGACGTTCCCCCAGGTATAGTTTTCGTTCCAATGGGTCCTTGGGCAAATGTGCTAACGTTACCAATAACCGAAGGAACCGGTATGCCATCATTAAAAAACGTTGATGTATATGTTGAGGCTACATCAGAGGAGGCAACTCCGCTCGATGCTATATTCAGATTCCTTGGAGCTGAGAAAATCAATTACAAGATAACAGAAAGATCCTTGACAACAGGTATTAAAAAAGTGGTACATGATGTACCATGTACATTCTGTGGTGAAGTATGTGATTTCCTTAGCGTGGAGCTAGATGGTGAAAAAACTGTTAGAGTCGTAAATGCTTGTCCAATAGGACATGCAAAGTTCATGAACTATTATAAACACAGAGTTCTAACCCCCATGATTAGAACTGTAAAGAATGGAAATTTTATAGAGGTCGATCTTGAGTACGCCATAGATAGAGCAGCTGAAATTTTAGCTAATGCCAAGTATCCCTTAATCTATGGTCTGTCGAATACATGTGTAGAAGCTACAGAGCTTGCCGTAGAGCTTGCTGAAATTACCCGTGGTGTTGTTGATAACACTACTACGCTATGTCATGGCCCAACAGTATTGGCGGTTCAAGAGGTGGGTACAGTTCGAATTACATTGGGTATGGCCATGAATCTAGCAGATACCATAGTGTTCTGGGGCTGTAATCCAATGAATGCACACATAAATCACATTAGACGTGTTGTTCTTCCAGGTGGAAAATTCGTAAAGGGACGTAAGGAGAGAAAGATCATTGTGATAGATGTGAGAAGGAGTGATACAGCTAAACTTGCCGATATCTTTATACAAATAGAGCCCGGTAAAGATTACGAGCTATTCACAGCCCTAAGAATGGCTCTAAGAGACTATGAGATAGAGAGTCCCAAGGTAGCTGGTGTTCCAAGGGAGGAGGTATACAAACTTGTAGAGGTTATGAAAACAGCTAAATTCGGTGTTATATTCTTCGGCATGGGGTTGACACAAGGAGGTGCAAAGTACAAGAATCTTGAAGAGGTTATAAGACTTGTACAGGAACTTAATGAATGGACCAAGTGGACTCTTCTACCAATGCGTGGTCACTACAATGTTACAGGTTCAAATCATGCAATGCTTTGGCTAACAGGTTATCCATATGGTGTAGAATTTTCAAGAGGATTTCCAAAGATGATTCCAGGTGTGACGACAACTATAGATCTACTCATAAATTCAGATGTAGATGCGGCTTTAATAATTGCCAGCGATCCCGTGGCGCACTTCCCACAAAAAGCAGTTGAGAATCTAATGAAGATCCCAAAGATAGTTATAGATCCTTTCTGGTCATTAACTGCTAGTGTTGCAGACATCCTTATACCATCTGCTGTTACCGGTATAGAGTGTGAGGGAACAGTGTACAGGTTAGATGATGTCCCACTTAAAGTTAAGCGACTTGTAGACCCTCCAAAAGGCGTACTATGCGATACGGAAATCCTTTCCAGACTTATCAATAGAGTTAAAAAGTTAAAAAGGTTGACTTAAAATGGTGGACATCATTATAAAAAATGGTTTTGTGATAGATCCTCTTAACGATATTAAAGGAGAGCTGATGGATATTGGTATTAGAGATGGTAGGATAGTCGATCCAGGTAGAATAAGAGAATCTGAAGCTATGGTAATAGACGCTGGTGGAAGATTAGTTCTAGCTGGAGGAATAGATATACACTCCCATATAGCCGGACCCAAGGTCAATACTGGAAGACTTATGAGACCTGAAGACCACTATCTAACTAATATTCCAAGTAAGCTACCGTTCAGAAGAGCCATGACGGGCAGAACTGTACCCAACGTCTTTGCTATAGGGTATAAATATGCTATGATGGGCTATACACTTGTTGCTGAACCTGCATGTGCACCCCTAAAAATGAGGCATGCCCATGACGAACTTAATGCGATACCAATTATCGATAAAATGGTCTTTGTACTCGTTGATTCCAATTGGCTTGCTCTAGATCTTATGGCTGAGAATAGAAAAGATTTATTGAAGACTTATCTAGCATGGCTTTTATATGCGACAAAAGCCTATGCTCTAAAGCTTGTTGACCCAGGAAGCGATGCTGCTTGGATGATGGGTAAAGTAGGTTTGGACCTAGATGACCAGGTTCCCGGGTACAACCTAACACCTAAGGATATAGTACAGCTAGCTGGCGAAGCAAATGAATCTCTAAATCTTCCTCACACAATACATGTACACTGCAACAGACTGGGCTTCCCAGGAAACTACATAACAACACTAAATACCATGAAACTTGGAAGGAATTTTGCACTAAGAAATAGAAATAGCATCCATATTACACACGTACAATTTACGGGATATGGAGGAGATTCGTGGGCAACGTTGGAAAGCGGTGGCGAAGCAATAGCCAATGAACTTAATGTAAATCCCTATGTAACACTAGATCTTGGACAGGTAACATTTGGTGAAGCAACTACCATGACAGCCGATGCTCCCTTTGAATTCATATTATACCATTTAACTAGGTGGAAGTGGGCAAATGCTGATATCGAGAATGAAGCAGCCTCAGGAATAGTGCCATATAGATACCGTAAGAAGAGTTATGTAAATACCATACAGTGGGCAATAGGTCTTGAGGTTCTACTACTATCAAGAGATCCTTGGAGGAGCTTTATAACAACAGATCACCCTAATGCTGGAGTATTTACGGATTATCCAAAGATATTTGCATGGGCTATGAGTAAAAAGTATCGAGATGAAACACTAAAGGAGGTAAACCAAAGAGCTCTACGAAGGTGTGTACTTCCATCTATAGATAGAGAGATTACACTATATGAACTGGTCATCACTACTCGAGCTGCACCTGCCAAACTCCTAGGGCTAGAAAATATGAAGGGGCATCTCGGTGTAGGTGCCGATGCTGATGTTGCAATATATGATATTGATCCCAGAGTTATAGATCCTAGTAGAGAATATGAGAAAATTCTAAAGGCATTTCAAAGAGCATGGTGTGTTATTAAAGATGGTGAGATTGTAGTCAAGGAGGGGGAAATAGTACAGTCTGTTTATGGTAAGACGTATTCCGTCAATCCATACATAGCTATCTCTGAGGATATACGTAAGGAATTTGAGGCATATCTTAAGGATAGATTTAAACAGTACTATACAATCTCACTTGAAAATTTTGTGATTGGAGATCATGAGATTAAGAGATTGAAGGAAATCAGAGTGGAGCCTAAGCTATAGGGTGATTCGGATGTCACAGGAGAAGATATCCGTTTATGTAAGGCTAAAGGCTAGACCTACTGTTCCAATAGATTTAAGGGCACTTAGACCTGATCGAATAGCTAGTCTAAGAAATAGTGATGTAAAGAACATTAAGATAATAGAGGGTGGTAGAGAGACCGTTTTAGAAGATTTATTCGATGTTGAGAGCCCAGCCACGCTTCCACCGAATCCTGAAAACATAGAAATTATAGTACTAGGTGATGGTACTAGCAAGATCAGATATCTCGGCTATAAAATGGATGGTGGAAGGATTATCGTTGAGGGTAGCGCTGGTCCCTTAACTGGCTATAAAATGTCTAAAGGCAATATAGTGATCAAGGGATCTGCTGGAAACTGGCTGGGCGCTAAGATGAAAGGCGGCTCGATAGAGGTATTTGGCGATGCTGGAAACTTTATAGGAGCAAAGCTCCCTGGTGAAAAGCCTGGAAAGGGTATGAAGGATGGTGCGATAATAATCCATGGTAATGCAGGATCGTATATTGGGTTGGGTATGGCTGGCGGTACAATAATAGTTGAAAAGAGTGCTGGTAATATGGTTGGGGGATATATGACTGGGGGGTTAATCATTGTACAGGGAAACTGTGGCGATTTTGTTGGTGCAAGAATGTCCGGTGGTAGAATAATTATAGTTGGTGGTATTGGAGGAATACTACCTAGCTTCTATATAGACTCTATAGTAGGTGAGGTTAGGGCAAGGGGAAGAGTATTTAAGAAGCCTTTTGCCATATTTATAGGAGATGCCCTTGCCTCTGGAAGGGGAACTCTCGCAGTATCACTAGAAGAGAATAAAGCTATTCTACAGCCCCTACTACAACTTATTGAAGAGGTGAGAATACCGTGAAACCTATGAATAAGCTTGCAGTTGACATAATTAAAAAGGGTATTGATATGGCTGACGAGCTTAAGGTAGAGATCCTAAATATAGGAGGTGCGACAGTAGTTGATGCTGGTGTTAAGGCTAGTGGCAGTATAGATGCTGGTATAGTCGTCTCCAAGGTCTGTCTTGGAGGACTCGCCGCAGTATCCCTAACACCCCTACTTATTGAAGATATAGTATTGCCTGCTGTAGCTGTATCGACAGACCATCCAATCGAATCGTGTATTGCTTCCCAGCTAGCTGGCTGGAGAATTAGGGTAGGAGATTTCTTTGCTAATGGTAGTGGACCTGCAAGAGTGCTTGCTAAAAAGCCTAGGAAACTCCTTGAAAGTATAGGCTATACAGAACAGTCTGATGAAGCTGCCCTTGTCCTAGAGACGAGTAGAATGCCTAGTGAAGATGTAATAAAGTATATCGGTAATGAAACCGGTGTTGAATCTAAAAATATCTATATTATGGTGGTAGCACCAAATAGTATAGCTGGTAGTGTGCAGGTGAGTGCAAGGATAGTTGAGACTGGCATATTTAAATTTAACACAATAGGATTCGATATAAAGTGTATTAGATACGGATTTGGCGTATGTCCCATAGCACCTCTCCACCCAGATCCCTTAGTAATGATGGGTAGAACAAACGATATGTTACTCTATGGAGGATCCACGTACTATATAGTTAGCTATCCAGATGATGCAAAACTTGAGGAGTATGTAAAGAAAACTCCCAGCTCTTCCTCTAGAGATTATGGTAAATCATTTGTAGTTCTCGTAAAGCAGTTTGGCGAGGAGATTCTCTATAAGGTTGATCCAAATGTATTTGCACCTGCTATGGTTACTGTAAATAATGTCAGCTCTGGTAGAACGTTCAAGGCCGGTTACATAAACATTAGTGTTATTAAAAATTCTATAGCTTTAAGTCTGGGTTAAGCTATTTTTTTGCTTTTTCTATAACATACTTTACTATTTCCAATGCGATATCCCTTTCAGTAGTGCTCTGAAGACCTCTCCACCCTGGCTGACTATTAATCTCAAGTACATATGGCCTTCCATCAGCTACAGCAATGTCTACCCCAGCTACATCGCATTCTACAGCTCTTGCTGACCTTATTGCAATATCCTCAATTTCAGGGCTAAGCCTCTCTATGGCTAGTGGTTGGGCTCCCTGTGCTACATTGGTTTTCCACATACCTCTCGGTGCAACTCTATACATAGATGCTATAACTCTATCACCTATAACTAAGACCCTTATATCCATGCCGCCATGGCGTAAAAACTTCTGGACATAAAGTACATGCTTTGTAAATGCCATTGCGTGAAGCACTTCCCAGAGAACATCCCTATCGCTTAATACTATCTTTGTAGAACCGTGACCCCTAGATCCAAATATCGGCTTAACAACCACTTCCCTATTCCTAAGACGCTTTGAATATTCGTGTGCAAGTGCAGCATTTTCTGTCACAATAGTCTCCGGTACTGGAATCCCACGAAGCTGTAAGAGATATAGTGCCCTAAACTTATCTACACATCTCTCTATCGCCTGTGGTTTATTTACTATTGTTAAACCGTAGTCTTGGAGGGCGTAGAGCAAGTCCATTCTAAAAATTGCCCACTCAAGACTACATCTACCAATAGGCCTCACAATGATAGCATTGATCTCCCTAACTATATCCAGATCATTTACAATTACTTTGAATAGCCCATCATCAATATGGGTAACGACATCTCTAAATCTAAATGGAAATGCTCTATGTCCTAACAGTTCAATAGCTTTTATAAGTCTAGACGATGCCCACCCATTAGGATTTTGGGTTAAAATCCCTATCAACATAGTCTATCACTTCCATGCAGCTATTCTCATTAATATAGACTCCCTATTTATTATCATCACTCTTCTGCAATAATTTACTCTATAAAAGTTTAAAATTTCAGATCAAGCTACTTTATAGTCTATTGTAGAGGTAGAGTGATAATAATGTCGGACAATATTATTTCTAAAATAGAGAAGGAGGCTGAGGAAATTCTCAATGAAGCTGAAAGGAAAGTTCAGAAAATCATCGATGATGCTAAGAGAAGAGCACATGAGATACTATCTGATGATAGCTACCGTAATGATTTAGAAAGATGGAGAAGAGAATATGAAGAAAAGATAGAGAGAGATGTTAAGGAGATAATACTCAATGCAAAAAAAGAAGCTGAACTCTTATGGAGTAAAGCTCAAAACTCTGTCCAGAATATTGCAAAAAGAATTGCATCAATAGTTGCAGGCATCGAGATTGAGTAGGATGTAAATCATGTCCAGTCTTAGATCTCTAATACTAAGTGATCCTGATACAGCTTTCAAAGTATATATAATTACACCTACTGAGTACATAAGCGAAATAACTGAGAAATTATTTAGATTAGGAGTTTTTGAACCAATACAGCAAGAGTCTAAGGAAAGGGAATTAAGAGAGATAAAAGAGTACATAGGGTTCATTGAGCGGGCTAAACTATTATATAATGAGATCTCCTCATATATTAAACAACCTATAACCATTGAAATAACTGAGATTCCTACAGATATAAGAGAAGGCATTAAACGAGTATATGCAAACCTTTCATCCATTCTATCAGATATAGAAGTGCTTAATAATGAGGTATTGAATATGAAGAGAAGTATTGAAATACTACTATTAATCAAACAACTAATCGAGAAAATTTTAGAGAAGTATCCAAATGCCGATACATCAATACTTCATTATAGAGGTTCTATCTATGCCGTGGAGACTTTTATTGCATCAAAACAGTCAGTAAATCTCATACGTAGCAAGGCCCTACTCACTATAGCTGAAGCTGAAGGTGATAATTATGCTGCTATATCTGCTCTACTACCATTAAAAGGGTATGAAGAGCTATTTAGAGCTCTCCCCCAAGATGTAAGGATATTTAATGTAGTAGAGAAATACGGTATTACCAAGTTAGATGCCGTTTTAGATAGATTAAATATTGAAATAGAGAGTTTAAGCCAACACATATCGGATGTCACATCTAGGATAGAGAATATTATAGAAAGAAACATTAATGAAATTGCTATGCTTAAACTACTTCTAGATATCGAATACAAGAAAATTGAGATATGGAAAAATACACTGAGTTCAAAATATCTCACAACACTAGTAGGATGGATACCAAAGTCAAAAATAGATAGTGCAATAAAAATCTTACAAGGACTGCCAGTGTACACTATGTATGAGGTAGATCCAAACCCACCTGTAGATTTTAACAATCTTAAACCATTCAAGCCATTTGAAATAATAACCGAAATGTATGGCATACCATCGCCAAACGAATGGGATCCGACACCCTTCCTCACCTATTCATTCATTCTATTCTTCTCATTAATGTTCGCTGATGTTGGTTATGGTATAGGTCTAGCCCTAGCAGCAAGGTATGTTCTACCAAAATTTGTTGAGAATCCGAAAGCCTTAGGCTTTAGAAGACTTCAACAAGTTCTCTATATATCATCAGCAGGCTGTATCATCTTGGGAATTTTATCTAAGAGCTTCCTAGGTTCGTTACTAGGTACTCATCTACCTATACCGCGTATCTTGGACTACTTAGACCTAATGTCTATGATGGGTCTAAGCATAACTATAGGCTATATATTTGTGTTAATATCGCATGTATTTGCAGCCCTAAAGAACTTTAGGTTGAAGGATAGAGGTGGATTCTTATCGGAAGTAGGTATAGTGCTTATTATGATTGCTGGTGCTCAGTATTTAAGACCGTATCTATATAGTTACTTTAGAGCAAATATTCCTGTAATACCAATTTTCTACGAATATAGTCTGTGGATAAGTTTAGCCTCTATAGCAATCATCATTATAGGTAAAATCATTTCCCTACACGGTCTCGGTGCGCTATTATGGCTATTTGACGTTCTCGGAATAATTGGTGATGTCTTTTCATTTATAAGAATAGCTGGAATAGGCATGGGTTCGGCGATGCTCGCAGAGATATTCAATGGTTTTATAACAGGCGCTTTCACAATGCCAAATATTATTGTTGGAATGGTTGCTGGAATACTGATGTCCTTCATACTTCATCTATTCAATTTAGCGGTCTCTGCAATAGGACCATTCGTACATTCATTAAGGCTATGCCTCTTTGAAATATCATCAAAGTTTCTTGAAGGTGCTGGAAGAAGAATCCAGCCAGTTAAAATAGCTATAGAACCTATTATATTGGGAGGTGTAAGTGTGAGATAGTATAAAATAAAAATGGTAGTTATGATTGTTTTAGGTTGTAAAAACCATCTATACAACTAGATAACTTGTATATAAGCTTTTTAATACGGGGCCTATACTATTTTTAGCTGAGTCAAGATAAATCATATTGGTGTTTTGGATTATGAATATGGGTGCTATAATGTATACATTTCCTGCAATAGCTGAAGGCCTAGCCGTTATAAGTTCAACGCTAGGTATACGAAAGGTTGCCTCTGTGGGCACAGCTGTAATATCTGAGGATCCAATCCAACGAGGAAAAGTGTTAGCTCTATCATTTCTACCTGCTACTCAGGCTATGGTATACGGTTTCATATTTATGTTCATGGCATATAATGTTTACTTACCAAGTATACTAGCTAAGTATGGAAAACTCGATCTGATACCTCTCAACATAAGTTTTGCCATTATTGGCATATCTATATTTGTAGGTTTCGCTGAAGCATTTAGTGCCTATACGCAGGGACAAGTTTGTGCAGATGCTGCTACACAGCTAATTAAGACAAAGGGTGGAATTTTCGGTCTGGGAATAGTTTTAGCTGCTTATGAAGAACTATTTGGAATACTTGGCATGATCTTCGGAATATTAATGCTTAGTATAGTAGCTGGTTGGTGAATCC
>Ga0209394_1000868_pt1 | contig 20450 bp, 21 predicted proteins | sample JNZ201metaG_FD_184122 | JGI IMG/M metagenome (GOLD analysis project Ga0209394, IMG submission 184122) | Hot spring microbial communities from Jinze hot spring, China to study Microbial Dark Matter (Phase II) - JNZ 20120812A (SPAdes) (version 3) ... | reverse complement strand
CACCAACGACAAACGCCACTACTAACTTCCATTCGTTGCCTCGCATTTCTTTTCCCTCCGCCCGAGAAAATTCCCGTCTCCAACATTGTAGCGCATCTGCCCATTCATGTTGTCATACTTGACGGTGACGAAAGGAGGTAAAGCCCGGTGAAAGTCTCAACGAGGGCATGGTATGGTTTGATGGCGATGGTTGAATTGGGTTTGAGGGAGCGACAAGGACGAGTTCAAGTCCGAGAGATTTCTGAAAGTCAAGGCATCCCGGAGGAATACCTTGAGCAACTGATGCTTGCACTAAAGCGGGCAGGTCTTGTCCGAAGCCAAAGGGGAGTTAGGGGAGGTTATGTCCTTGCCCGACCTGCAAGCCAAATCACTGTCCGAGAAATCTTGGAAGCCCTTGAAGGACCAGTCCTTGATGTTGAGCCAATGGAACCGAACTTGAGGGAGAGAGCCAAGAATTCAGGCGTCATGGTTGTTTGGGAGCAGTTGGCTGAAGCGATGGAAAATGTGCTGCAAAACATCACACTCGCCCAAGTTTGCTCGTGGGAACAAGAAAAGCGTTCCCGCCAACCGATGATGTTTTACATCTGAGTGCCAACTGACGATTCACCTCTTTGCTTGATGCCCTTTGTGGTCAAGATTGGCTCAGCAAGTGCCAAACTTTTTCACAAAACGCTGTCCTGAAAGGAGATGAGCCCGATGGCTTTCAGCGCCGAGTTGTGGCGAAGCATTGAGAACATATTTGCGCAGATACTTGAGCACCCATTCTTGAAAGGACTTACAGACGGAACGCTTGATGAAGAAGCGTTTCGGTTTTATGTCGTTCAAGATGCCCTCTACTTGCGCGATTTCGCTCGCGGGTTGGCGATACTTGGTGCGAAAGCGCCCGAGGACGATTGGCTTGTCATGTTCTGCGAGCACGCAAAAACCGCCATCATCGTTGAAAGGTCACTTCACGAAAGTTTCTTCCGCGAGTGGGGTTTGACAGACGATGAAGTTTATTCAACTCCGATGGCTCCGACCAACTTGCTTTACACAAGTTACCTGCTTCGCATCGCTCACGAAAGACCGTTTTACGAAGGCATCGGTGCGTTTTTGCCTTGCTATTGGATTTACTTGGAAGTCGGCAAAGCCCTTGAGCGGGAGGGTTCGCCAAATTCGCTCTATCAGCGTTGGATTGACACTTACTCAAGTGCCGAATACGAAAGCGTCGTCCGTCAAGTCATCGCAGCCGTTGACCAAATAGCGGGAACTCTCACTGACGCTCAACGGGAAGCGATGCGGCAGCATTTTGTCTTGACGAGCAAGATGGAATGGATGTTCTGGGACATGGGATACCGAAAGGAAGGATGGCGAATTTGAAAGACTTGACCGAAAGGAGGATGCCCGTTGCCTTGGACAAACAGATTGCTTGAAGGCGATGGCTTAAAGAGCATCAAACTTCTCGTTCTTGATGTTGATGGAGTTCTGACCAGAGGCGAAATTGCCATCATCAGTGACGGCACAGAAATGCGACTTTTCAATTCCCAAGATGGGGTCGGCTTGATGGTGGCTCATCAAGCAGGTTTGCAAACAGCCATCATAACTGGTCGGGCAACGGAGGCAGTGCGGAAGCGTGCTGAGGAAGTCAAAATCACCCACATCGTTATGGGAACTTTTTCAAAACTACAGCCCTTGCTTGAACTTTGCGAGAAGTTAGGTTTGTCGCCGAAAGAAGTTGCCTACATCGGCGACGATGTGCCAGACATACCGCCGATGAAACGAGTTGGCTTTGCGGTCGCAGTCGCCAACGCCGTTGATGAAGTCAAGCGAGCCGCTCATTACATCACGGAACGGGCTGGCGGCGAAGGTGCAGTCCGCGAGGTCATTGAACTCATTTTGCGTTCTCAGGGTAAGTGGGAGAAAGCAGTTGGCGAATTCATCGGTGACCCAAATTGGCATGTGGGATTGTAAGGTGTTCGTAGGGCGGATTGATGCCCAACTGAAATGTAGGGCGCAGTTTTACACCGCGCCGATGAAAAATTCGGCAAGCCATAGGCTTGCCTCCGAAGATAGAAAAATCGGCACGCCGGGAGGCGTGCCCTCCGAAAACGAAAAATTGGGGGGCAATAAAAGTGGCTGTGCAAGAGTTGGTTGGGAAGGTTACACCATTGGCGAGTTTGGTGGACTATCAGAAGGACGCGATTGTGAGCCGGACTTTGCTTCGGACAAATTCAGGGCACATCGTTTTGTTTGCCTTTGATGCTGGTCAGGAACTCAGCGAACATACCTCGCCTTACGAGGTCATGGTGTTTGGAGTTGAAGGCGAAGCGGACTTTACATTGAGCGGGGAGACTTTCAAGGTGCGTGCGGGCGATATGCTCTTGATGCCGCCAAATGCGCCTCATTCGTTGAAGGCGCTGACGCCGTTCAAAATGTTGCTCGTGCTAATCCGAGGTGGAGGTGGTGATTGAAAGATGTCGGAACTGGAATTTGACATTGAACGCTATCGCCCGCAAATGGAGGAAGCGCAAAAGAGGTTGGAAATTGCGCGAAACTTTCAAGAGCCTGACAGGGTGCCAATCATCATGCAAGTTGGCAACAGTTTCTTTTGCAAAATGTTCGGAGTAAACATCCGCGATTTCTACCTTGACGCTTTCGGCGACCTTGACCTGCAAATTGAAGTGCAAATTCGCGGCTTGAAATGGCTGTTTGAGGAACTTGGTGATGACAGGACAAGTTGCGGCATCCAACCCGACATCGGTCCGATTCAGGAAGCCATCATGTTTGACCTGCCCGTTGAATACCCTGATGACACTTCCCCTTGGATCGTTCGGACGATGAGTTTGCCTGAAGCCGTTGAAAAACTCAAACTCATCCCGCCAGAAGAGAACCCAAGAGTTTTGCAGGTTTTCAAGCAGCGAGAGAAGATGCGCGAGAAAGTTGAGCGATACAAACTACGAGTGCCCGTTTGGGGTGGGCTTCAAATTCACCCGCCACTTTCCGCTGCTTGCGGGTTCTTGGAACCCGAAGAGGTGATGGTTTACCTTTACGACGACCCACAACTCGTCCACAGGTTGTTTGAAAAACTCTTGCTCGCTTTCTTCATGCTGCGCGACTTTCAAGACCGATACTTTGGAACGAAAACGACAAGCATTTGGCTCGCCGATGACCACAGCGCTTTCATTTCCGACGAAATGTATCGCCAGCATGTCATGCCCTACAACATGCTCATTTATGCTCGCTACGGCATCAACGGTCGCCACTTGCACGCCGATGGACCAAATGACCACCACTTTGACACTTACGCCAACATCATGAAACTGACAAGCATGGACATCGGCGGTTTCTCGGATATCGCAAACGCAAAACCTGTTTTCGCTGGTAAGGTCTTTTTCTGGGGCGGGCTCAATTGCAAGGATTTCTATTACGACTTCGTTCATGCGAAACCATTCGTTGACCGAGCACTGAGGATTGGGATGCCCGGAGGTGGATTCGCTTTCGGCATCGGAGGCGAAGTTTACGCCGGAGTTAACCCTGATACGCTTTGTCAAGTCGTTCAGTATGTCAAGCAAGTAGGGCGCTACCCGATGAACCCAGATTTGCTCGGGGCGAACGAAGGAGATGACAAAGGGAGCGTATCAACTTCACCTTAGGCTTGACAAAAACGCGCGGATAAAAATCGGCAAACTGGGGACATTCTTGTTCCCCGCTGGAAGGTATGTCTACACTGGCAGCGCTCTGAACGGGTTGGAAAACCGGCTAAGAAGGCACTTTCGTAAGCGAAAGAAACTTCGGTGGCACATTGACTATTTGCTCCAACACGCTCGGATTGAGAGCGTTTCCGTCGTAGTGGCAAACGAGCGAATTGAGTGCGAACTCAACCGAAAGGTGCTTAACTTGCCGAGTGCGAGGGTAATTGTCAAGGGGTTCGGGTCAAGCGATTGTCGTTGCCCAGCACATTTGGTTTACTTGGGAAGGTGAGGCTCCTGCCGAACCTTACATGCGGCTTAGGTTGGTGAAAGTTTGGGCAAGGAGGTGAGGAAAGATGCCCAAGACGACGGCGAAGAAGACAACCACCGCCAAGAAGAGTGGCGGTTGCAAGAAGAAGGCAAGCAAGTAGAAGATTGTCAAGGGGCGAGCGGAAAAACGCTCGCCCCAATTTTTCGCTTTACAAGTTGCCCAAATGAACGGGCACAATGACCTTTGTGCAAATTTCCTGTAGCGTTGATGGTTGTCCCCGACGGTCGTTTGAACTGCCGTCGCCCATAAAGGGCGACGCTACAATGTTTTGTTTTCAAAACGACCGTCGCCCACAAGGGGCAACGCTACGAATAATTCGGTAGCGTCGGGGCTTGTCCCCGACGGCAGTTAATATCCGTCGTCCACAAGGGACAACGCTACATTCTTCGGTCTCAAACAATGAGGTGAACTCAAAATGAACGGGCGCGAGAGAATCTTGACAGCGCTTCAGCACCGAGAACCCGATAAAGTTCCGTTTGATTTGGGCAGCACCCCAGTGACAGGAATCCACCACATCGCTTACCGAAAACTGCGTAAGGCTTTGGGCTTGCCAGAAAAAGAGCCAACGATATGGCACATGATGCAGCAACTCGCTTGGGTTGACGATGATGTGCATGAGGCTTTAAAAACCGACGCGAAAGGTGCGCGACCGAAAGCGCCTTCGTCGTGGCAACTTACCTTCACCGAAGACGACAAGTATGTCTACTACACCGACGAGTGGGGCATAACGAGAAGGAAGCAAAAAGAAGGCGGCTACTACTTTGACCTGTTTGCTTCCCCGCTCGCCGATGTAGAAACTCCGTCGGATGTTGAGCGTTATCCGTTCCCTGACCCTGTAGACGATGCTCGTTTTGAGGGTTTGCGTGAGTTTGCCGAGAAAGTTCGTTCTGAAGGTCGCGCTTTCGTTTTAGGCGGTATTAGCGCCGGCATGTTGGAGATGGGTTTGTGGTTGCGGGGGTTTGAAAACTTTTTCTGCGACCTACATCAAAACCGACCGCTCGCCGAAGCAATTTGCGACAAAATCTTGGAACTCAAAATGCGCTATTGGGAGAAAGCCCTTTCGCTCGTCGGCGATTTGGTTGATATCGTGCAGGAGGGCGACGATTACGGTGGGCAGCAAGGTTTGCTAATTTCGCCAAAACTTTGGCGCGAAATTTTCAAACCGAGATTGCGTCAACTTTTCAGCCACATCAAGCGCTGTGCGCCCCATGTAGCCATCTTCTTTCACTCATGCGGGAGCATTTACGAAATCATCCCCGACTTGATTGAAGTTGGGGTTGACATCTTGAACCCAATTCAAGTCGCTGCGGCGAACATGGACACAGGAAAGTTGAAGCGCGAATTCGGTGATAGTTTGACATTTTGGGGAGGCGGAATTGATACCCAACGGGTCTTGCCGCATGGGACCCCTGAACAGGTGAAGGAAGAAGTCAAGCGCAGGATTGAGGATTTGGCTCCGGGAGGCGGTTTCGTTTTCGCCACTGTCCACAATATTCAAGCCGATGTCCCACCAGAAAACATTTTGGCTATGTGGGAAGCCGTGCAGGAATTTGGGAGTTACCGTTGAAGGCTCGTTTTTTCACTATGTCGCTGAAGGATTTTCGGAGGGCGAGGCTACTGCCGAGCCAAGTCAGTTCAGGCTGAAAATTGCCAAAAAGGGGTTGACAAAATGATGGGACGAAGTTGGCGCGAGATGATTTTGGCTGTCTTTCGGGGAGAAGACCCCGGTGGGGTGGTTTGGCAGCCGAGAATTGACTTTTGGTTCCTCGTGAATCAAAAGCGCGGGACCTTACCGAAACGCTACGAAGGCGCGACCTTGCTTGATGTCCACGATGATGTTTGCTCCTCAATCCGCTACTTCATTTGGCCGCTAAGAATTCGCTACACGAAAGTCAAGGTTGAAGAGCAATGGATTGAGCCGAACAGGTTGCTGCGAGTTTGGAAGACCCCAATTGGCGAGTTGAGGGAAATTTTACGATTCACGCATTACGGTCTTTCGGCTTACCATGAGGAGTTCAAAGTCAAAACGCCAGAGGATTTGCGCGTGCTTGAATACATCCTTGAGGACAGCGAATACGAGTTTGACATGGAAAGTTACCAGCAAGATGTTGAGCGGGTCGGCGATAGAGGTGTGCCTCAATTTTTCTACCGTCGCTCGCCCCTTCAGTCGCTCATCATTGAGCAGATGGGTTATGAAGCAACAATTTACGCGCTTGCGGACAGACCCGATTTGATTGAGCACTATATTGAAGTCGCAACGCAAGCGGATGACCGAATGTATCAAGTGCTTTTGTCATCGCCTGTGCCGATTTTGAACTTGGGCGAAAACATTGACGCTTGTTTGAACCCGCCGCCAATGTTCCAGCGTTATCACCTACCCTACTACCGAATGCGTGTTGAGCAAATTAAGTCCGCCGGCAAATTCGTCCACATCCACATGGACGGTTCGCTCAAACCCTTGTTGCCTTATCTCCGCCAAGTCCCTTGGGACGGAATTGAGGCGGCGACACCTGTCCCGCAAGGCGATGTGACTATTGAGGAGTTGAAAGAGGCAATGGGCGACTTGGTCTTACTTGACGGCATCCCAGCCCTTTACTTTTTGCCCCACTATCCTGAAGAGGCGCTGGTTGAATGTGTCAAAAGGCTCGTTGAACTTTTCTACCCGCGCCTAATTTTGGGCATTTCCGACGAATTGCCGCCTGACGGCGACATTGAGCGGGTCCGCCTCGTCGGTCAATTGGTCAAGGAACTCGTGCCGTAAAGGCGTTGTGCGTTGCGAGATTCGCGTTCATTGTAAAACGACAATTTGCTTTCCCCGAAAACCAGCAACTTGTCCGCTGCCTCTTATCTGCTACTTTGCCGGCACAACTTCATGACCACCAAATTCGTTTCGCAACGCAGCGACAACCTTGGCTGCGAAACTGTCAGGCTGGCGGGAACGGTGCCGCAAAGCGTAACTCATTGCAATGACGATGAAGGGCACTCCTGCGTCCCACGCTTCATCGGTTGCCCAACGACCAGTGGAACCACCACCAATCACGCCTTTGATGCTTTCAAGTCGTGGGTCTTTCTTGAACGCCCGAGCCATCAGTTCCATGAGCCAGCCGCGAATGACGCTTCCTTTGCACCAAAGTTCAGCGATTTGAGCCAAATCAAAGTTGTAAAGTGGTTGACCGTCGTCGCCTTTCCCACCGTTCGCCAGCAACTCAAAGCCTTCGCCAATGGCTTCCAGAATCGCATACTCAATTGCGTTGTGGACCATTTTGACGAAGTGACCTGCACCTGCTGGACCGACATGGGCATAGCCGCCGGTATCGCGGGTGAGAAGTTGGAACAGAGGTTCGGCGAGTTTGAAATCTTCTTCGTCACCGCCGATCATCAAACAAGGACCTGTTCTCGCGCCTTCAAGCCCTCCACTTGTGCCGCAGTCAAGGAAGCGAATTCCTCGCTCTTTGAGTTGTCGGTGCCTGCGGATGCTGTCGCGGAAGTATGAGTTGCCGCCGTCAATAATCAAATCGCCGGGCTCCAAGTGTGCGATTAAACCTTCACCAAACGCACCGCCACCAAAAATCGCTTCGTCAACGGGTCTGCCTGCGGTCAACATCAACCAAATAATTCGCGGTCGTTCCAAAGCAGCGACAAATTCAGCCAACGAGTAAGTTGGTAATGCTCCTTCCTTTGCGATTGCATCTGTTTTCGCTCTCGTCCTGTTGTAAACTGCCGGGACTTCACCTTTGCTGAGCAAGTTTCGCACAATTTCACTGCCCATTCCTCCGAGACCGAGACAACCATAGCGGGCTTGTGCCATAGCGGTATCCCTCCATTACCGTTGCGGTTTTCGCATCGTGAATTAGATTGGCACAAGGTAACCGAGATGACATTGGGGATAAAACCTGACAGCACTCTCAGCCGAAAATCGGCTTTTTTAGAAATCCTGATCATTTGCGAGGCAAAAATCCATGCCACCCACTTTAGCCCGTAGTTGTTGACGAATTCGGAGCACACCTCCGGCGTGCCGAATTTCCTTTGTAGGGCAGGGTTTTATACCCTGCCGACAAAATTTTCTATCGGCGCGGTGTGAAACCGCGCCCTACATTGAGCCGAATTCCCTTGTAGGGCAGGGTTTTATACCCTGCCGACAAAATTTTCCTCGGCGCGGTGTAAAACCGCGCCCTACAGTTCACCCGAAATTTATCTGCAATTCATCGTTCACTGGGAATTAACGCCTGCAAAGTTGGCGTTTTAAAATGAGGGGAGGAGTCCCCGCAACGATTGGCAAATTTCTGGCAAACTCAGCGAGTCCATCGTTGAAAGTCGGAAACAACAAAACGAAATTTAACGAACACCGCAAATCACAGGAGAGTTGAGTAGGTGATGGCATCGTGCTTTTTGTGGAAAACTTGACAGTTCATTCGGGGGAGTTTGTGCTGCGGGATGTCACGCTTTCTCTTGAACGAGGTCAATGCGGTGTAGTTGTCGGACCGTCAGGAGCGGGAAAATCCACACTCCTTGAAGCCGTTGCCGGTTTGAGGAAAGTTGAGAAGGGACGAATTATTTTGAACGGGCGAGAAATCACACACCTGCCGCCAGAGCGTCGTGGCATCGCTTTAGTCCCTCAAGACTACGCTTTGTTCCCTCACTTGACAGCGAGGAGCAACATCTTGCTTGCCCCGAAACTTTTAAAGATGCCCAAGGAAAAACTCGTTGGACGGTTTGAGTTTCTTTGCGAACTTTTGAACCTGAGGGATTTACTGGATCGCCGTCCAAGGCAACTTTCGGGAGGGGAGCGGCAAAGGGTTGCTTTAGCGAGAGCGTTGATGCTTGACCCGAAACTGCTTCTTTTGGATGAACCCTTCGCTGCCCTTGACCCGCAAATGCGCCCTTTTGTCCGTCGTTCACTTAAGCAAATTTTCCGAACTTTGGAGACAACAGTTCTCATCGTCACCCACGATTTATGGGACGCTGCTGCATTGGGCGATAAAGTTTTCGTCCTTGAAAACGGTCGCATCGTCCAAAGCGGTTCGTGGTCAGAAGTCATCACCAACCCCCAGAGCGAGTTCATAACAGAATTTGTCGGCATCAACAACTTCACCGGAAAGGTCGTGTTGCGGGAAGGGAGGAAATTTTTGGAAGTCCAAGGAAACCTGCTCCCCATCCAAACCGATATGCCAGATGGAACTGTTGCGACCCTGAAATTTTTCCCATCGCAAATTGAACTCGCACCCGACAGCACCCCCACAGCATGGCAAGGGAGAGTTGACGAAGTCATGAACTTGGGTGATCGGGTGCAATTGGTTGTATTAGTTGGGGATAACTTGGTTGCGAGAATTGAAGTCCCGTTACCTTGCCGCTACGAAATTGGAGACAAAGTGGCGTTCATCGTCAAGGGCTCTATCTTGCCTGTTGAATGAACCGTTAGTTAGATGAAGTTCCTGCCGAACCCTAAACACTTTCGTCATTTTGATTGCTTTCGTTTGAAGGCAGCGGAAAATTTTCCCAAATCGCTCGCAGATTCCGACGCAAAAGGAGGATGCTCCCAACAGTCACAATTGTCCCCACCGCCATCAACCAAGAATTCCCGGCTCGCCAACTTCTCGCAGTGCACATGAGCCCCACGATGGCGATAACAACTAATGCAAAAACTTTGGCGATAAATTTCAGTGTGGCTTCAGGTGAAACCCCAACGGCTCGTAACCTCATCCAAAGCAATAGCGCAATAAGGGCAAAAGGCAGTAAACCTATCAGCAAATCCAGCCAAGTTATCATCTCGGTTCACCGCTTTAAGGATGTCGCAAACGAGACAAGCCCTTCTTTCCTTTGCCCTTCATCACCCTTAAGTCCCAAAGGATGAAAGTGAGGAGTGCCAAACCCGATGGGAGCATGAAGGCGGTTAAAGGCGCACTGTAGCGAAGCGCTATCCCGCCAAGCACTGGTCCAAAAACCCCACCTGCGCCGACTCCCGCTTCGTGGCGGGAACTTCCCTTAACGCTTTGTCCCTGCGTTGTTACTGAAAGGTAGAGGCTGAGCATAGTGATCAAGCCGGCAACTATCCCAATTGTCCCCAAAACTGACGCCATTAACCACTTATCCGAAACGACCCCGACCAAAACTGCTAACCCACTCAAAACCACTTTTGTGCCGATCACCCAAGCCCATGTGACCTTACGGATGACAAAAGGTGCGGTCAGAAAAGCGACGATCTGTCCCGCAAACAGTAAGAACAACAGCCCACTGATTTGGCTTTCCGTCCAACCCCACTGCTTGCCGAGTTTGGGGAGCAATACGACTATTTCAATCACCACGAAGGAACGAACAAAATTTCCCCATTGAGCAGCGGTGACTATCGGCGGAATTTGAGTTGGTGGGTCATCGTTGCTTTCGCCAGAGACCTTGACATTTGGGAGCGGGATAATTGAGGAAGAGAAAGCAACCGCACCACTGACTAAAGTCCCAACTGCAAAAGGAACAATCGGGTGCAACTCAAAAAGAACCCCGCCTAACCCAGTCCCCATCATCCTCCCGAGGCTCCAAGATAGGTTATAGGCCTGCAAGGCAAAGAACAAACGATTAGGCGATACGCCCACTCCCGACATCGCTTGCGTTGCCGGCCAAAAGAAAGCGTAAAATATGCCCGCAAAAAAGTTGGCGATGCCCAAAAGTGGAAGAGATTGAAGGACAACAGCAAGCGTCATCAAACCACAAAACAAGGTCACAAGAGAACTTCCAACAATCATGCTTGTCCTTCTGCCCCACCGGTCTGTCAAGGGTTGTGCCAAGAAGCAAAAAACAGTGTAGCCAGCAAGCGCTGATGAGCCGATAATCCCGACCCATTGAGCGTCAGCCCCTATCCGAACCGCTGTCATTGGGATGGCGACGGATAATAAGCCTCCACCGAAATCCATCGCTACAGCCAATCCACATGCTTTCTTCCAAACACCACTATCGTCCATCAAAACATCTCCCTTTCGCTCGTGGTCTTTTGGTCAAGCAGGAAAATTTTGGCTGCCTCTTCGGTCATCGTCCACAAGCGTCGGTATGCGAATTCAAGCAGTGGGCGCAAATTGACGACATCCTCGTGATTGTAAGCCAACAACAGATTCAACGCCTTCTCATTCCCATAATCGTGCCATTGCCACCAAAGGAAAATCGCATCCCGACCGTTCAACCCTTGAGTTTCCGGAGAGCGATTTATTCCGAGTTGAATTTCAACGCTTTTCAAACCGCCTTTATAACCCAACCGACGAAGCAACGGACACAAGTCAAGGTGTAAGGGCGGCAATCGCCAATCTGGGAAATTCGCTTTTAACACAGGCAAGTCAAAACTGTTGCCGTTGTAGGTGACGACGATAGCAGCGCTCTCAAGCCTTTCCCTCGCTTCTTCCATATCGTCAATGCCTCGGACAAATGCGAAGTAATGGTTCTGGTCCGCAATTCCCAAAACTGTGATTTTGTCTGTCCCATCGGTTTCAACATCCAAAAACACCGTTTGGTTGGCAAACTCAGGCACAGCCCGCCACCAAAAGGGCTTAGGTAAGCGTTGAGCGAAATACGAAGCATTTAACTCTTCCAACGCTTTCAACGATGCCTCCGCTTCCCGCCGCCAATCGTCCCAAAAGTGCACCCAAAAGGAAGGTGCAGGTTTTGACAGAATTGAATTCCAATCAATGTAACCAAACCGCCACAGGGCTCGCTCTCTCTTCTCCCCGACTTTTGGAAAGTGCAAAAAGGTCCGCACCAACATGTGACTTTTCACCTATGTGATTTTGCCACCCGCTTCAACGCCGGCTCTTCGGGTTTCGGTTCACAAGATTTCACCTACAGAAGTCAAAGGGATAGCATTAAGCGCCCTCAATATCTGGCAAGCGAGCAAGTAACCGTGGCTGAACTGTCGCCGTTTGGCTTTTTGCAGCATTGACCAAACTTGAGTGTCCATGTTAGGCAAAGGTTGCTTCTCTTGGGTCAGTCGCTCTTTTCTCGCCAAAACCCATTGAACTGCGAACTGCATTGCTTTCGGGAGCAATTTGTTGGTGTGTTGATGCATCTTCTGGACTCGTTCTGAACTGTCGGTGAACCAAACCAAGTTGAGTGGTGCTGGATCGTTGAACTTGACAAAAATGCTTTCACCCTTTCGCTGAAAAGGTAACCTGACCAACGCCGGAAACCGAACACCGTAGGGGCGAAAACCTTCTCGGAGGGTTAACGGGAGTTTGAGCGTCAGCGAAGGTGGGAAGGAGTTTGGCGAAAAAAGGCAAAGAATTTCTTCACCCTCCAACTGCCAAATCCAACCTGAAACTTCGTCTGTTTTCCACCTCCACGCCTCGGTGAATGCAGGTCGCTCAGCCAAAAGGGGTTTCCACAACCTTAAATGAACGGCGAAAAAGCCCAAAGCCTTCAAACACTCCTTCCCAACCCTCTCTTCCTCACTTGGTAAGTGTGAGAAACAAATGCCATCTGCTCCGGAGAGAAGAGCACTGTAAACTTGCTTTGCTATTCCGTCCGAATTGTCAACCGCAATCCATGCCCACCATTGGGTTCCCAAGGGGTGCGGACTGAGCACCCCCTTTGTGAATTGAACTTCTTTCGCCCAAGCCCACACAATTCCCGACTCGGTTGTCGCCCTCAACATCGCAATTAGAATTGGGTCGGAGACATCTTGAATTACCCATCCCTTCAAACGGGGATGGTTCGCCAATTTGTGTAGCGGCACACTTTTAACTTGACCTCCCTTTGCCTGCAAGACGAAATCCATGTCCCAGCCGTAGTTGTCAACGGTGCTCATTAGCCCCAAAATTTTTCGCCAGTTGTTTTGGTCAATCGGGACGACCACTGTGTCAAGTAGGTGCTGCATTGCTTTTTCAATGTCGTCCAAAGACGCTTTGGTCTCAAGAGCGATTGCAACAGGAAACCTCATTTCCCATCACACCCTTTCTGGTAAGACGAAAAAATTTTCGCTCATTGCAGGGATACGGGCTTCTAAAATTTTTTTCGGCTCGGCAGGAGCCTCGCCCTCCGATGAAACGAAAAATTTTTTTGGTTGGGAGACGGGCACGCAAAAGAAAAAGCGCCCGAAAAGGTCGGGCGCCTTTAGGTTTTGTTTTGGGCAAAAAGTCATTTGCCAGCAACTGCTTCCTTGAGTTGCTTTGCAGGGCGGAAGGCAGGAACTTTGGTCGCTGGCTTCTCAACGGTCTCACCAGTTCGTGGGTTGCGAACAACGCGTTTCGGACGAACCTTAACCACAAATTTCCCGAAGCCAGCGATGTTAACGGGTTCAGCGTTTCGCTTCTTTGTGAGCACTTCGGTAATGATGCTGAACACCGCATCAACAACCTCGTTCGCCTGCTTCTTCGTCAAGCCAGTCCGCTCAGCCACTTGGGCTGCAAGTTGCGCCTTCGTCATACCTCATCCACCTCCTTGTCAGAATTCAAATGGCGAAAACGCCTTTTTTATTTTGACATTTGCAACGCCGTTTCGCAACAGGATGTCAAGAGCCGTCACTTTCTGCCCTCTTGTGGCTTGGGCGAACGAGCCATCGGAAAGGTGTCCCATCCCAATTGAACAGTGTCCTCAATCGCTTTTCCAAGAACCGCAAGTAACTGTCTTTCACCAACTCTGGGTCATTGACGAAAAGGACAAAAGTGGGAGGTGCGACCTCGGGTTGAGTTGCGTAGTAGATTTTGAGTTGCTTTCGCCCGTCACTCGGTGGCGGTTGTTCACCGATGATTTGACGCAAAGCGCGGTTGAGAACCCCTGTGGTGATCCTCTTGTGGCTTTGCTCATAGCAGTAAAGCGCTTGTTCCAAAACTGCTTCAACATTCCAACGCTCAACTGCAGAAGTGTAAAGGACCGGGGCGTAATAGAGAAACCAAAGTTCCTGTTGCAGAAAATTGGCGAAGTCGCTCTGAAGAAGTTTTTCGCGCCTCCTAAGTTGTGCCGGAGTTGCGCTCTCCTCCTCTAACTTCTTCCGAACTAAATCCCATTTGCTCACAACTATCACTGTTGGTTTGCCTTGTTCGTGGGCGTAACCGCCAATGCGAGCATCTTGCCTTGTTACACCCTCAACACCGTCAATTACCAAAATGACCACATCGCTTCTGTCAATTGCCCCGAAGGCGCGGACCATCGCGTAGTATTCAAGTGGGGCACGAATTTGCGACTTCCGCCGAATTCCGGCAGTGTCAATCAAAATGAATTTGCGACCTTGCCACTCAAAGGGCGTGTCAATGGCATCGCGGGTTGTGCCCGGGATTGGACTGACTATTACCCTCTCTTCACCCAAAATCGCATTGAGCAGCGATGACTTGCCTACATTGGGGCGACCAACGATAGCGATTTTGATTGCGTCCTGCCATTCAGCCGGCAAAAACTCGTCCGGTGCCGGCGGTGGTAACTCGTCAACAATTGCCGACTTAAGTTTGTCAACATTGCGACCGTGCAGGGCTGAAATCGGGAGCGGGGCACCGAGCCTAAGTTCCCAAAATTCGGACATCGGAGTTGATGGTTCATCAATTTTGTTGGCGACGAAAACAATGGGTTTGCCTGATTTGCGGAGCATCTCAGCGATTTCGTGGTCTGTTATGGTCGGTTCCTCGCGACCGTCAACCATGAAAACGATGACATCGGCTTCGTCAACGGCAATTTTGACTTGGTCAACGACCCTCGCCATCAATTCGTCCTCAAGGGTCGGGTCAATTCCGCCAGTGTCAAACAGGATGACTTTGCGACCGAGCAAATCAATTTCCGCCATCACCCGGTCGCGAGTGACCCCGGGCGTTTCATCAACGATAGCAACTCTCCGACCGACCAACCGGTTGAAAAGCGCAGATTTGCCGACATTGGGCTTACCTACAATAGCAACAACAGGTTTGGGCATAATGCAATCACCAAAACAAAATTTTGAAAGCGTTGAGCGTTTGGCGTTGAGCCTGTGCGTTTTTTGCGTGTGTAAGTGTGTATGCGTGCAGGCGTGGATTTTAAAATCCCGAACCTGCCCGTTTGCCGAACCGCTGACTTGCCGATTTGCCGACTTGCCAAAGAACTCAGCACTCTGCACCTCGCACCCCGCACCTGTTTTTCGGCTCGGCAGGAGCCTCGCCCTCTCAAAAACTCCTTACTTCGCACACCACACCCGCGATGCCATACTTGCAGGTGGTGGTCTGAATGGTTCGGGTTTTCTTTTCGGTTGGCGATACTTCGGGTGACATGTATGCTGCGGAAGTTGCAAAAGCGTTGAAAAGAGTTTGCCCCGATTGGCAACTTGAAGGAATTGGCGGGAGCGAGATGCTTAAGGCTGGTGTCAAACTTCGGCGATACACGACACCTTTTAGCGCTTTCGGGTTTTGGTCATCTGTTCAAAACGCCATTCGCTTCTGGTTCGTGACAGCGCAACGAATTCGTTTGCATTTGCTTCGCAATCCTCCCGATTTGTTTGTGCCCGTTGACTTAGGGGCATTTAACCGTCCCTTGGTTTTGCCCTTGGCTCAAAAAGGTGTCAAAGTCTTTTACTTCGTGCCACCAAGTTTTTGGGGAGTTCCGGCAGATAGGCTCAAGAAATATGCTCACCCGAACATCGTTTTTGCACCAATTTATGACTGGCAGCGCGATAAGTTGAAGCAAGCGGGCGCTCAAGTGATTGAGTTCGGTCACCCCCTCATTGACATCTTGCGCCCCTACCTTGAAATCTCGTCGTCAGATGCCCGCACCAAACTGAGGCTTCCTCTTGACAAACCTGTTATTGGTCTGTTTCCCGGAAGCCGATTAACAACCGTCCGTGAGAATTTGCCTTTACTTTTGCAGACCGCTGAACTGTTGATACGCTCCCGCCCTGATGTTTACTTTGCCATCGGTTTGCCAGAAGGGTGGCAACTGAATTGGGTTAAGTCCTTGCTTGAGCGTTACGGGCGAAACCTACCTTTCTCGCTGCTTTTCGGTCAATCTCGGGTTTTGCTGAGAGCATGCGATGTCGCGATTTTGGTTGCAGGCACGGTGACTTTAGAAGCAGCATGTTTGGGCACACCTTCAGTAGCGGTTTTCCGGATGGGATTGCTAAACCGCTTGCAAGTTCATTGGCTTCGTTGGAAAGGCATCAATGTCCTTAGACTTGGTCCGTTCGCTTTGCCCAACCGGATTCTCGGAGAAATCGTTATGCCCGAATTCATCGGCTGGATGGCGAAGCCCGAACGAATTGCCGCTGCAATTGAACAGTTGCTCGCCGATACAAACCAACGAGAACGAATCCAGCATCGCTTGACAAAAGTTTGGGATAAACTCGGTGAGCCCAAAGTCGGTTTGCGAATTGCTAACTTCCTCGTCCAGTGGCTTGTTGAAAAAAGGATGCAGGACTAAGTTATTGACATTCAACTTTGACATGCGCATAATCTTGGACGGGTCGCAAAATAGAGGAGGTGATCCGCCATGAAGCAGCAGGTGCCAACTTGGTTGGCGGTGGTTGTGATTGTGGTTGTCCTCGTTGTTGTTGCATTAATCTACATGGGTGTTGGTCGCAGGGGTGGTGCTCCTGTTCAACCTGTAGGGACTATTCCCCAACCCGGGCAAGTTAAAGAAGGGCAGCCTTATGGGAAAGCCATTCCGCCAGGTGCCCCGCCTTTCATGAAGAAGCAATTTGGCGGGCAGTAAATGGTGCAAAAAACTTCAAAGGAGGGATGTCCAATGCGGCGTTTGGGCTTTACATTGATTGAGTTGCTGGTCGTTATTGCCATCATCGCGATTCTGGCTGCAATTCTATTCCCCGTGTTCAGCCAGGCTCGCGAAAAGGCTCGGCAGGCTCAGTGCCTTTCCAACATGCGCAATGTCGGCATGGGTCTTATGCAGTATGTTCAAGATTACGATGAGACTTATCCGTTCATCACCTCTTGCGCTGCACCTCACACTCCAAACCGTGAAACACAAGTAACACCACAAGGTGAAATTCACCCTTATGTTCGCAATGTCCAAGTTTGGGCTTGTCCGTCAGGGATAACCTCAATCCCTCCATTGAAGAAGCACCCTAATGCACCATTGGCTGTTTGGTGTTGCGAGAGTTGGGGTTGGACATTCCCAGCAGATTTCATCGGCATGCAAATAACGATTGGGGCAAACGAACCTTTGATGCCGAACTTGGGCTGTAATTGGAGCGGTAAACCTTTCAAGGTCGCACAAATCCCTGCACCTGCTGAAACTGACGCTTTTGCAGATGCACCCCACTTCGCCAACTGTGGCGGGACGCGAACTATTTGGGCAAATGTTTGTCAACCTCACCCTGGCTGTTCATCTGATTATGTTCAGCGACGCAGTCCGAGAAATGTCCGCCACCTCGGTGGCAGTATATTGACTTTCGCTGATGGACATGCCAAGTGGTTGCCATGGAGCAAACTTGCCCAAGACTGCGCCAAAATCTTCCGACCTCACAACCCTCGTTCAGACGGAAAAATCTCCATCTGGGAGGTTCGTGGTGGAGGTCACAGCATGTGAAATTTGAGGGCGGGCAGGTTTAATGCCTGCCCGCCTTTGTCTTCTTCATTGAGTGGCGAGTTTATTGACAAGTCCCAAACGAATTCAGCACACTGAGAACATACCCTTCGTAAGAGCGAATTCAGCCACGACTTACCGGAAGTTTGCCTTCCAAAGTGTTCACCTTCTAATTTGGCTCACCAAAAGTTCAATCTTCAAAGAAGGGAAATTTGGCTCGTTGGATGGCGCGGCTCCTGCCGAGCCGATAAATCCGGCTTCCTTGAAGTTCGCTCTAAAAGAGGTGGAAGGTAGGTGTCAATATGCACGAATTGAAAGTGGGAGGAGAGGAGAAAAAATCCCAGTTGACATCGCTTTCCAATTGGGCGGTTTTGGTAGGCATCTTTTTTATCCCGCTCATTTGCTTTTGGGTCATAGAGGCTGAAATCATTGTGGCTACGATACATGCAACGGTGCTTTCATTGCCTTTTGCAGCGGCAACGGTATTGATTTTGCTCTCCGCTTTAAATACCTTACTGCATCGCTGGTTCGCTCGTTTCTCCTTTACCTCATCGGAATTGCTGATCGTTTATGCTATGATCGCCGTCGCCACGACACTGTTCAGCATTGACACAATGACGCTGCTGGTGCCGATGATGAGTTATGCCTTTTGGTTTGCCTCACCTGAAAACCGATGGGCGGAACTGTTTCATGACTACTTGCCGTCATGGTTGGTCGTTAGCGACAAGGAGGTTTTGCGGGGTTACTATTACGGTGATGCTTCTTTCTGGCGACCCGACATACTGAAGAGGTGGCTGCCGCCGCTTACTTGGTGGTGGCTATTTGTGGCGATGCTGGTCATAGCCAGTGTCGGCATTGCTCTTTTGTTAAGCCGAAGATGGGTGAGAGAGGAAAGATTGAGTTACCCACTCACCCGCTTTCCTTTGGAACTTATCCGTCCTTCCCTTTGGCTCAACCGATGGTTTTGGATAGCGTTGCTGCTGACAGGTAGCATAGAAATCGTCAATGGACTGAACTTTCTGTATCCATCCGTCCCGTCGTTGAAATTGCAAATAGACTTAGGCAGTTATTTTGTCGGTGAACCGTGGAGCGCTGTGGGATGGCTGCCGATGCGATTCTATCCATTTATTGCTGCTGTCACTTACTTTGCACCCACTGACTTAAGCCTTTCACTCTGGTTGTTCTTTGTCCTTTGGAAAGTGCAAGCCGTCATGAGGCATTGGCTGGGTTGGCAGTTTCCCGGAACTTATCTTGGCGAGCAAGTATGCGGCGCATGGTTAGGGTTAGCGCTTTCAATTCTTTGGAGGGGACGAAAAAGTTTGGGAAATGCTGTTGTCCAAATTGCCCAGCATCCATCAGGGCGAAAATGGGTCGTCAGCACCGTCACCGCTCTCATCTTCATCCTCGCTTTTTGGTCGCGAGCAGGGATGGGATTTGTCGTTGCTTTTGGCTACTTTGTCCTCTACTGGTTGTTAGTCATTGCATCGGCGAGAATGAGAGCAGAATTGGGACCTCCAACTCATGAATTGCATTTCATCGGACCCGACGCCTTGTTAGTTCACACCTTCGGTGCCAGTGCTTTTTCGTCTCGCTCGCTAACAACGATGTCACTGTTATACTGGTTGGTTTACGGTTTCCGTGCCCATCCCCTTCCATCCAGTCTGGAAGCGTTTAAGTTAGCAGAGCAAAGTGAGATGTCGCCTTTCAGCATGGCCACAGCGATCCTCATCGCAGGATTGGAAGGAATGTTGGTGGCACCACTATTGCTGCTGACCCGTTTTTACCGCTTGGGCGCCGTTGCGAAAGTGCAAGGCTATTCCATTTATCCGTCCAGAGAAACCTTTGACCGGCTCGCCAACTGGCTGTCCATCCGTCCCAACACTCGTTGGGATATTGTCAAGGAAGTGGTTATTGGCACTGTTGTAGCGGCAGGATTGACAGCAGCACGGGGTTATTGGGTTTGGTTTCCACTCCATCCCGTCGGCTACGCTGTCGGGAGCGGTTGGACAATGAGTTGGATGTGGTTTTCAGTGTTTGTTGGATGGATGCTTAAGAGTTTGATTTTGCGCTACGGTGGCTCTCGCGCCTACCATACTGCCATACCCTTTTTCGTCGGAGCGATAACAGGGCAGTTGCTGCTCGGGAGCGCTTGGTCAATTTATGGCATCGCACTCGGGCGAAAAGCATACAGTTTTTTCCCGTGAGAGAATATCGGATAGTTTCACAAGACGAGAAATGAGTCATCTTCTTTGTCGTTAAACAACCTGTCCATCTGCTCGCGGGACATTAACGCTGTTAAGCGCTGTTGCACTGAAGGTTCTTCAGGTGATCCACCATACCCACCTTTGAAGAGGACAGGGGCTCTGCGGATAACTTCACGCTCATACCTTTCCCTTCTCTCCGCCCCATTTCTCCCCGTTGCCAAGTTAATGAGCCATTGTAACGCTTCTTCCATCCTTTGCTGAGCGATAACGAGAGCGCTTACTTGATCTCGCAATTCCTGCAGACCTTCTTCTGTCCTCCGTTGTGCTTCCGCAAGGGCTTCTACTCGTTCCTATGTTCTCCGTTTTGCTTCTGAGAGGGCTTCCAATTGCTCTTCCATTCTGCTTTGTGCTTCTGCAAGGGCGCGAACCTGTTCTACTTGTTGGCGTTGAATTGATGCAAGTTCCACCACCGCTTCAATCAATTGGTCAAACTTGTAAGGTTCACCCTCACAAAGTAGGCGATGGGAGGGTGATGCTCCTGCCGAACTCCATTGTGGGCTGTCGTCGCCTACAAGTGGCGGCGCTGCTTTCACACGACCGAAATTTACTCTCGGTTCACCCGAAAGGTTTGCCCTCTTATTGGGAATTCGTCCCCCCAGATGTCAGAAAACTCACTGACACCTTGAATAACCGCAGAACAGGCACAATTCGCAACCACCAGAGTGGATGAGCGGTTCGCCACAATTGGGGCACAAATCGCCCGAGTATTTTGCGCCATTGGCT
>Ga0209394_1000867_pt1 | contig 20458 bp, 21 predicted proteins | sample JNZ201metaG_FD_184122 | JGI IMG/M metagenome (GOLD analysis project Ga0209394, IMG submission 184122) | Hot spring microbial communities from Jinze hot spring, China to study Microbial Dark Matter (Phase II) - JNZ 20120812A (SPAdes) (version 3) ... | reverse complement strand
CTCTATGAGATTCTGTTCCTCCGCGGCGATCGTCAGATTTTCGGTCTCCTTTCAATTCTCTCTATGAGATTCTCAGCTCGGAGGCGCATGCCTTGCGACCGCCGCGCCGATCCTTTCAATTCTCTCTATGAGATTCTAAAATACTGTAGAATCTGCAAGAATACGATATGGATGTCTTTCAATTCTCTCTATGAGATTCTGTAACAATACTCTACGATGGATTCAAGTAGAGACCTAAAGGCTTTCAATTCTCTCTATGAGATTCTTCTGGAGATAAGGATAAGATAGACTGGTCCAAGTATACTTTCAATTCTCTCTATGAGATTCGACCGTCACTTCCTCGCCCATTGCCGTAGACCAGTCCTTCTTTCAATTCTCTCTATGAGATTCCGAGGGTTTTTCTTGCTTTATTTCGTTGTTAGAGCGTTTTCTGCATTTAAATTTTGTGGTGCTACTTCGGTGGTGCTTAACTGCATTTAAGGTATGGATTTCCACCGAAGCCCAAGTGAAAGAATCTCATAGAGAGAATTGAAAGTACTGAGTTTTATGGATGATTATGGAGCTTATTATGGGGGTTATATCCCCTCCCCTCTATCCTGTATTTTACTCTAAATTATCAAGGTAGTATTTCCCTGGTTTTCCATATTCTCCTCTTGGCTTTAAATTCGTCGACCAATATTTTCAGCGGAGTTTTAAGTGGGTTTGGATGTTTGGAGGCACTTCTATGGTGTGATGTGTTCAGCTTGTCGTATGGGTTTAAACGAAACCATCTGTATACGTTTCACATGATTCTGAGTGATCCACAGCATTTGCTGAACTCCATGCTCGTAGGAGTATGCTACTCCCGAGGTTTTTCCCCCTCGTTTAACTGGGCAAGTGATTTTAGAGGTCTCCTTCATCATAAGGATCCTCACCATACCGAGCTTTTTAAGCTCAAAATCCCTATATGGAAGGCTGTCCCAGTAATCCTCGATCGGAAAGTCTGGTAGAAGCCTATCCCTAAGCACGCCCCATACATGCTCAAATAACATGTAGACGCTCTTAGATGTTTTCAACATAAAACATTTAAACAAGCGTAGAAGACTATGGAGGTTATGACAGCCCAGCTATGAGTTAATCCAGCTGACCGTAATATTACGGCTTTTAACGATTCTATAAAAAAGATGGGGATGATATTTTTATGCGGTTAATGGGAAGAGCGTAAGGAACCCTACGTCTGCTATCAATACTTCCAGAGCGTACCCTAGCATATAGCCTCCTATGAAAGGCGTGGTGCGTTCTTCGTAGAGCTTACTACCGCCGATCTTCAGTATGAGGTACTTTACGATTAAGTCTACGAGTGCTACAAACCATAATCCGTGTAGCGAGCTTATCCAATTCCAAGCTACTATGACTACTAATGGATCGGGTAGCCATAAAATTCTAGTAGTCAGATACCTCATGACAACCATAAATATAAAGCCTAAAGCTATATGTGAACCAACTTCAGAGATTGGAGTACTTGTAGGTCTATCCCATAACGCCCAAGAGAAACTTTCTATATTCATTGTAAGGACTAGACTTCCTAGTCTAAGCTTCCCTCCGAATATACCCGGTATCATTATCTGCATCATATGACCAACCAAGATTGATGTGAATAGGGCTATGGCAACAACTTTAATCATATTCCTCGGATTCACACCTGTTAATCTCGCTATACTGTATCCGCTAGCAACTGTATAGAAGGAACCTCCCCAGCCGGCGACTGCTCTATGTGCGATAAAATGCCTGGTTAGAGTAGGCATTATCGCTAGATCTGTAGAAGTGATTGGTAGTCCGTAGTCCGTAGGCCAGACTAGTAGTTTAATGAAACCCGGTGTGAAAGTATAACATGGCTCATCTGTAAAACCTATCCTCCCCCACACTTGAGTCATGGCAAACCATGTTATAACACCTGCGAGCGCTGCTGCGAACGATGCCCAAGGACTCATACCAGTATATATGAAGAATATTACCATTAGTACGAAACATATTGAGAAGATCGTCCAAGCAGATCTGTAAGACATGGGTTCTTCTCCCCATTCTTTTGAAGAGGAGCCCTTCTTAAAAGCCATCCTTAAGGTATTGAGAATATAATGTCTTTCTAGGAAAATCGTTATAACGAATAGCCCCAATGTAGCACCCATGTTAATGGCAGAGAAGTACAGTGGAGGTTGTCCATGGGTGTTGGAGAACACCAGTTCCTACCGCAAAAGCCCATGTTCTCGATTCCAGTGTAGTATCCAGCGTACCAAGCTATGTATAGAGCTACTTCAAGAACCAACGTATAGAATACTATGCTAAATAGTAGGTTAAGGGGTACTAATAGCAACAGTTGGATAAAGTGGAGGATGCTTAGCTAAGCCTAAGTTCCATGGCTGACCGGGTGGGCCAAACTGGTAGCAACCTGGACCACATGTAGCTGTTCTCCAACCATATATGTCTGGAAACCATGGAAAAAGCGTAATTCCACTTAAAGGTATACCTGTCAGTATCCCAGTTATAAACCCTAGGATAAATGGCAATCTTCCAGGCCATTCACGTTTACCGATATTTTCTAAACCAGACATAGAAGCGTAAACTACCGCTACCTGGGGGAACGGTAGGCGTTCAACATCTACCCACTCTCGGCGGAAGATGCTAACAAGACCTATACTTACACCTGCGAATATTGCGACTATGAGAGAATGCCATAGGAAAGCGGGAAAAAGTATATGCCATGGTAGTGCTCCTACGTCTCCAGTACCTGCTATAAGTAGTTCAGCTACATCTTTTGGGACAGCTACAAACTCTGGAACATATCTCATGACATATTCTGGAGTAGCTACAGTTGCAAGAAGAAGTCCAATATCCCACCACCATGGATTTCCAAAACATGAGAAGTAAGATGCCGCTAGGGTGGCGATATAAAGATATGCTACGTTTGTCATTGTTAGGTATTTTCGCATAAACGGTATACGTGTAAGTAATGTTGCGAGTAAAAGCGTAATGAATGGCCAGCCTATGAGGTCCAGCCCAGGCGTTGGTATTAAGAATACTCATAGAGTACAATACGCACTAGGAGGCAAGAAGAAGATGAAGAAGTTAAAGATGCAAGTCATCAAAACGCTTAAAATAGCCACCCACATCAATGTTTTAACCGTAACCTTTTCCTCTACTTTCTCACTAGCCATTCTCCCACTTAATAGTTTATTCTGAACGTATGCATATATGTGTTTTTGCTCCTGTTTTCATGACTACCAGTGCTACGATATGGTTTGAATTCCAACCGATTGGTCAACCAATTAGGGGGCTCAACTGATAGATGCGAATTACAAGAGGAAAATTTCAATTAGACCAGATGTGGTTGTCGTAAAGAGTTCTTGTGGAGTATTATCATTATGAGACTAAAGAGCTTATGAGCAGGATAAGAGACAGTGTAATTATCGAGTGTAAGGAGGATGAGTATGGAGAGTGGAAGGATGATATTGAAAGGCAGCTAAACGATTATAGGCAGATCTACAAGCCCAGACATCTTATCGTCGCGTCATTAAAATCATGCCCCACGATCAGATGTGCGGATTGTACATTTTCAAACCTAAATTCGAATAACTTAAGAGAGATAGGAGAATTCAAAAGCTTTATTCGGGAGGCATTTAAGAAGCTTTAAAATGCTATTAGCAGAAGCGAACAGCACCATCGCTTTATCCCTTATGAATTTTTTGATCCTCTCAACCTATAAATCTTCAACCCCAATCGACTTTAGGGGTATGATGTCGATGTCTTTTTACATTGCTCTACATATTCGCAGGATTTACATTTACCTAGTTTGCTGGTCGGCTTGGCTTCACGCTTATTAAGCCAGTAATCTAATGCCCACTCAAGATCTCTTAGGGCCTCGGATTTATTAAAGTCGTTAACAAAAATTGCGGCTTTCTCTGTCGTAATTTTAGTGGGAAACCCATGTTTACTCACTTGTTTGATAATAAGCCGTGGGAGCCGATGTATCTCTTCATTTCCCCTAAACTCCGGAGGAACCAATATTATGGCATATTTTAGTCTTTCAGTATTAAAGCCCATTTCATTTAGCAATAAACCATAAAGCCTTGCCTGAACATGCGCATCCCTGAAGGGAATCCTATGAGTGGTAAATTTATATTCGAAGAGGAGTAGAGGGACGCCTGAATAAAATAAGATGGCATCAGGTTTTCCAACGATCACTACATCTTTAATCTTAGCCAGAAGAAGCATTTCACGAAGCAACACAGGTTTGTCCGAGAAAATCTTCTTAAAAGCTTCATCTCGTTCAATTTTAACAGTATCTTTAAGAAGTATTTCATGCGCTTCCTGACCAATAATCTTATGCTCTGTTACAATTTCACCTAAAATCCTCGCCATTTCAACCTGCTCATGCGTGAGCTCGACCCCTTTCTCGGCCATGGAGACCTAAAATCTTCGCCATTTCAACCTTTTTCTCGCAATAATACTGCTCAGAAATCTCGCTAACACTAAGGAATGGAATATTAAACCTGAGACCGCTTTCACGCCTCTCTAAAACTTCCCTAATAAGACTATAAAACCTATCAAGTATTGATCTCAATTTTTCCTGACTAGACATTTACCTCTTCCAAAACTAAACTAATAGTACTGGAATAAATAGGCTTCCATCTCTATATGTTGTCATGTCATAAAAATAATGGATAGTAGTCTGCATATACGGTCATATAGAATTACTACCAAATATAAGAAACAGAAAAAACCTGTTTCTTATATAGAGCAACAGGAGGCAGGAAGAAGAAGATGATATGCCTACTACGATGCAAATATTTTAAAAAGTTCTGTTTGAAAGTAGTTGGATAGTTATAAAATGTTCTCTACTTCTATTCTCACCTCCTTTATGTTTAAGCGTTCCTCTATAAGCCTACGCAGGGTTGAATATACTTCGCCTATGAGCTGTTTGACATCTAGGTCTTCACGCTTCTCAACACGTCCGTCTGAGGAGGTTGAGGCTAGCGTGAACTGCCTAGCTTACTCATACAAGATTGCATAGAAGCCTAATGGCATATGTTAAGCTTGAGGTAAAATCGATCTTAAGATTGAGGATTAAAGTGTTTTTCATCAACGTTTAAAGTGATTTTATTATTGAAAAGCTTTATTTACGATACGATTATAATATCGCCGATTCCGATGAGGGTTTTCGACAGGGTTTTAAGTTTGCTCAGGCTGGAGAGCGGGTTTGTCTATGTTTCTCTTGGAGATTTCTCCTCCGCTGTTTTAGGCGCCTTATTCTGGCTCGTGTTAGCTTGGGTTTTAAATGTAGGTCAGTATGGTGAGGTAAACTATTATATTGCCTTAGCTTCTGTACCTGCGGCTTTAAGCCTCTTCGGCTTGAACACAACCGTTATCGTCTACTTGGCCCAAGGCGAGGAGGAGATCCTGTATGAGGCAAATTCCATCGTATTCGTTTTAAGCGTATCCACAGCCTTTCTTATGGCTTTCTTCAACCCATTTTCAAGCCTGATATTGCTTTCAACTGTCTTCTACAGCATGAGCCTCGCTGAGGCCTTGAGTAGGAGGCTATACTGGGAGCATGGTTTCGTCTGCGTTTTAAGTAGGCTTATCTAGGTCATTCTATCGACTCTGTTGTACTTCACTTTCTGTTTGAATAGCGTTTTAATGGGCTAAGTCGTAGGTCTTATTGCAATGAGCCACAGGTTTTTAAGGTCTCTCAAGAGGTTTAGGCTTAAAGCCATAAATCTTGAGGCCTTCGGATTGGGCTTGTCCATAGCCGTGGGAGTACTCTCCTTTAGTACCGCACCTTGGATTATAGCGTGCTTCTTCCCTAGGTTTTCAGAGGGCTGTTTTCCAAGCATATATTTTTCTGCTTCTATTCTCGCTTCAGGCCTCCCTATGTCTCTCCAGAATACGGTTCGGGGTATTATATATGCTTGGATTTTAAGCCCATCCCGTATCATGAGCTTTACGGTATCGGTTATCCAGTATTCGCCAGCTGGGGATATGGATGTCCTCTTTATGTAGTCGAAGACGGTGGGGTTGAATATCATGGGTCCAGAGTTCACAGGGTATAGGCCGTTTATCTTGGCTTCTTCAGCCTCTGCCTCAGATGGCCTTTCTAGGCTGTCTTTAACCAATCCACTTTCTACTTTTAGAAGCCCGAACTCTCTGTATCGGCTCATTAAATATACGCCCATGGTTGCATGAGGCTTTTTAGCCACGTGTAGCTGGACTATTTCCTTGAAGAAGTCTGTAGGGTGGAAGAAGCTGTCTCCGTAGATGACCATGAAGTCTCCACTTATCCATCCCTCAGCCGCCTCGACCGCTTTAGCGGTTCCTTCACCGTGCTTCATATCTTGGAATAGGTAGGCTATGCGTATGCCTAGGTCTGAGCCGTCTCGAAGATACTCCATTATCTGACTTTTACGCTCTCCCAAGACTACGAATACTCTTTTTAAGCCTGCTGAGGCTAAGCCTCTGACCGAGTACTCTATGATAGGGTGATAGCCTATGAGGCACATCTCCTTGTTAACCGCGTTAGAGTAGGGCCTCATCCTAGTGCCTCTACCGGCGGCTAGAATGACGGCATCTAACACTGTCAGACCCCTAGTCTTTTTGAGAAGGCTTCCACTCTCTTTCTTATTTTCTCAACTTCATCTGAAATGCTTTTATCTTTAAGCTCCTCCTTTCTCTTCTCGTTAGATTCTAAGATCATCTTTAAAAGCCGTGAGTCGTAGAGTTCTAGAAGCAGTTTGACGTTTGGGATCAGACAGTGTCCGCCGATAACGCCTGGAAACATTACAGGTCTATCCATTCTAACTCGATGCGTGTCCTCTAAGAAGTCTACGATTTCGTCGAAGTCAGCACCGAAATGTTTTGATATGCGGTGCATTTCCTGGAAGCATACGATCATCCAAGCCCTATAAGTTGTTTCAAAGAGTTTGGCGAGCTCAGTCTCCAAGCATGTTTTCAAAACCTTCGTTTTTAAACCCAGCTCCTCAAAATGCTTTCTCGCCTCTTCAGTGGCTTCGATGTTCACGCCTCCCACGTATTTTATCCACCGTCTCAACTCCCACTTCATATGTTCTAAACTCTTATGAACCCCTCGAACGGGAGAATGTGCAACAAGGCAGCCGCACTGCTCGTAGATTTTCATTGTGGTTCCAGGTGGAACCGTGCTGTTAACTATTACAAGTTTAGGCTTAAACTGCTCCACATACCGTACCACAGTGCTCACAAATTCGTTTTGGTTGAAACATGGAATGCAGATGTGCATAATGTCGACGCGGCTATTTGGCATAGGTTTTTCAACATCCCTCATCTTCTCCACGTCTACATCAAAGCCATAAACGTCAAACTTCTTGCTCTCCTTCAACAACTCAAAAAGCGGACGGCCGACTTCACCCAACCCTACAACTAAAACCTTCCCCCCAGCCAACTCCTCCACCTCCAACAGAGGCAGTAAAACAGTTTAAACAAACGTATCTATATAAGATTGCATAGAGCCCTAACGGTGTACGTCAGGCTTGAGACTATGAAGAATGCTTGGAAGAGCCTAGGTAGCTTAGAGTCGAATCTACCGAGGAAATTGGATATGCGCCATAAACCCTCTGCTATGAGGAGTGGGAATGGCATGGCTAATAGTAGGCGTGATTGTAGGGCTGTGCTTCCGAGGAGGAATGGTGCTGATGCTACAGCTACCCATGTTATGGTTAGTTGCGAACGCTTGTCTCTACGTTTAAAGAGGTTTAGAATTCCTACCAACGCTAAGAGCATGTGTAAAGGGTTGAAAAGCAGTCCGCTTAAGTACGTCGTTGTTATACGGTGTAGGTTCCAAAGTAGATGTAGTAGGTTGTTGAAGTTAAACCCCCTGCTGACTGTGTATGCCGAGGTTACCAAGCCACCTCTTCCGAAGGTGATTGCGTTTTTTAAGAGGTCCGCCATTGCGTTTGAGATCAAGACTATGAAGATGTACTTGTTAAACTTGACGGCTCCTCTTTTAAAGGATTTTAAGGTCGATGTGGCTAGGTATGCGGTTAAAACCGCCATCAGCAGGCTCCAAGTCCACGGGTGGATGTAAAGCGTCAAAACTGAGGCTGAAATACATCCCGCTAAGCTCTTAGCATCCCCCTCTTCTAAACTCGGCGTTAGAGCTACACACGCGTAGAATAGCGATAGAGCCATCCAAGCCGTGAAGAAGCCCCCCATCATATTCGCGGTCATATCGAAGCCCAGTATGCCAGCTAGCGATGCTAAGAGGGCGTATAGATGATTATTGGAGAGCTTTCCAGCCGTGAAGTAAACCATTAGAGCGAACAAGAGAGCGATTAAGACGGCCTCAAGGTTTAAGACGAAATCCCTAGGCACCCCTAGGATTACTAGACCGTAGAGCATGAGCAGGTATAGCGGTCTATCTCTGTATCCACCGTGGAAAGCGTAGTCTACGGCTCTCCAGCAGTCTGTGGAAAGCATGTAATTTAGAGGCCTAGAGTAAGACGGTATGTCAACGGACACGGGTCTGAATTCTGGGTTTATGGATGGTAGATATGGTATCGTGGGTAGGATTGCACTGAGTAGTGCAATTGATATAAGGCCGAGTTTACGTCTGAATGCACTAGTCGACTGAGGTTCATCGTCTGCCGTTTCTGAAGTCTCACGTGAGCCTATTCTAAGCCTAATATGTCCTCTAAATTTCTTAAGGAGGAACGGAAACATCCAAGAGTACATCGTAAGTATTAGAAGTAATGGATACATGGGAGCACATATGTAGAATAATTCGGCGTCTAATTCTGAGATCATTCCATGTATTTGGTTTATCGAAAGTGGTGGATTGTACAAGTAGCTCATCCAGTATGAGAGGGGTATGAGGTTTACAACGATTAAAGCCGATAGGAGGTATAGAGCCACTTTGACTGGCGAGGCGCTCTTAAGCCCCTTAACCGCGTAAATGCATACGGCTGGGAAAATCGCCACGAGTGGTATGAGTCCGTAAACGCCAGCGTCCATCAGACTGAGCCTGTAAGCCTTATCCCAAGTAACGCCTCTATATAGGATGAAGTATTCGGGTTGGAAGAGGTCGATTACGTAGAAGTAGATCGAGATAAGCCCCAAGGCTATCGATACGTTGGAAATCTCTACGAGCGTCATCTTAGACGGCGTACTACATACCTCGCTTCTCTTCAACTGGCTTAACAATCCGTCGCAGTTTCTTCTAAGAACGCTGTCATTTTTTCAATGACGCCAAGCAAAGGATCGAATAGATGCAGGAGTGCCCCAGTTCTTTCAATCCAATAGGAAAACAATCCCATAAAGATTATCCATTAAGCCTTTCAGAAAGAATGGAGGCAATCCTTCTAGAGGCTCCGCCGTCGCCGAACAGGCTTAAATCGGGCTTGCCTCTAGGCTTAAATTCCTTTAAAGTATTCAAGATTCTCTCCTTATCAACACCCACTAAAACGTTCCACCCGCTCTCCACCGTTTCGACCCACTCCGTGGACTCGCGCAACGTTACGCACGGCTTGCCCATGAAATACGCCTCCTTTTGAACGCCACCTGAATCGGTGGCAACGATCCTAGCCCTACTCATGGCGTCCAGAAACTCCAAATATCCCATGGGCTTTGTAACCTTGATGTTCTCTGCCTTAAGGAATTGTTCGAACCCGTATTCCATAGCGCGTTTCCTCGTGCGTGGGTGCATGGGGAAAACTACCTCCTCGCCAGACTCAGCTAAGGCTTCTAGAATTGTTTTAAGCCTCTTAGGATCATCGGTATTCTCAGCCCTGTGAACCGTAACGAGGATAAAGTCTTCGTCCCTCACGTTAAACCTGTTTCTAAAGCTCAAGAAGAGGTCGAGCATGACGTCCCCGGTGAAGTAAACGCCCTCGACAATGCCCTCCTTACGTAGGTTTTTAACAGCCCTCTCAGTAGGGGCAAACAGAAGGTCAGAAATACGGTCTACGATAACTCTGTTTATCTCCTCGGCCATATGCTTCTCGTAACTGCGGACGCCAGCTTCGACATGTGCAACTCGAATGCCTAGCTTTACAGAGGCTAGGGCACCGGCTAAGGTGCTGTTAGTATCGCCGTAAACCATGACCATCCTAGGCTTCTCTTTTAAGAGGACTTCTTCTACACGTTTGAGTATCTCACCAGTCTGGTACCCGTGAGGACCAGAACCAACGTTCAAATCATAATTGGGTTCAGGAATATTCAACTCCTTGAAGAAGACTCTGCTGAGCTCGTAATCGTAATGCTGACCAGTATGAACAATCAGTTGGTTAAAAAACCTCTTTAAAGCGGTATAAACCGCAGACAGCTTAATAAAATTAGGCCTAGCACCAACAACATGAACTATTAAGTTTTTATCCATAAAAATTGTCCAAGAAAAATATTGTTAAAGCTGTTCTCTACAGCGCACTACATATAGGATAAAGATCCAAGAGAATTACACTCTTTGCATTCTTTTATTATGCAACTTTCCGCTTTTTAAACATGGGAAAAGTGAGATTACCCTATTCACTCTTCTCTTATTATAATCCTTTTCATAAATCATAAATACTTAAATAGTGTCTCAAAATTCATGCGGATTCTTGATTCTAAAATAGTATGGTTTGACAAAGCTAAATCACCTCTTCTGATATCTTAGCACAAGCCAATATCCTTTTCTTATAACACCAAACAAATCGTTCATTAACAGCCAAATCCTGAAAGGCAGCCATTTAAAGATTTTTGAACACGAAATTAAACCTAGGTTCGGCAAAATTTTTTTCTCCACTAACCGATAGTTTTTCGGAAGCAAAGAGGAAACTTTATTTTCGTCAAAGCTCTGAAGATGACCCCAGAGAGGCGTCAGTTTCCCGCAATATATACAGCGAGTATACATTATCTGCTCCCTATATGGGACACTAACCAAGAGGATCCCTTTAGCAGACAATGCTCTGTCAATTTCTTTAATACCCTCTTTAATAATAGGGTTCGGCAAGTGCTCCAGAACCTCGCAACATGTGATAGCATCAAAAACACGCTCTCTAAAGGGGAGGTTCGTTATCGATGCTTGAATAAAATCAACATTTCTTACTTTAACCTTTGCAACCTCCAAGGAATCTCTATTAATATCTATGCCTACAACATAGGCTGGAATTTTAGAAATGAAGGAAGTAATAAAGCCTTCAGCACACCCTACATCCAACACAGCTTTAGAATTTTCCAACATGCTTTTAACGGCTTCAGCCCTCCTTACTTGTCTATGTAGCGAAGATCCTTGTAATTCCCAAATGTTTTGATCCATATTGGTGTAAGCTATATGTTATTCAAACAGTGATTGTTAATGAGAATAGTGCACCAGACCATCTGAAGAAGAATGGAAACGGTCTAATATTATTGTTGCCACTGCATCAGCCAAATGAGAATTCGGGTTCTTTCCATAGTTAAGAATTCCATTAGCTCTTTTAAACTGTTCAATAACTGCTCGACTAGATGGAAAATTCTTCTTAACATAGATGTCAAAAAATGGAAAACTCCTATCGAAACCACATGGATTAAATGTTGAACATTTATACGTAATTTTACTTTTTAGTAATCTCCAGTTACTTCCAATCTTCTCTCTCTTTTCAAAATCAATATCTAAAGGACCAAAAATATAGGTTGATAGAAACTTTCGATAAAGTTTCTTATGTATTTTCAATTTCAGTGGTATAGAGGCCCAAAAATCTATAAATCGCTTATCCCACAATGGAATTAGCCATTGATAACCGAAAAATTCATACGGCTTAATAGCACTCATTATGAATTTTGCCTGTCTTTCACGCCAATCAAACATCTCACATACTTGCCAATTTCTAATCTTTTGATCTTTAATCTTAGCTAATAAAGCTGTTAAATATTTTTTCATTATATTCAAAACTTTTTCTGGAAGGGGCCAGTGACGGATATAATGATACTTCAAAATTGCAAGTGCCATATCGTTAAGGGTTTTAGAAAGGATCATTTCTCTTGTAATATGACCACCTGATATAAAGTCGCCCGTATGTCCTGGAATAAAAACCGCATTCTTTATCCCTATCTTCTCTTTAAAATAAGAGGTCGATAGAAATTCTTGAATATTTGGCGTGACATGAAAACCATGAGTTATTTCTATGTAGTTCCAAAAACATTGTTCTCTATACATTTTAACCTGTAATTCCGGCGAGTAATCTATATTATGCCATTCATAATCGAGTTTTTCAGCTACAAGTTTACTAATACGTGTCTCAGGGGATTCTTTAATTCCATAATTTATACAAACAACATCTTTTACTCCAAGCAATTTGAGCATTGAAGCAACAAATCTTGAATCCAAGCCTCCACTTAATGGAACAACTATATTTTTCCCCTTTGACGATTTAATGACATCCTTAAAAACTGTTATCGCTAAACTCCATAGAGCATCCATAAGACTCCTTTCATCCATTTCTTTGTGGAAAGAAGTATTATTATAGAGATACTCGTCTCGCACGACAAATACACCGTCTTTAAATTCAATAGTTTGGCCAGCCTGAAGAACATTTATATTTCTCATTAAACTATGACTTGATAAAACATATCCAAAAGATAAGAATTCGAGAAGAGAAGAAGCATCTAGTTCAGCGTTTCCAAATATGATGGGGTCAGTAATATCATCTGTTACATGAACAATGCCATTTTCTATTTTATAGAAAATTGGAACGGGCCGGATTACACCGGCTTTAACATATGCATATTCGACCTCATCGTTATTAACTATAGCATAGGGAGAACCGATCTTGTCTAAATAATCTTGAGTTATTTGATCAGGTAAAGCTTGATGACGATAAACAAAAAGTTTGCCGTGAGCTTGCTTATCAGCAATTTGCCATTTTTGCTCATTTAACCTAAGAAATAACCTGACATTCTTGATCATTCTTAATCATTCTACAGTGAATACCTTAAGTAATTTTTCTGCCATCCGTTCATAATCGAATTGTCTTGCAAGCTGAGGTCCATTTAATTCTAACTTCTTTCTGAGTTTATCGTTAGCTATAAGGAGGTATATTGCATTTGCCACACTGTTCGGCTCTGGTTCGCAATAAACAACATCTTCATAATCTCTTATTTGATTCTCAAGGAAAACACAATGCTTTGTTACAACAACGGGTACGTCTAGTGCCCAAGCCTCTATCACTATTGAAGCAATTCCAAGCCCGATGAAAACACCTAAGATGAGTTGAGTCTAAATGTTTTCAGGAATAAGGATAAAACCGAAGGTTAAGAAAGCAGTAAGGATGTAACTAGTGGTATAAGATAACACCACCATCTCTAAACTGGAAAAGTATTTCCTAAACCCAAGGATGTTCAGCAGAGCATAGCCGGAAAGCAATGAAGTACAGAGAAGTGAAAGGATTGCTTGAATTAATTCTATAGGGATTTCTAACATATTAACAACTAAGAGTATTAGATGATGAGAGTATTAACATCAGATCCGCTATTAAACTGGATGGAAGTTTGGATCTTGGTGTTTTAACTACCAATTTAACTTCGTAATCGTTAACAATTAAAAACATGATAAGTATCGTTACAATTTCAAAAAGGAACAGGGGATATTTTATCCAGGATTCGATGAGCCAGAGTGTGAAGCACGAGAATGCAGTGGCGATCAAGATTGAAGCAGAAAAGTTTATAGAAAATTTGCCAGTAATTTTTCATTAAGTGGGCACCTTAATCAAGTTAAGGAATTTCTCCGCTATTTTATTCCTGTCGAATTCTCTTTCAACCAGTTCTCTTGCTTTCCTGCCCGCAACCACTCTAAAGGATTCGTTTTCGTAAAGATTGCGAATTGCTTCTGCAAGCTTCTCTTTATCCATAGGTCGTACTGTTAAACCTATTCCATTCTCATTTATCAGCTTAGCCAGTATCGAGTCCTCGTATACCGTGGCAACCACAGGTAATCCGCATGCACAGTACTCGTAGAACTTGGCTGGAACACTATTCTTCCAGAGGGGGTTGTCGTCATACGGAACAATACCCACGTCTCCAGCCGACAGTATCTGGGCAAGCTCCTTCCTATCATTCTTCACGCCAAGATAGACTATGTTGTTATTTAAGCCCAGTTTTTTTGCTAACCTGATGAGTTGAGATACGTTTCCAGAGCCTACTATAAGGAGCTTAATCTCATCGTGAATCGCACCATCCAATCTTGCTACAGCCTTAACCACGACATCCAGCCTATAGTAGCCTCCGACACCTCCGCTATATACTAAAATGAAGTCATCCTTTTTCAGCCCAAGCTCCTCCCTCACATTAGCCTTCCCATAAGGTTTGAAAATAGACACGTCAGCCCCATTAGGCACTAACTTTACATTATCTATACCTCTCAGTAAGAGGCTTTGGACAAGATTTTGAGTTACAGTAACAACGAGATCACTTCTAGCGTAGATACTGGTCATTAAAGTCTTGAAAAGCCTGTACGCAGCCTTATACACACGAGACGGTGCTTTACTTATAACGTAATCCTCCCATTCATCCCTCACGTCGAAAACTACTTTCGCCCTAACAAGCTTGGATGAGAAAAAGGCGCCCACAGCCGGCTCGCCACTTGGAACTGAAACCACTACTACATTTGGGCGTAAAAGCAATGTTAGCAAAGGATACACTATGAGGGATGAGAAGATATTAAATATTAGAGAGGGAACATCTTCAATCCAGAGGGTAGGACACAAGTTATAGATCCTTATGCCTCTCCAAATCTTAACTCCAGCTTGACTAATGCTCTTTGGGGAAAATATGCTAGCAACATAAACATCCACTCCCCTATATTTAAGATAATTTGCCAAAAAACTTATTCTAGTCCAAGCAGCACCAGGAAATGGACTTAGAGAACCTATGAAGAATACTACTCTTGTATTGCTACTCTTGGACATTAAAATTTCTTTTTAATCCATTCTATGTATTTTTGTAGACCTTCAGTCAGCGTGGTTCTAGGCTCCCATTTCAATAATTTTCTTGCTTTTTCTATACTTATAACGGCCCCTGGACCACCACGACCAGGTTTTGGAACCTGTTCAACAGTAACTAATAGAACTGTATTTAGATCTTGTAACTTCAACTCCCAACCTCTTTTTAAATATAAAACGTCTAAGGACTATTAAGCTTCCTCTGTAGGGTTTTGTTATGAAGTTGGGAAAGCTTTCCGATGGGAAGTATGAGTTTATTGTATCTTTGCCCCTTTTAACGTCGGGACTGGTAAGTTTAGAATTAATGATAGGGTCGTGATGGACTATTATTCCACAATTATAAACGTTTTTATTTTTAGTATTATTTGTATAAGAGCTGCTCTGCTCGTTTAATAGATTAACTTTATATACGGCAGAGTTCCCATTTTTGAACATTATTTGTAGAAAACTGTAATTGTCAAATATTTTAATATATTGAATAGGAGTTCTTGGTTTTGATCTATACCCATGATCCCACCACCCCCATTCACTAGATACAAAGACATAACTAATGTTATATTTTCTAAGCAAATTGATGACGAGAGTTTTATTTTCAGGGCTCCTCCATATGGAACGAAGCTCAGCGTATTTTCCTACTAAATACAGACTACCAAACGGTCCTTTTGCTGAGAAAGAATGAATGAATTGTGATGCAAATGACGCATCTCCTAAAATAATATCCTCTGCTGGTACATTATTGTGTATCCATTCTAATGTAGCAAAATTATCGGGATATTCTGATAAAATAAACCAACCGAGACCTCTAATAGAGTTTATTGGAGGTAAAGAATATATTGGGAAAAATAAAATCGATATTATTATGAAAGTTAATGGAATGAAAGTTTTTGGGATTATTATAAGGCGGTCTCTTTTGATAAGTAAGGCTTTCAAATTCAGAGACATATGAGAATTTGAAATGCTATGAATAAATAAAGATAAGACTATCCATGAAAGGCCAGAGACGATCATGAAGCTACGTGAAGGTAAAATAGGATAGAAAAAAGAGTGAAAAGTAGGATGAAGTGTTGATAGGATTAATATCGAGATTATGATAACATACGATAAGGGCATAGTAGGGTATTTCCTTTTGACTAATAAGTATAATGCTACTGGTACACTAAGAATTGTAATGTAAAAATTTATTGTATATCCACTCATGAATGTGAATTTAGGCATAGAAAGTTTATAAAATTCCATTATATTTTTCAAGTTATGTAATTCCACTATTTTATCAAATGCGATAATTCCAGAGTAAAATAAAATTATAAGAGTTAGAAGGAGAATAATGGACCATCTGTTCTTCTTTTTAAAGACTTTAATTATTGTTTTGTACTCTGATAACAAAATGCATAAAACATTAAAGGGAACAAACGGAAAGTAAGTTGCGTACATATGAAGCGTCAATATAAAGAGTATCATAAATTGATTTTTCTTAGACATGAAATATTCTTTGAGGCAGCAGATTGCGAAAAACGTAAAAAAGACCAAGAACCCCCAGAGGTTAGGATATGGACCATTATAAAAATATCCGATAAACCAACGTTCCAAATTAGTTTTTTCGTAAACTAAGCTTCCTATGAAGGGGATGAGTGCAATACTCTTGGATTTTGTAGTAGTAAAAGTCAAACTGTAAAACATCATTGGGATAACTGTTACTATAGTGGCTCCCAGAAGAAAGACAGTCTCTCCAGGATAAGTTCCTAAAAGGAGTGAGAGGTAAGCGGATAAAGCATGGAAAGAAAATGGATAATAAATAAAGTAAGAGAAACCCCTAAGAGCTCCCCTTCGAGAGGAGATTAAGTATGAAACTGTTCTACCATGGCTCAATATGTCTCCCACAGGCGGCCATTTATAGTAACCTACTATAAAACTAAAATGAAGAAAAAGGATGGCAAATAGAGTTAGAGGTAAAAATTCATTAAAATTTATAAGATGTCGTATAGTAATTTCTTTTCTATTCAACTTATTAAATAATATTATGACCCAGCAAATTAGAGAAATAAATAGTAGAATATATCCGTTTACAAATGGTAAAATAATAAGCCATGATATAATTCCAAGAAATGATAAGCCTATTGAAATATATAATGGATAACGAACAAAAAATGGTATATTTGTAAGGCGGTTTCTTGAAATACAATGTAGAAGTAAATAGCCTGCAGGAAACGATAATAAGTGAATGGTAAGAGAATAGAACGTGGTTGTCAAAAAATTCAAGTGCATAAATAATCTCCTAAATACTTTTCAATAGATTTTGATATATGGTTAGAATTTGCTTAGTAAGATTAGCCCATGAATATTTCTTAGTATGATCTAATATTGTGTTATTATTCCATCTTCTATTAAGCCCTCTAAGATTACCTAACTTAATGAGTCGATATCTTTTGGAGGAATTACTGTTGGAAAACAAGAGCAAGAGTTAGAACAACAATATAACAACAGTTATATTCGCTAACCGTTATGATTTGATTAGTTTCTTCAAGAACTATTTTTGAAAGAGTTCTATATCAGTAGATCTAAAAGGAAGGTCGTAAACATCAGTACCATGAGCCGTTATTATGGGGGTTGACCCATATACCTTTTTCAACTTGATTCCATTATCTAAAAAGTGTACGTGCTACGAGCCATTCATACGTTGGTTTGCAGTAGTATTCTCGAGATCAAAGATCTCCATCTATCATAATTAGTTTTTTGAGCAAACCTTTTAACGGCATACATACGGCTTTTTTCTGATAGTACTTTAAGAAGAGACTCATTTTCCATTAAGAATCTAATGGTCTTAATGTAAGAGGAGACATTCGGTTCGCAAAGCAATCCGACTTCTCCATGTTTTACCAGCGCAGGCATTTCACCCATCCTACTTGCGATAATAGGCTTACCACATGAAAGGGCTTCTATTTCACTTTTTCCAAAGGTCTTCTGAAAACTAACAATGACTTTAACTGTGGAAAGTTTGCTAGGTATTTCATATTGTGGAACCCATTTCACAAATTTAACATTTGGAAGTACTTTTAAAGCCTCTCTAAACGGTCCATCTCCAAGGATTATAAAGCGTACTTGAGGCAGTTCATTTAAAGCGGTTTTGCATAATTCCAATAAAAGGTGTGCACCTTTTTCTTTTACTAATCTTCCGATAAATCCAACTGTGAATTCGTCTTCATCCTCTGCTTCAATTCGTAATGGCTTGAATTTTTCTGTATCAACCATAGCCCTCATTACAAATATTTTATCTTCTTTCACGCCTAGTTTAACCATACTACCTTTAATAATACCATCATTGACGACAATAGCGTCTGATATTTTACCTGCGACTTTAACCAACATATACACGAACGTAGTTAAAAGTATTCGCATGAAAGGTCTTTTGGGTGAAAAGTTAGGTTCTTCCCATAGAGCAGTATTCCCCTCATAACATAAGATTTTTAGATTTAAAATTTTGGCAACGAGAATAGGAATAAAACCACTTATAAAGTCGACTATTAAAAGCATTCTTAACCCCCTTCTCTTTAGTTGAAGAATCTTAATAACGGCTTCGGTTGCGTAGAACATAGCTGAAAAGGATTGGAAGAGCTTTGCAAATCGGGATCTAGGAGGATATTCTTTAGCTGCTGGAAAGTAGAGATTGTTTAAAGTAAGTCTATCTTGTACCTTAATACTCTTACAGTACCTTCTGAAAAATGGAGAAACAATTACTACGGTAAAATCCTCACTTAGAGCAAGGGCCACTTGCGAGAGGCGTGCTTCACGACCCCCGCCTCTTTCCGTAAAAGCTTCTAAAACGTTCGGCAAAATTATAAGAACATCAGGAGATGCATTTGATTTATTCATTTTACCGTACATTTTTTCCAACGACCTCTTCATATACTTTCTCCAATTTACAAACAACTTTTTCTATGGAGAATTCTTCTCTAACAATTTTCATGTAATTTCTCGAAAGTTTTCTGCGTAATGAATTATCAGAAACAATTCTATATATGGCCCTCAGCAAGATCATGAGAGGTTGGTTGAGTTACATAACCTACTTTGCCATCTATCCACTCTAATATATCTCCCCTATTAGTTGTAACTATAGGTGTCCCTGTGACACAAGCCTCTAGAAAAAGTCGGAATAACATTGCATATTGATATTTCATACTATTTTCTAAAACCGACCTTAAAGTCCCTCGGAGAAAACACCCCGAAAATGTGGACGGTAAAACCCTTATTCCTAAAGTACTTTGCGAAGAAACCTATCCGAGTCCAGCCTGCACCTGGGGATGGATTGGGAAGACCCAGGAAGAAAAAGATTCTCATCATAGTTTTTTGCTTACGTTGCTTCAAGTTTCTTGAAGATTTTCTGCCAAACATCTAATGTTTTTTCGTAGCTGTAGTTCTCTCTTACGTATTCATATGCATTTTTACTTACCTTTTCTAGAAGTTCGGGCTTATTTAATAACTCAATTATCCTATTGGCTATATGATTTGGGTCATTAGATCTGAGCAAAAAGCCTGTCTCTCCTTCTTTAATAACATCTGGAATTCCACCGACAGATGATGCCAAAACTGGGGTTCCGCAAGCTGCAGCTTCTATCAATATATTGGGCAATCCTTCAGAGTATGAGGGAATGACGATTAGTTTTATTCTATTAAGTAGTTTGGGCACGTCTTGAGGGTTAACGAAATTTTTAAGTTGAACAAAATTGGATAGATTGTTTTTGTTTATATAGTATTTTACTTTATCTTTTAGTATTCCATCGCCACAAATCACTATTTTCGCATTCGTGTAACACGCACTTTTGAGTATACTGCAAGATTCTAAAAATTTAAGAATACCTTTCTCCTTAGAAAGGATGCCCACAAAAGCTACATCAATATCTCTTCGATCAAGAGGATTGGTTAAATCGAAAATGTTATCTATAAATAGACTTGCATAAATTATCTTTTTGTCAAAACTACCTAGGTTGTAAAAATCTTTAACCGATGGAGTTTCTAGAACAATTTTATCAAAATGTCTAAGCATTTCGATCTGAAATGACCATCTAAAAATGAAATACAAAGTATTAAAGAATTTGTTCTCCGTTGCTGCACGAGTAATGTCAAATCCTCCTCCAAATATTATTGTGAAACATTTTCGGAATTTTGCAAAGAGCAAGGGAATGGGTTGATAGATTCCTAGAAATAAAGCGAAATCTCCTTCTTTTGCATGCTTTAAAATTATTTTACACATTTTAAGTTCCTGAGTTATGTATTTCAATATTCTTAGTGGAAGAGAAATCTTAGCTTTTTCATTTGGAATACCTGTACAAAATACTTTTACTTTCCTACTTTTCATAATAAAAGGAGTTTGCCCCTCATGAATTATTATAATTTCATTGAACAATTCCTTCATAATTTTCAAGTTTTTATTAAGATGAGCTATTCTGCTTGTTGTTAACATTCCGTTTATAACTATTAAAAGCTTCTTGCGGCTCATATGTTCATAG
>Ga0209394_1000866_pt1 | contig 20460 bp, 24 predicted proteins | sample JNZ201metaG_FD_184122 | JGI IMG/M metagenome (GOLD analysis project Ga0209394, IMG submission 184122) | Hot spring microbial communities from Jinze hot spring, China to study Microbial Dark Matter (Phase II) - JNZ 20120812A (SPAdes) (version 3) ... | reverse complement strand
GCCTCACACTACTCTTTATTTTCTCCTCGTAAGTCTCATCCATAGAAAACGACGCACGACACTCAAATAGAGTCTCTTGCTGCTCTACCGGGATCGTGAGCAAATACGTGAACTTCGAGTTAAGGAAAGAACTCACCTTCTTAGGACGCCCCAACAATAGTAGCATAGTCTTACTACCCCGAACACACTTAAGCTCCTTATAATGCCTGAAGCTCCTTAAGCCGTAAATCAAGTTACTCAGCACCAATACTACGGGAATGACTAGCGAATACACGAGAGTCAAGTAAGTCAGTGGCTTAGGGAAAATCCTCGGGTGCGCTAGAGTCACTACTAACAAGGCTAGGAAGTCAGCCCCACCCATCATATCAAGTAACGCGAAAACTAAAACTAGCAGGGCAGGTATAGAAGCAAGCACTAGCTGTAGTAAGTCGTAATTACCTAACAACAAATTAATCGCGACTGAGAGGAGTGCCGCAGGAACCCATACATACTCTTTCACTTCTCTAGTTCTGAGGTCTGATATAGACGCGTACGAAAGAGTAGCTAAGACAGCGAAAACTAACACTAGTTCTTCAAGACTCAATACTTACTCCTCAGCGTCTCTGATTCCTTCCTCAGTAATTACGAAGACCGCCTCACCTTCCGGTAAGTGAGGAGCGTCAACAACTCTAGCTATCCTCTTATTGCCTCTACCTTTCCTTAACTGAACCCTGACTCCCGGTGCGTGAGCTAGCACGTGACCTCCTACAGCCTGTGTGGGGTCACCGTAATAAAGGTCTGGCCTAGCCATGACTTGATTAGTCACGACTACAGCTATGTCGAAAGCCTCAGCTATCCTAGCTAAGTCATGTAAGTGTTTGTTAAGCTTCTGTTGTCTGACGGCTAGAGTCTCTCTACCGGTATACTCTGCTCTGAAGTGACTTATGACCGAATCTATCACGAGCAACTTTATGTTCTCATTAGGCAGCAGCTCGTTAGTAGCTTCCTCAACTAACGATATCTGGTGATCACTGTTTATCGCTCTAGCCCATATGATGTTCCTCATAGCGACTTCAGGGTCTAGCCCGACCCCCTTAGCCATAGCTTCTATCCTCTCCCACCTGAACGTGCCTTCAGTATCTATATACAGCGCTTTCCCGTTTAGCCCGCCACGTTCTTCAGGTAACTGGACGTTGACTGCTAACTGATGACATATGTTTGTCTTGCCGGTCCCGTACTCGCCGAAGAGTTCAGTAATAGACTTAGTCTCAATACCTCCCCCTAACAGAGCGTCTAAGCTCCTTGAGCCAGTAGTAATCCTCCCTATCTTAGCTCTCTCTATCCTCAGCTCAAGGGCTGTCTTAAACTTAAGTCCTAGCAAGTCTCTCGCTTTAACAACTATTCTCTGAGCTGTCGGTAACGGTATACCAGCTATGCTAGCGAGTTCGGCCGAGTTAGCAGCAGCTATAGATTCAAGAGTCTTGAAACCAGCTTCCATCAACTTCGAAAGAACTGTTGGAGTGAGCTCTAAGTCTTCTATTGAAGCTATCTTCTTGTTTGAAGGTCTAGACTCGCCCAACCTCACCCACCACTTTTTATAAGTTATTAACTACCTATTAAATTCAATCATACGCTAAAGTTGCGTGACCTAATTCACAACACCTATTTTAGACTATCAACTAAAATACTTAGGGTGAGTATTTTGAAGACTCTGCTAATACACGCTGAGTCGTTCGCGACTAAGACGACAGAAAAAGCACTTGAAGAAGCTGAGGAAATACCTGGCGAGTACTCAGTCGAGCTCAGGAATGTCTTAGTAGTCTTCACTACAGTTGAGGACGGGGACTCAAGAAACTTAGTTAAGCTAGCGTCAGATTTTGTGAGAGACCTTAAAGAACTAGTGCTTAAGCTGAAGCCCGCCACCATAATTTTATACCCCTACGCTCACCTCTCAAGAAATCTTGCAAAACCTCGTGAAGCTCTAGAAGTGCTTAAGTTTCTTGAGAAAACCTTGCAAGAAGAGGTTAAAGAGATACCCGTGTATCGAGCTCCTTTCGGGTGGTATAAGCAGTTCTCTATCAACTGTTACGGACACCCCCTCTCAGAACTTTCAAGAGAGTATAGGGTTAGAGAAGAATTCATAACTACAGGATATAATGAGTGTTTAGTATCTAGCAAGACTGCCGGCACATACAAGCTAACGTCAGACTCAAGGTACGTGAAGACTATGAAATGGGTTCTGAGTAAGCATAAGTGTTTAGACGTGGTTGCAGCGCGGTGGAGACCTAGCGAAAGAATCAATGAAATACTAAGTAAATTCCGGTTTAAGCTAGTAGAAGATATTGGGTTAAGACTTCATAGACTGGACCCAGCCCTAATAATTGAAGACAAGCTACTTGAGTTGAGTGAGTCAATCATCAACGAGCTTAAGCAAACACACGACCTACACGGAGAAAAAATAGTAACTCAAGGTTACTCGAAAGACTCGGGAAAAAGCGAAGAGTTTCTGTGTTTCACTACAGTCGAAGACCTTAAACACTGCGTTAGTAGTGAAGCTACTTCAGACCATATTAAGACACTGATAGAGTTAGACGTTCTTAGAGAGAGGAATAGCTACTACTTCTATGAGGTAGTGAGTGTCTTGAAAGAGCCTAAGCCAACCGACTTCAGAAACTACCTAACATGTTTAAGGAAACCTCAGTTGACTGTGTTGCTGAATAGCGAGAGAGAAGCTCTCAACTTATTAAGAGACCTCTTAAGTCATGTGCTGAGAAAATTAAAGAAAATCGAGTTACTAGATAGCTTAGTGCCTGTCTTTATAGTCAGTCAAAAAATATTTGAGGAAGGCATACAGAACTCCCTAAATGAAGTCTTTAATGAGTTCTATGAGGAGTTGCTAGTAGTAGTTAAGAAAGACAAGACGCCGTGGGAACTAGCAGTAGAGGTCTATTACATAGACTCAACCGAAACACCAACACTACTGACTAAGACTTCCTTATGGGCATCTACTCACGAACTTTCAGAGCCTAGCCATAAGCACGTAGTCACTCTGGCGTCAGAATTACTGGGTCCTCTTGAAGTCCTTGTGTATGCTTTAATAGATAAGGCTCATAAAACAGAGTTAGCTGGCAAAACACCTTACATACCAGCATTCTTAATGCCTACGCAAGTTAGGATAATACCTGTAAGTAAAGACCACGCAGGATATGCAGAGCTCATTGCAAGTAGATTGCGTGACGCGGGAGTTAAAGCAGACATAGACTATAGGGAGGTTGGGTTAGGTAAGAAGATACGAGACGCAGGAATTAATTGGATACCATACATAGTAGTAGTTGGTGATAGAGAAAAAGAAAGTGAGACTGTTAATGTGAGGATACGCAGTACAGGCTTACAGAAATCAATGAGAATCGATGAATTCGTAGAATTCGTGAAAGCGGCTCTTTCGTGAGGCAAGATTTAAATACCTTTCCATTGCTGAAGCCGTGAGGGCGTGATTTATAATTGCTGAAGAAATAGAAATTGTTAGTGATGAGTGTCGCCCGACTGATTAAATGATGCAAATGAACCTCCACTGAACTTGTAGATGCTACAGTGTTATTCGGAAGGTTCTATGATCTCGTGATATGTATTCTTACCGCATACTCTACAGTAATGATATAACTGGGTGAATTCGCTTAAATCGTAACTCACATTAAGAATCCACACATTACCGCATTCCTTGCACTTAATTCTCCAAGGACTCACTAAGTCACCCCACAAGGAGAATGCGAGAAAGTATTTAAAAACTCTGGTGTTATTCAGTAAGTGATGAGCTAAGGTGGGCCCGTAGCTCAGCTAGGCAGAGCGGCGGGCTCCAGTCCTCTACGGGTCTGCAGACCGAAAGGGATGATAGGAAAGCTTGAGGTGAGACCCGTAGGTCGGGGGTTCAAGTCCCCCCGGGCCCACCACATAACGGGGGACAGGGCTCCTAACAAACCAGAATCGTTTCCTGTTAACTCTTTACTTCCTTAGTACTGAAGTCTTTTCTCCAGTACTCTGTGAGTCTCTTACGCTTTAGTTCTCTTACTTTCTTGTTAAGAAATCTGTACACTGTTGAGTGTTCTCTTCCTTGAATAAGCATTTCTATCGCTTCTCTGGCTAGATACGCTCCCTCGTAATCCCCGATAATAGCTACTAAATCATCATAAACACTTATGTAAGTTCCCGTCAGCTGCTCTATGTTTGTTCTTACTTTTCCCTCCTCACCTATGACTCTTGCTTTAACTCTGTAGAGATGACTCTGTGAATCTCCTATAACTTCTTTTAAGTTTATGATTATTAGTACCATGTCTTCATCTAATAACCTCAACGCCCTCTCAGGACTGAAGCCTGCGTCAATAGCTTTAATAAAGTCTGAAGCTCTCAATACCATCTCAATAGGTGTCTCAGGAGTCGCCGCCTCAATTACTACGCTACTGTTTAAACTGTCGACACTCACGATCGTTTGAGTCCTATTCTCAAGATCTCTTAATGTCTTACCACCCTCACCTATCAACACGCCGAGCCTCTCAGGTCTCACATTTAAATACACTCTCCTCAAACCTTGAGGTACCCTGCCCGCACTACTCATCCACTAAACACCAGCCCACTACTAAGTACCTAATATTATATTTTGCTGGGTTCATAAGCCTTCAAGACCATCTACTAGGTCTTGACTTTCTTTCTGTCCTGAAGAATAGGGCCCCGCGTGTAAACCTTACGTGAAACTTGAAGCATTGCTTAAGACTAGCTCAGTATTCTTATTCTAATTCTAGCTTGCTTGTTTTTCCGGTGATGTACTCAAGGACATTACTTAGTGTGGGGGTATTGACTCCCACGTACTCGAAGAACCTGATTATGTTTCTTAAGTCTCTCTGTAGCAGATTCGTGGCGTTAGGGTGTGTGATGGGTACTGCCTGACTAACGTCTATTATGTAGTGTCTCTTGTTCCATATCATTACGTTATACTCGCTCAGATCTCCGTGTACTAACTTAGCTTTTAAGTAAGCTTTTCTAACGTCCTCGATGATTTGCTGAAAGATTGTTGAGTACTCCTCCGCAGTTAGGTTAGTTTCTTTTAGTAGGGGTGCTCTTACGCCGTCATCTCCTATGAATTCCATAACCAACACATTCTCGTACTGGTCTATGGGTTCAGGCACGGAAACTCCCGCCTTAAAAAGCTCAGTAAAGTTGTTGAATTCTTTCTTAGCCCACAAAATGACTAGCTTCCTAGTAGACTTAGGTATGCTTTTGTCAAATCTGTAATCACCTATTATGTACCTCATCATGCCTTTCCTGAATTCCGCTGATGACGTCAAGTATATCTTGACTGCTAAATCACGTCCCTCAGGTCCTTTACCCCAGTAAACTCTTGATTCCTTACCAGCGCTGACGACTCCCTTAAGGTCACGTATTACTCCCTTCCTCATCAGCTTAAGAACTGCTTGAACAGTTGCTCTATCAAAAACTTCTTCTACAGTCTCGAACAAGTCCTCATCTATTATCTTACGTTCTTTATCTCTGACTCTAAAAAACGCGTCGATTGCTGAGTCTTCAGGCTCTCCACGCGATATTAAAGCTCACCCACACCCTCAGTTAGTGAAGGGTCTAAGAACCCCATCTCAATAAGCTTCTTCTTCTCATCTCTCCCGTACTTGTATAGGATGTCTCCCCTACCCTCGTCAAACTCCCACTTACCGACTAAGACTACATCTTTAACGTTTATCCAAACTTTATGCCTGAGTTTCCCAGGTATTCTCAGCTTCCGCTCTTTCCCGTCCATACATATGGCTTTCACGTAGTTGCCTCCCATAGGCTCGGTAACTACGCAAACTACAGTACCTTCATCAGGGTTAGGGTAAGGAGTTTCCGAGACTGCGTCAACCTTCTTCTTGCCCAACACACCACCTCTATATTAATAAGTAAGAAACTATTTAAGAAGAATGAAACCCAACGTAAGTCTATTATCTCCCTGCTAGCCGCTTAACATAATTTGAGCCCCTATACGTTATTATCTGGATCCTCTCTCCAACACTCAAGTACTTAGGGAAGCTAGTCTTGACTGTCGCTCCCTCCTCACATCTAGCAATGACTTCATAGTTTTTGAAGTCTGTCACCACACACTCGCTGACCGCGTAATCTTCAGAACTTAACAGTCTGAACTCGTCTCTGGTTAAGGATTTCACGCCTATCTTCAAGACTTCATCCCTAGCTAGGTCTCTTAGAACTAGCTTGTCTTTCTGGATGCTGAGGACCTCCATTAGTGAATCCCTAAAATCTATTAAGTCTCCGGGAACTAACTGAGGAATTCTCAACACTATGGATAACTTGCCGTGTCTCTTACCTCTTACTATCCCGTGGAGTTTCCACGATTCCTTGACATACCCTCCAAGCATGCCTTGCAAGTAGCTTGCTGCTTGCCGAGCTACCGATACGTTACTAAACTTTACGTTTATTCCTTCACGTAATTCCTCATAGTCTGTTATGTTGCTACTAATGCTCCTCACGCTACCTATCAACTTAGCTATCCTCTTCTTCACCCCTTCCGTAGGTTCTCCCACAAATCTTATCTGTAGTACAGCTTCGTAGTCTCTAGTCTTAACACTCAAGCACTTAGGACATAACCTAGCGTCTATCTTGTAACTAACTATGAATGCTTGCTCTATAGATTTGCCAGCAAATGAAGACTTTATGAGCAACTCCGCACGATTGTTGCCAGTACTCAAAACCGCTACCTGAATATCTTTGAATGCCGGGTGAGTCTTCCCCTTCTTTATCACAGCCTCATCAATATAGTATCGTATTAGTTCTTCGTCATTTCCCGTAGAAGGTATCCATGAACCACTCATGTAGAGAGACCCGCAAACAGGACATCTTACTAAAGCTATCTTATCAGGGACACTTACTATAGGTCTCTCTCTAACGAAGCAATCTACGCATAAGCCATCGATTAACGGTTCATTACTGGTCTCCCTCTTCCCACACCTCAAGCAAAACCTGCCAGCAAAACTCATAACCTAACCACCTGAGCGTAAGGCACGCCACTCACCCTAAGTATAGCGTCGGGATGCACTAACCCTTCTTCAACGGCTCTGCTTACGGAGGCCTCACCCGCGAGAACAACTATGGAAGCATTCCTTGCGTGATGCATAGCTTCGTTTAGGGTAGTTAAAAACCCCTTAAAAAACTCTTCATTCACGTGCAACACGACATTACCTTCCTGAAATTTTTTCCCTAGAAGTTCTTCATCACATATAGCTACTATCTCCCTAAAGTCTTGAGATATGTCGGTAGTAGCGTGTATCTTCACATAAACCATTACTTGAGACTCAGAACCTCCTTCAAGACTTGAAGACTCGTCTTTACTCAAGACGCTCAAACCTCGTGATTCTTAGAAAGCTTCCCAATATCGGGACTAGATGAGGGTGGGGAACTCAGGAACTACACCCCTCACACAGGCTTTACAGGAGCTTCAGCGCCACAAGCTAAGCACCTTATTACCCATATCTTGCCTTGCTTCCTCAACTCAGTCTGGTAAGAACCGCAAGTCTTGCAGATGACGTAGCTGTCCAGAAATCTCTTAAACAGCGCGTTAATAGTTTGTGATGAAACACGCGAGTATATGGTGAATACTCCGGACTCGTCTATAGTCCCTCTAGCAGCTAACTCTTTAAGGAGGTACCTAGCACACACCTTAGGCTCTCTCAAGATAACGTCGCAAACATTCTTGAAATTCTTAATTTGTGTTTGGAGTCCTACATGAACTATCTCTAAATCTGGTATATCAAGAGTTACTGTTTGACTCCTCTTCTCAGGGAGCTTCTCATATAATTCCCTAAGTAGCTCCTCGTAAGACGGTAACCCACTCACTCAGCTCCACCTCTACTTAATAAACCAACAAAACTTTTAAGTTAAGTAAAGAACCGTGTTAACGGCTGATATGCTGAGATGAAGATATACATAGAAACATATGGGTGTGCGCTGAATAACGCTGACACAGCCCTAATGAAGAAAATCTTAGTTAGCAGAGGTCATGAGATAGTGTCTCGCCCTGACGACGCTGAAGTAATCATAGTCAACACCTGCACTGTAAGACTAGACACTGAACAAAGAATCTTGAAAAGACTACATCAACTTAAGAAATTCTTGAGCAACAACGGTAGAGTTAAGTTAATAGTTGCCGGGTGTATGGCGGCTGCACAACCCTACACAATCACCAAGACAGTCTCTGAAGCCTCACTAGTGTCACCGCAAAACATTACTAGAATTCATGAAGTTGTTGAAAATTCTGGGAAGTCTGTCATGATCAGTGGTGAGAGAGACACTACCTTACTATGCCCGCTAGTAGAGGGTTTCACGGCAGCTATACCTATAGCCGAGGGTTGCTTAGGTAACTGCTCTTTCTGCATAACTAAGATAGCTAGACGTAAGTTAAGGTCTTACAAGCCTGACCTAATTGTTAAGGCTGTAAAAGAAGCTGTCAGTAGAGGAGCTATCGAGATAGACCTCACAGCTCAGGATACTGCAGCGTACGGTATAGACTTAGGTAGCGTCAGACTCCACAACCTCCTCAAAGCTATAGTAGAGGAGGTGAGAGGCAACTACATGCTTAGGGTTGGGATGGCCAACCCAGACAGCATGCTCCCAATACTTGACGAGTTTTTAGATATTATGAAACACCCTAACGTATTCAAGTACGTACACATACCCCTACAATCAGGCAGCGATAAGGTCTTGAAACTTATGAGGAGGAAGTATACGTACGATGACTACAAGTCTTTAGTAATAGAAATAAGGAAGAAAATACCTGAAGTTCAGCTAGCAACAGACATAATAGTCGGGCATCCGGGCGAAGACGAAGAAGATTTCGATTTGACTGTTAAAGCTCTTAAGGAAGTAATTCCCGACAAAGTACACATAGCTCAGTACACGATACGCCCCAGGACAGAGGCCGCGTCAATGAAGCAAGTCTCAGACTCGATCAAGAAGTATCGAAGCACGGAATTAGGTAAAGTTGTAGAAGAAATAGGCTCTACTCTGAATTCCGCATACGTAGGTACGAGAGCCTGGGTCATCGTGTCAAGAAGGTCTTTCAGGGGGACTCCTGTAGGCAGAACGATAAACTATAAGCCTGTAGTGATTAATGGCTTAGAAGACGTGGGCGTTAGCGGGTATGTTGAGATAACGCAACACACGTTTTACGACTTAAGAGGTTATTGGAGTCCCCTTAATACTGACTCTTAATCCCTCGAATAATCTCGTCTTCAGTGCTTTCTCCTCTCTTCATCTACTCGCTTCTTGAAGTATTCCTCTAATTCTGAATCACTCATTCTAGCGTACTCTTCAGCAAGTATTCTCCTAGCGTCCTTGTTTTTTAAGAAGTAGTAGATAGAGTAGCTACATACAGGAACTATTTTGAGACCCCTCATCTCAGCATCTCTAATCGCTGCTTCAACTAATTTAGCGCCGTAACCTTTTCCCCTGTGTTGTTCTGGAGTAAAGGTCTCGAGGAGATATAGCTTGCCATTCTCTTCCTTGAAAGAAAGCCAGGCTTTAGAACCGTCATCAAATCTAATCATGTAAACACTACCTCTCTTCTCAACACGAACTTCTTCCAACACACTCCCCCACATATTACTTGCTGACCCTAATAAATAATTCTGTTATATGCTAACCAACCTCAACAACTTGATTCCGTTACAGTGAGGAAAGCCGCCGCCGGGATTTGAACCCGGGACCTCTGCCTTACCAGGGCAGCGCTCCACCAGGCTGAGCTACGGCGGCACCTTAACCCATTATCTGTTTAATACTAAAATATTTAAAGCTTTGTAATGTCTGGTCTCCTTCATATCCCCACCTCTTGCCCTGCATTTCGTGTTCTTCATAATACAAAAATAAGAGCGAAAGTCTTTATGATTGTTTTCTAATTTAGGATCTTACTTCTGTATTTTAGTTTCTCTTAGTTTAAGTCGTTTTATCTTTATGTGTTAATGGTTTATAGTTGTTTCATCTTTAATACTTATATTCCTAGTCTTTTTCAAGGCTTGGTGTATTGCTTGAGTGTTGTGGTTGGGAGGGTTGTTGGTTTTGTGGATGGTTGTTTAGTTAAGGTTAGTGTAGGCGGTTTCTTAGTAGATGTTGAGTTGAGTAGTTCTTTATGTAGTGACGGCTTGTTAAGGATTATTAAATCTGGTCGTGAGGTATTTCTTAAGCTACTCGTAGAGGGAGCTACTCCTAAGGTTTTAGGAGTTGTTGGGGCGGGCGATATTCCTCTTAAAAACTTTGATGTAGATGCTTCAAAACCTGATGTTTTCGCTAGGTATTCTTGGTTGTGGTTGAGGACTCCTAAATACTCTAAAATTATTAGGTTTCAGCACATCCTCCTGAAGAGTTTAAGAAGAATACTAGATTCTGAGGGTTTTGTTGAGTTATTACCTCCTGTCTTAAACTTAGCAAGTGATCCTGGGTTGAGGGGTGCTAAGAAGGTTGCGGTGAGTGTTTACGGGTCTACTTACGAGTTGTGCTCAAGCACCATAATGTATAAGCAACTAGCCGCGACAGCCTTAGGTAAGATGTACTTCGTAGCTAGAAATGTTAGGGAAGAACCAGTAGAGAATGTTAAGACTGGAAGACACTTGATAGAGTTTACTCAGCTAGACTTGGAGTGGGCTGGAGCTTCAATGAATGAGATCATGAGTCTCGGCGAGAAGCTAGTTTATGAGTCTTGTCTAGAAGTATCTGAGAGAGCTGGAGACATAATCGAAGAATTCAATCCGAGACTCAAGTGTTTTAAGCCCCCCTACGAGAAGATAACGTTTAGTGAAGCCCTAAACATAGTTAGGGAGGCGGGGATGAGAGTTAGTGATTCTAGAGAGTTACCTCAAGAAGCTGAGGAATTGCTGAGCGTTAAGGTAGGGAAGCCTATCTGGCTAATTAAATTCCCTACTTCTGGGAGAGGCTTCTACTACATGCCTGATGAGATAGAGCCAGACAAGAACCAAGACTTCAACTTGATAATGCCTGAAGGTTACGGAGAGTTGATTGATGGTGGTGTGAGAGAGTTCAGGTATGAACGCATAATGCAGAGACTTAAAGAACTGGGTGAAGACTTAAGTAAGTATTCGTGGTTCTTAGAAGCAGCAAGATTTGGGATAGCCCCCACAGCAGGGTTTGGGCTGGGAGTAGAGAGGTATACTAGATATTTACTCAATCTAAAATATATATGGGAGGCAGTACCGTTCCCTAAACCTCCTGGGGTAGTTAACGCACCATGAGAGGCAGGAAAAGTAGAGTAAGTTTAGATTACTTAGACATACAGATAATAGACCTCCTAAGAAAAAACGCTAGATTAAAGTCTAGTGAGATAGCTAAGAAGCTCGGAAGACCTAGAACCACGGTAGTTCAGAGGATTAAGAAGCTTGAGGAAACAGGCATCATAAGGTCTTACACGATTTCAGTAAAGCCTGACGTTCTAGGCTACAACTACTACGCATACATAGCCGTAAAAGTTAGGAAGGGCCTTACAGGCAAGCTAGACCAGTACGAGCTAGCTAAAAAACTAGTTAGTGAGTCAAGAAACAAAGACGAACTCCCCATGATAGAAGAAGCAGCCATAGTTACTGGAGCATACGACATAATACTTAGAGTATGGATAAGAAACTGGGAAGAACTCTCAAGATACCTACTAAAATACCTTCCATCAATCGAGGAGATAGAATCTACAGAGACTTTCATGGTGTTAAGAAGAGTCCCCGACGACGGATAACCATAATTATACAAAACTAAACACACAAAAACCTTTATAAACTTTACTACCAAACACTAAGCAAACTCACTAGCAGTAACTTACAATAGAACAAAAAACAAAGTTATATTCGGGGGATCAGGTGTGGTAGGGCATAAAATAAACTTGAGAGAATTAAGGAGGGTAGCTCCAGGACTACTACCAGTACTCAACATAATGTCCAGAATGACGTACGGCAAAGACTTAGAAGCAATAGTTCTAGAATCAAATAATGGAACCGCAGAAGAGGTCATAACGTCTCTCTTATTTAAGATCTTCCAGAACGAAGAAATACCAAAACTATTACTAAATAAAATCAAAAACTAAAGCTACTTATAATAAGGACCAGTCATCAGGGTTCTCGTCGCCGAGTATGCCGAAGTCAAACTTAGCTAGAGCTACAGTTAGTACTGCAGCTACTACTAACAACTTCTTATTCTTGTTGAGAGTTTCAAGAACCTCAACCAACTTAACAGCTGTTTCGGGCTTCATGTACTTATTCACCAAGTTTATTTTCTTAAAAGGAGATATCAATTTTACTGACAATTATACAAAATAACTCATGTAGCAGATATCTTATTAGAAATTCTGGAGATAAGAGAATTAGAGGTAGTGGAAGGTTAGAAATATGAAGAAGTTAATAGAGCCTGAATTCCTTGAAGCACTCTATAAGATAAGGACTGTTGGTAAGTATCAGATAGTTAAGGAGCTAGCTAAGATATTAGGTGAGGACGTTAGGTCAGTACTTCACAGAATAAACACATTACTAAAAGGTAAATACTTTAGGTTTTCAGTTGACTACTCATTAAGTGAGTTAGGTCTTAAGTTAATAGTTATAGTGACTAACAAGAATCTCTTGATGGAAGAGACCTCAACCAAGTTTATGAAATTCGTTAAAGCGATAGCCTATGTCTTTCCTAATAAGCATTTCTACTCCCTCTACATGCCTGCCAACGCACAGGAGTTGCCTCAACCGCTAAAGATAGATAGCGAGACCACCGTAATAGAGCTTCACGAGAGATTAAGGAATAAAACCTCGTTTGCGACGTATGGGATAGAGTCTGTGTTTTCTCCTGAGAAGGGGTTTAGTAAAGAATCTTTCAACGTATTAGGAGAGACTATAGAGAAAGCATTTAATAGTCTAGACAAGAAGAGGTCTTATACCGAGGATAAGAGAAAGGTTGTATTTGACGCTGTAGACCTAGGTATTATAAAAGAGCTAGAGAAAAACGCTTTTGTTAGGCAAACTGAAATCGCTAGGACTTTAGGAATCTCAGTAGGTAAGCTTAGAAGGCATGCTAAATCACACGTGCCTTACTTAATCAAGGGTATTAGATTGATGAGCATGCCCTTATACCCTGAAGCATTAGGAACTTCCTTACTAATCTTAATTAAGTCTAATGACGTTGATGTTATTAAGTGTTTATGCGAGGCTTTAGTGACTCACCCTACAGTAGTTTCTTGTGCTTACAGGAACGACGTTGGTTTAGGTATGGCTCAGTTTGTCGTTCCTTTCTCTATGGTTAGGTTTGTTGTTGAGTTTCTTGAAAAGATAGGTGTTGAATACGGTTTCGAGGTTTCTAGAGATATGTTGTGGCTCCTCAACATTGAATTTGGTAAGAGGTTTACTTTGCCTTATAAGCGGTGGGAAGAGTATGTTCCTAAGATGTCTTGGAATATTGATGAGTTGAGGAGGATCTTCAGTGGTTTTGGAGAGACGAGTTAAGGACTGTGTTTCCGGGTTTAGTTTTGATGCTGCTCACTATAGTTTAGTTGAGGGAGAGTTACTACTGCATGGGCATACATTCAGTGTTGATGTTTGTGTTGAGGGTTTTTTGAGGGGTTCTTGGGTTGTAGACTTCATTGAGTTGAGGAAGCTTGTTGAGGGGTTAGTTAAAGACCTTAATTACTCTTTCTTGATTACCGCGAGAGATGCTGGTAGCATTCATTTTGAGGCTCCTTTCAAGCACAAGCAGAAGGTCTTTGACTGCGCTATGGTTACTGCTGAGTGTTTGGGCGACTACTTATGTAGTGAGTTGAGGAAAACTTATAGCGAGAAGGATTTAAAGATTCTAGTTAGTGTTAGGGAGGGTGTTGGGAATAAGGCTATTGTAGAGTGTTGATTATGACTCAAGAACCTTACATGATTAAAGAGTGTCTGACTAAACTTACTGCACTACTTATTTGCATAGATATGTTAAGTTCTACATATATTCCAATACCTATAATTATTTTAAGTAATGAGCATAATATTTAGGAGTGTGATTTCAGTGCCGCCGCAATCTATAAGAGTTAGCAGAGACGAGCTAATTTCTTACATAAGGTCTTACTCGTCTAGAGTCATGCCAGGGCTTCTCAACATCTTAAACAGAATTTTCATAACGCGATACAACAGCGATATAGTGTCTTTATTTTTGAGTGACCCGAGGAAGGTTTATGAGACTCTGCTTAGCCTGTACGACAACGAAGACACTGTTACTCTAATAATGAATTACTTGTTAATCAAGCCTATGCTAATAAGACTTGGGAGGCTAGACTTGACAGACAGAGCTACTATGCTAGCCATGAAAAATCCTGAAGGATTTAAGGAATTGCTGAGGTCTCTTGATGTAGACTTGTGATACTGTTTGACTCGATTCTTGATGCTCGTTTTTCGTACTTGAGTAAGTGTTGAGGTGACTCAAGTATTTTAGTGCTTATTTGACTCAGCTCATATGAGTTCTGACACCAAGAACATAGCTGTCACTACTAGAGTGAGTATAGATATGTACTTAAGCGACTTAATAGCGTATCCTTCTATAGCTTTACTCATTATTACTGAGGTGATTCCTGTTAAGATGAGTGCTGAGACGTAGTAAGCTGACTTAAGTAAGTTGATGTTTACCTGACCTACAAAGATAGGTACGCCCCTAACACTAGCACTCATAGAAACAACGAGCTTTAAGGTGACTATTGCTGAGAAAGCGTACGCTATTACTGAAAGCACTAAAACCAGCTTATACTCAGACAACCTGCTCTTTCTGAGATCAGTCAACTTAATTAACTGCCTCAAATACTTCTCGCCCTGACTTAAAACCTCCAAGTACCTACCGCCAGACTTCATAGCTTGCGAGATTGAAGCAAAGACTAACCTAATCTCCTTAGGTAGTCCGCGAGTCACTATAGTCTCAGCTTTAAGAGGGTCCTCACCACTAGATACTAGGTGCGCGTAAGTCTCAAGATATTCAGAAGCCGGCGGACCCACAAAATCAGCAGTCCTCTTAAGCGCGTCAATTATCGGGACACCTGCCATAGCGTGAGACATGAAAACACTTACTAAATCACCTAACTGACTCCTAAACTTCTCTATCTCTCTCGACCTAGGACTAAACCACGAGTAAGCTGATAAAGCGATACCACTAATGCTAAGACCAATCAGTAAGTACGTAGTGTTACCGGACAGCATGAGGAGCGGGATAGTGTTAGAAATAGTGAAATCTACCTTAACTTCCTCAAACACGAAACCTAATGAACTAGAGAGAGTTAATGTAGCTAAAGGCAATAAAACTAAAAATACCGTAAGAACAAGAAAAACTATAATGCTCCTCTTCAGGTAGTTCATATCATCACCTTAGACACCGTAGCATCTATCAAGACCATTGAAGCTATAGAAGAAGCCGGCACTATCAGATATGAGAGTATGAAAACTACTAACTCGAAAGAAATACCTCCTACAGGATTCAAGACTAACAGAGTGCCTAGAGACCCTACTACGACCGGCGTTAAGAGTGCTATCGCGAGATATATCTCAAGCATGACACCCAACTCATTAACTGCTCTCTCTACCTTAAGCGAGTACCTCTCTAAATACTTGTTAGTGACTGTACTCATCAATTCCAGCGGCTCAGCACCTATGACTACCGAAGCTGAAAGACCTAATAACACCTCTCTGAGAGTTGGTGAAGGAGTTATTTTAGCAACTCTCGCGAGAGCTTCGTTGGTAGGATAGTTTAGCTTAATTAATGAAGTTATCATTTCTAGCTCTACTCGGAAATCTTTTAATACTTCACTATAACTCTGATTAAGAACCTCGAAAACTCTTGAGAGGTCTTTTTCAGACGTAGCTACTAAAGACATGAGAGATGCTAGTAGAGGGAATCTAGCCTCCATAACTTCCCTCCTGCTCTTGTATTTAAGGAAGACAACACCTAACGAGATCACGTAACATAGGGGAAAAACAACACCTAACGAGACTACGACTCCTGAAAGTAGTGAGAGGAGAATTGAGTTACTCGAGTAGTACGTGAACACACAGAACGATAGGAAAGCCGCTAATATGGCTGTTAGTGAAGCTCCAGAAGATATTGAGACGTATCTGTCAAAACTGCTTATCCCTGAACCTATGACGTAATCTTCGAGTTTCGGATACCTAGAATATAGTGTGGTGAACGAGTAAGTAAGTAGTTTAGGTAGTAGGGATAAGTAATTAAAGACTCTTCTTCTCTTCAAGCTCATGGATGACCAACCTGTAGGAGTCTCTTAAGAATTCCTTAGCCTCGTTAAACGTTTTTATTGGGTCTCTCCTGTAACGTCTTAGCGTCGCGTGAAACTCAAATATGTCTACGTTCCTGGCTGCTGCATAACTTAACACAGTAGCTCTCCTCACCAGGTCTGTGAGGAGGTCCTCATACTTCATGAGCGCTAGCTCAGCTATGGATTTTAGTATGTTACTATCTTTTAAGTCGATAAGCCACACGTCCTCGTCTCTAACCCACTTGGAGATTAGCTTGAAACTTATCAAGTCTCTTAACGTGTCGTATTCTCTTACTTCATAGACGTACGTAACTTTCCTGACTATGTTACCCGACATCGGAATTCTAAGTATGTTGACGTAGAGTTTAGCAGCTGCTATGCTAGATTTAGGTACGTTCATGGGCGGGGACGTGAGCCTCCTTATTAAAGCTTCTATATTCTCTGCATGGACTGTTGTAAGTCCTCCATGTCCTGTAGAAACACCCTGGAAGAAGACGTAAGCTTCTCTAGACCTCACCTCACCCAAGATTAAGACGTCTGGTCTCTGCCTCATAGCAGACTCTATCTGTGTCTGTAGCGTGACACTCTGAACTTTAGGGTCGTTACTCAGTCTAGTAGTCATTGAGTCCCAGTTGTCATGGAAGGGGAGGAAGATCTCTGGAGTATCCTCGACACTCACGATCTTCATTTCCGGCGGTAGGAACATAGCTAGAGCGTTGAGAAGTGTTGTCTTACCAGATCCTGTAGGACCGTAAATAACTATCCCTTGCTTATTCTCTACTGCCATCCAGAATAAGGCTGCTAAACCTGGGTCTAGAACACCCCTCCTCAACAACTCAACTATCGTGAAGGGTGTTTCTCTAAATCTCCTAATAGAGAATGAGTGACCCCTCCTAGATACGGTGTCTAAAACTATGTGAACTCTGTAGCCTTCAGGTCTTAACACACCTTCAACAATGGGGTTAGCTACTGAAGGCTCTTGACCAGACTTCACAGCAAGAACTCTAATAACTCTCTCTAGCAAGTCTGAGTTAGGGAAAACGACGTTAGTTTCAAGCCATTCAAACTCTCTATGAAACACGTAAACAGGCAACTCAACACCATTACAGGTTATGTCCTCAACCTGCTGATCTCTTATCAGAGGATCTATAGGGCCGTAACCTACTAGGTCGCGAACAACATAGTAAGCTATGTAGTGGATCTCAGCTTCATTAATCTTGCCTATGTTAGGTGAGCTTCTAAACAAACCACCTAACCTCAAGGAAAAACCTCTCTTCAGATAGTCTCTAACTAAACCAACTACCGTTTCGTATGCTTCACGTGAAAAACCGTAATTAGATAAGCGCTTCATTAAGTTTAAGTCGTGATAGACCTTATAGATAAACGCGTTCAGAAGAGTTCTGCCTGTATCGCTGAGCACGGGTTCGTGAACACGATACCTAAGCTTCTTGTCAACTCCTTCAATAATATCTACTCTAATCTCAATTATTGATGGAATCGTATAGCTAATCCTTAAAGACTCATCATTAAATTTCGTCACGTACGTCATGCACCACTGACTTAATACTTAAAAACAGGTATATATTTTTAAACTTAATTCTTATGAGAAAAGTCGTATCTTCTACCTAACATTGATTTTCTTGAAGTGAGTTGGTAGTAGAAGTTAAGACGGAACAACGAAAGAATACAGCGCTTCTGTACCTCTTTGAGTAACTATCTTAGCTATATACACGTTTCCTTTAATTAAGGTCGTGTCTGAAACTATGGTGATGTACCTCACTTCACCAGGCCTTATTAGAGCACCAGAGACTGGGCCGCCCATCATCAAGTTGCCGTTCACGTCAAGTACGTACCCAGAGCTTACGTTTACTGTTATACTACCTATGTTTCTCACGTATATCGTTACAGTAGCGCTACTATCCCCCATATCTACTCTCACAGCCTCAATCTTCACTCTCTCATCTAGCGCGGAGTGTGTGGCTGGGTTGCCTGACACGTAACCGCTAACCCAGACCCAGAGTAAAACTCCTGCTGCCGTGGCTATAAGTATTAGAATCATAGTTGCTATAATGGGTGAAACACCTGAACGAGTTTTCATTTTAGTCCCCAATATAATAACTATGCGGGAAGAGATTATATCCTTTACTACAAAATTTATGAGGTAGTAAGCAGTAAGTTTTTAAACGAGGGTGTTCTCTCACGTCTTGAAAACTTAAACTTCACGACATTGGTTAAGAGACTAATAGAGTGTTAATTTATTTAAGAGAGTATGGGAACATATGTATAGATTAGGAAGATGAGTATGTTATGTTTGAGGAGTAAGTTGGGGGTTAGCGAGTATATATCTGCTATAATACTAGTTGTTATAGTCTTAGGAGCCCTCACTCTAGTCTACGCTCATTTCAATGCAGTAATGTCTCTGAGTGAAGCACTCTTCTCTAGAAGTTTAACTGAATATAGCGTTAATCTACACTCACTTCTAGTAGTCACCGCGACTTACGTGAGTAGTGAGGACGTTCTTCACGTGATTGTAGCTACTGGTGAGTACCCGGTAGAAATATACGGAGTCTACGTTGATGAGGTCTTACTTGAGGATTGCCCGACACATGAGTTTAAGATTTTAAGACCTTATGACGTAGTCGAGATCGCTTGCAGGCTTCCTGAGGCGTCAGAAGTGATTAGGGTTAAGATATCCTATAACGGTGGTTTAATTGAAGTCTTGTCGTCGAAGGTGTAGGGGTGGTATTAGCTCTATAGTGGGGATTGCAGCACTAATACTCATCTTCATCGCTATAGTAGCTTTCCTCCTAACACTACTCTACAGACTAACAGACTTTACTCAATCAATAAGTAAGATTTTAGAAGATAGAGTCGAGAGTGAGTCTATAGTTAAGACAGTAAGCGGGGTGTGGACTCACAGAAACTCTATCTTAACAATAAACATAACTAGTCAGTATCCCCAAGCAATACTGTTAACGGGACTCACGGTAGTCTTCACAGACGGCACTAAACTAACCTTCTCTAAATACAATACAACACTAGACGACGAATCATACGTAATCGTAGTTAAACCCGGTAATGAGCTGGTCAAGATAGACCTCCAACTACCTATAACACTAAGCCCTGGACACACAGTCATGATCCTGATATCTAACAATTACCTTGAAAGTAAGAGAATACTAACAGTAACTGCAACTCTAGCAAACCCTTCAACACTAGTCGCGCTACCACTCAGCAGAACGTAACAAAACACAACAGTAAAACTCTGTATTTTAAGTACTAGAGCAAGAGAACATACTACGGTGCTGGTTCTAGCACTCCTCGACTTCTATTTACTAACCCTTGTCCTGAAGAGCAGGAGCTCTCCTGAACGGGTTATTTGAGGACTACACCTCCTTCTTGGAGGTTTAGCTCAGCACCGGGTCTTCGGCGCGTCACCTCTACCCAGCATAATACAGGACTCGAGGATGTGCCTTCACCTCTCAATACAAATACAAAATTTACAAACACTTATTATAACATCCCTATCCTAAGGAACGAGGGCGATATAGCGGAGCTAATTCCCATGGTCGAGAGGATTGATGGGAAAACGATAAAATACAAAGCTAAGGATGTAGTTGAGGCATGTAAATCGATTGAGCTCCTAACAATAGCTGTTCCTAGGCTATATCCATTATATATTTGTAGTTCTTATGCATACTAAAGTTCTTTTTAGAATACTAAAAGGAATTGAGGAGCTACAAATTGAGATGTTTTCCTCGAATACTGAAGTAGTTTTCTTGATCAATCACATGCTTACTCGTCTGTTTTCTAATTTCGTATGGTTTTACCAGTTCCTTCCCTGACCCGTAAGGCTGTATATGCTGAAGGCCCTGCTACGCTCTACTTTAACGAGCTCAAGGAGCTTATTCATGATGTGAAATCAGAGTTCTATCGGTCTTCAACAAAATGCTATTATGCATACTGGAAGTGGAGTTTAGTAGGGAAGATAGAAAGATAGAGAATCTCCAGTCTTAGAAGCTCGGAGATTGTTCCTAAGATTTAAAAAGATTGTATCCAGATTTTCCGCGGGCAGCTCTACAGCTTTATCAAGATCTGGCGCGAGAGGCTCTCCCTTGTATATTCCTGTTTCCTGAATTTTTGATTAAGTCCCTTAACGAATACTGCTC
>Ga0209394_1000865_pt1 | contig 20472 bp, 23 predicted proteins | sample JNZ201metaG_FD_184122 | JGI IMG/M metagenome (GOLD analysis project Ga0209394, IMG submission 184122) | Hot spring microbial communities from Jinze hot spring, China to study Microbial Dark Matter (Phase II) - JNZ 20120812A (SPAdes) (version 3) ... | reverse complement strand
GGCGGCACTCGGGGTAGCCCCGTCACGCTTGCGCGCATTGCGGAGGTTTCGCGCCTGCTGCGCCCCGTAGGGCCTGGGCCCTTGTCTCAGTGCCCATCTCCGGGCTCCCGCTCTCACGGCCCGTACCGGTTATAGGCTTGGTGGGCCGTTACCCCACCAACTACCTGATCGGCCGCAGCCCCATCCTCAGGCGGCTCTGGAAGCATGGTTCCAGAGCCCTTTCGGTGAAGGACCATTCCAGGCCTCCTCACCTATCGGGAATTAGCCCCAGTTTCCCGGGGTTATTCCCGTCCTGAGGGTAGGTTAGCTACGTGTTACGGAGCCGTCCGCCGCGCCCTCCCCAGTGGCTGGAGGGCGCCGACTCGCATGGCTTAGTCCCACCCCGATAGCGGTGGGGTCCGGCAGGATCAACCGGAGTTGGGAGTAGGTCGCAATCATCTTGATTGCGGGGTTCGGTGGTCCCGCCTTGGACCTTAGCTTTTTGGGGCTAAGGTCCGCATTAATTGTGTCCGTGGCTGGAGGTCAATGCTTCATTGGGAGGCTGAATCGCCTCCTTTTTATCTGCATTGACGCCGCCGTCGTGCCACGGACCTCGATATATAGTTCATCCTTTCATACATAAATACTTTTTGCCTTCATTGATAAAACTTATCAGTTGATTGAGCCTAATACTTTAGATGTTGTTGAGAGGGTGCTAGTTTATGGGTGTTCCAGAGAGGTTTCGAAGCGTTCTAGAGCCTTTTATTGGAGATTTGAAAGCTCGTGAAATTATTTCCGGGATAGGTTTATTCGGCAGCTGGAGTCGTGGTGATGCTTCGCCCAGCAGCGACTTAGATTTGCTGATTATCGAGAGCAGAGATTTCGATTATGAATATCTTGAAAGGATCGAATTAAATGATTGTCTCATAGATCTTAATTACGTTCCAAAGAGTTGGATAGTTTATAGGGTTCCACCCGAACTTGACCAGAAATTGTATGAGTTACAGGTAATGTTTGATAGGGATGGTTCCCTGACTAAAGCCAAAAATCTAATGTCTAAGGTTTATTGGAGGCCTGAGAGGGTTGAGATTAGGACTGAAGCTTATCTTGTTGAGGCTGACACTTATTTAAGCCGCGCAAGAACGGCTTTTAACAGGGGCGACTATAAAAGCGTGAAGGTTAATTCCATTAGGAGCTTCTGGGCGCTAATGAAGATCTTAACTGAAATTAGTAGGAGACCAGTTCTATACAGTCACTTCATAAGGAATCTGGAGCAGTCATCTAAGAGCCTAGACATGCAGGGTTTATACGAAGATTATATCGATCTTATAGGTTTTGCTGGAGTTAATAGGGCTAGCTTAAAGCTTATGCTTGAATCGTTATCATCTGCATGGATGGGTGTGATAAGATTCACTTCAGCTAATTTGCAGGCGCTCAAAATAATTCATCCCAAGATTGCTACTAAAATCAGCTATTATGCTCGTGAATCATTTCTTAGAGGTTTAATTGCGCGTGTAAATGCGCTTATAGATGAGAATGATTTCTTGGAGGCAGCCCACTACATGTTTCATGTAATGGTTGATATGCTTGAAAACTATGCATTTCTAGTATCAACGGCTGAGGGTCTAAGATTTGACTATGCTATACTTTTAAGACATCTCAGCGAATCCAAGAAATCCCCAATAGAGGTTTACCAGGGAGCTATTAACGTTTTAGATGTTAAGGAATTTTCGAGCCATGATGCCGATGAAGCCCTTAAAACTGTGACGGAGACCGCTGTGAATATAAGGCAGAGGAGAAAGGACTTAATAGCGCGCTTTATAGGATAGGCTAATTCGGCTGGAAGAGGGCAAAAAGAAAATAAGCCTCATCCTATCCATAATATTTCTTAGTTGTAGCTGTAAGGAGAGACGAGTAAGCCCGGTGGTGTAGTGGACAAGCATGGCGGGCTTTGGACCCGCCGACGAGAGTTCGAATCTCTCCCGGGCTACCAAAACACATCAATACCTCCCTCCGCCAGTGTAAGCTTTTAAAAGTTAAAAGTTGAAAATACCATTAAATTTGAAGCAAAATATTTTGAGGTGCAAGCTCCATGAATATTGAGAACGTCATTTTAAAAGCTCTTGAGTATGGCGATGGAGTTGTTAAATTAGCTCCGGTGTGGGTTCCGAGGAGCTTTCTTTCTCCAGGTAAGCGGCTTAAGTTGGCCTCGGAGGATATATACGCTTTGGGTGTTGAGAGGGGTGGGATTGATGAAAGGTGGCTTGCATCAACAACTAAAGCCGATAACCCTGGAGCGCCTGAGGATGAGGGCTTAAGTTATATTGTCATTGACGAGGGTTCGAGGATAAATAGGGTTCTTTTAAAGGATGCAATCGACCTTTTAGGGGAGAGATTTCTTGGAAAAGATGTCATACGCAAGCATGGTGGATGGGTTGTACTAGCAAAATTCTTCGACAATTCATGCCCAATCCCACTACATTTACACCAGATGGAGGAGCATGCCTGCAGAGTTAATAAGCTTCCAAAGCCAGAAGCTTACTACTTTCCGCCCCAACTCAATATTGTTGAGGGAAGATTCCCATACACTTTCTTTGGTCTGGAGCCAGGCACAACCAGGGAGGACATTAAGAAATGTCTCGAAAGGTGGCATATGGGCGACAACGGGATTCTATACTTTTCCAAGGCCTATAAGCTTAAGCCTGGAACAGGATGGATTGTTCCCGCCGGAACACTCCATGCCCCAGGAACCCTTGTGACATATGAGGTTCAGAAGGCTTCGGATGTTTTCGCAATGTATCAGTCTATGCTTGAAGATAGACCGGTCCCATGGAACCTTCTTATTAAAGATGTTCCAAAGGAGCATCACCGGGACTTAGATTATATTGTTGATATGATAAACTGGAAAGAGAATCTGGACCACGAATTTAAGAAAAATCATTATATTGAGCCTATTCCAGCCATGAATCCTGAAGAGTTTAAAGAAATGGGCTACGAAGAGAAATGGATTATTTATGGCCTGGACGATTTCAGTGCAAAGGAGTTAATAGTATATCCTAGAAGAAGCGTGAAAATACATGATAGAGCAGCTTATGGTCTCATAGTTATACAGGGGCATGGAAGAATAGGTAAGTTTAGGGTTGAGGCGCCAACAATAATAAGGTATGGTGAGTTAACAAATGATGAATTCTTTGTAACTGTGGAAGCGGCAAAAGACGGTGTAGAGATAGTCAATGAGAGTTCAAGTGAGAGTTTAGTTATACTGAAGCATTTTGGTCCCGGAAATCCGGAGGCTCCGAAGATTCTAAAGCGCAATTGAGTTCAAATTTCTAGAGATATGGCCAGTCTAATCTTGTAATTTCCCCATTTTATTTTCTAAGCTTCGGATTAAGGTCATTTTCTTTTCATCGTTTATTTCCATTTTAAGATTCTTGTATCCAATTATCAATGCGCCAATAACCGGGTAGATTACTGGTGGTGTGAATATGGCGTTAGGTATATGCCTTAACACATATTCCTTAAAATATTCCCAAACTGTCAGACTTGCTCTAAAAACTCCGCCAGATACCCCAATAATTATGTACTCGTCTCTTTTGAAGAGTTTTCTGGCAATCGCAATAGCGGACTGCCCTAGCTCCTTCCCAGCTTCCCGCAGTATTTTAATCGCTATTCTGTCACCTCTCTCCGCTGCTGAGAAAACTATTCTAGCTAGTGAGGCGATGTTTGTTGATGTAACCTCGTGATAAATTTTTGGAACTATATCCTTTAAATCGCTTACACCGAATTCCTTCATAAGCATCTCTGTTAAAATGGTTTTCTTCCCCCTTCCATCATAGGCTTTGGTGGCGAACCCTAGAGCTCTTCTCGCTATGTCAAATGCGCTTCCTTCATCACCAATAAGCCAACCCCAGCCTCCAGAAATCATGCTCTCGCCCTTACTATTGATTCCGTAGGCTATAGAGCCCGTCCCCGCCACGACAACTATGCCCGGCTTACCATTCGTTGCGGCATAAAATGCCACAATAACATCATTCACTATAATCCTGTTTTTAGCAGCGTTAACTGGGACTATCTGGCTCGAAATTATTTCATAATCACGCTGGGTTGTCAGCCCACCTATTCCAAAGCATCCAACATCAGCAATTTTACCCTTCAAGCATTCATTCTTAATGCTTGAGTAAGCTCGTTGAACCGCTAACTCAACATTCATGCGCGCCTTCTCCACACCAATAACATTGTAGTTGCATGGTCCAGCAGACCCAATCCCTACAATCTGAAAATTATCATTGGCAATTACACATAGAGTTTTTGTCGCTCCACCATCAACACCTAAAATCAATTTATCCGCCAATCTCCCGCCCTCAGCTCTAATTAATTCTCTAAGCACCCCTTATCTTTTCTTGTTATGCTTGAAGAGGTCCGCTATATCTTGTTACAGAGGTTTAATTCTATCGAAGTATTCAGCTATTATCGCTTTATTTGCTTCTTCACCACCGGGCAGATGTGCGCTCATCCAAATCTTTGGAATTACACCTTCTTGAAGTAATTCGTTCACGGTGGCTATTGTTAAACTCTGCAGGATAAATGAGTTTATTATTGTTGATATGGCTGCTACTTTCGTTGGTAGCCCCTCAATTTCAATAACAGCGTCTCCTGGCGGCATTTTATTATCTATTGTAACATCGGACACTTCATAAAGTTTCTTTCCAAAGGGGTTCTCAGCCGGGAGAGAACGCGAATACTCCTTAGAGGTTATAGCGATAACCTTAGCACCCCTCCTTTTAGCCTCCATCCCAGCTTCAACTGGAACAGTTCTATTCCCAGAGTTAGAGATTATTATTAGCGCTGAGCCATCTTTCAAATCATAATACTCGAGTAAAGCTTTGGCGTATCCCAAAATCCTCTCAAGGCTTGTGCTCTTTAGCGCCCCATTATACGCGGATAAACTTAAATCCAATATCGGATATATTTGCGGTAAGCCGCCAGCACGATAGAAAATGTCTAAGGCTAAAGCCATAGAATGCCCTGCACCAAAGGCATAAACAAAATTGCCCCTCTTTATACACTCAGCGATTATTTTTGAGGCGCTTAATATATTCTCGCTCTCTTCCAGGCAGATTCTTTCAATCAGCTCAAATATCTTGCCCTTAAAATTCTCAATATATCTGCGCATAAGCGATTTCAAGTTAGAGAAGATTAATAAGTTTTTTCATAGGGCTCCCCGTCAATGTACACTTCTACTATCTCTAACTGTTTGTTCATTATGAGGACATCCGCCTTATAGCCCCTGGATATCCTGCCAATACTCCTTAAGTCCATAGCATTACATGGCGTGGTCGTCGCCATCCTTATTGCCTCCTTTAAAGGAAAGCCGACTTTAAGGATATTCTGTACAGCCTTTATCATCGATATTGTGCTTCCAGCGAGAATTCCATCCTCAGTTCTGGCCACACCATTTTTAATTATAACCTTACGCGGTCCAAGCCAGTAAACTCCGTTCTTAAGTCCAGCTCCCGACGTCGCATCGGTCACTAAAATGGTTTTATTTGAACCCTTACATTTTAGAATTAAACTTATTGTTGCCGGATGTAAATGTATAAGGTCTGCTATTATTTCCACATAAACGTTTTTTGCCATTAGTGCCGCGCCAACAATCCCCGGTTCACGATGATGAAATTCTCTCATGCCATTATATATGTGTGTTATGATGTTCGCGCCAGCATCGATGGCACTTGATGTCTGCTCATACGTTGCATCACTATGTCCCAGTGAAACTTTAACCCCAAATCTTCCTATAACCTCCCTTATGAAGTCTATTCCGCCCTCGATTTCAGGAGCAATCGTTATTCGCTTTACAAGACCATGGCTCATACCATAAAATCTTTCAAACTCCTCCAAAGATGGTTTACGCATATATTCTGCAGATTGGGCTCCTCCCCTCAGAGGATTAAGGTAGGGACCTTCAAGATGAATCCCCAAAATTTTTGACCCACCACGTACCCTCGATGCTGAATTAATCCTTTTAATCGCCATCTCTATCTGCTCCGATGAATCTGTAACAGTTGATGGCATATATGCAGTTACACCGGTTGTTGGCAAAATCCTAGAGAGCTCTATAATGTCTTTTTCTGATGAGTACGTTACGTCAATGCCAAAGCCGCCATGGGTGTGAATATCAATAAATCCGGGTGTGAGAATGCAATCATCATATTTGTGAATCTCACTCACATCTTTAGGCTTATCTAAAGAAATACCAAATATTTTATCCCCATTGACGAGAACATAACCTTCTCTAACTACGTTATTTGGGGTTAAGATTAGCCCAGCCTTTATGGCGAACATTTAAATCCGTAATAACTAAAGGCATATCATCATATAATCTTGGTGCTCCAAGAGATGCTATAGGAATGAGATAAAGAAGTTAAAAGTTGCTGATCGCCTTAGGAAAACATTTAGCATAATTATTTCCTAACTTTTATCAATCTTTTTTATATGCTGAATTGGGAATGGTCTTTTCAGCGAATATACATATGGTATTGCTATGTCAACTTTATCGCTTGCCTGTATCGCTTTAATTATCCTCTTTGTGAGCTCATACATTATCCTTGGCCTTTCAGTTGCTAAAGTCATAAACCTAAGTCTCATGAATACACCATACCAGTCGGAGACGTCTGCGCGAATATATGGTTCTTGCCCTGTCGCCTTTATGATATCTGCCGTGACCTCTCTAGCAGCGTTCAAGAGTATTCTTTCAGCCTCATCCCAATCTGAGTCAAACGTGATTCTGAGAACAAACTCGTCAAGTATATATGCTGGACCCGAGTCTGTCCCGCTTCTCTCAAACTTCTTACGGAACTGCTCAATGAGTTTTTCTTGCTCCTTTGGTGTATAGTTAATTATCAGCGTGTTAAAGAGCATAGCATTCGGTATGAGAATGGTTCTATTCACCGGTTCCTCACTTCCAACAGAGCCGCCCACTTGATTAAGTATTGTATAGAGTGGGGTTACAGCGACAACATCACCTACTAGACCGTAAGATGGTAACTGGACTCTGTCGCCAACACTGAACGGTCTGATGAGTGATATAAGCAGCCAACCTGCTATTCCAGTTATAGGCGCCTGCAGAGACCAGCCGAGGAACATTCCACCAAAGGCTGCAAAAACCGAGCCCAATGCTCCAAGCGAAAACCAATCGCTTAAAATTGATATTACGCCAGTTAATATGAGCATGGCTTTTATAACATTATTAATCATTAACGTTTCGCCCTCTTTAGCTCCCGCCCTTAACATTGCTGACTTAATTAGCGATGAAATGATTAGATAGAGCATGGTGAGCCCGGCGAATAACATGAGGGCTGATATAAATTTGATGGTATAATATTCAGTAATCACATCAATAAGAAGGGATCTGCCGCCCAATAAGTAATACCACATCCCAATGGTGATTATTGCGGCAATGAATATCAACATGGTTTTTCTTGGCATTGATATATCACCACGCAATTAATGAATCGAGCAATATGGCTACCTAAATTTGAGTATACGATGAATCACGGCTTTTACCTTACCAACTAACAGAGTTGCTTCAAGAGGATATTTATTATGAAATCCATCAGCGTCAAGCGTATATTGACTGCTTATCGAGGGCTTATAAAGATCGTCGCCATCAAATTTCGCATAAATTCTAACCCTGCCGCCTATCTTAAAAACCTTTAAGCCCTTTATGATAAATGTCCCATCATCTGATGTTATTCCATAGGCAAGTAGTTCATCCTTTCTAAGGGTTCTCATGTCATATACGCCTATTTTAGCACCTCCTATTCCCTCTCCAGAGAGGGCGTCAATTAGTTTGCCAGTCACGGTGAAATTGGAGTTACCCGCTTCATCACCATTTGTTGGCTCATTAAGGATTAGTTGGCTGTCTCTTCTAAGAGCCCATAATCTGGGAGGGAAGGTATTTGGCTGTTTATAGACGGTTGCACCATTTATTGAAACCTCATAGTAATACATGGATTCCTGAAGCGGCTTGAAAGGAACCATTATCCTCTCGCTTGAAAGTGGTGGTAAAGTCACAACATGTTTACTCTGCTTAACATTAACGTCGGGTAAAATTCTATTGTTCCTATAAATGGTTACCTTAACTAAACCTATAACGGTTTGCCTTCTCAGCGGATTCTCAACAATCGCCTCCACATAAACATCTTCGTAGACGAGACATTTAAATATCTCTTTACCGCTTGAATCAATCCATCTCGAGGACTTATATTGCGGTATTGTCTTCATCAAATTCTCATCTTTTCCTCCACTATCGTTTTTCAGAGATTTCCTTTGTAGTGTGGAGGGTTTTTATGGTAAATAGGCGTAAATTAAACAACATATAATCGCCAATAGGGCTCCTACTAAACCCCAAAGAGCCCACTCTAACCCATATAATTGTGGGAGAACATATAGGAAAAATGGTAAAACCTTAAGGTACAGGAGATTGGCGGCAGCGCCTAGTATGAAGCCCAAAAGCCCTATCAAGGAGAGAGCAGCCGCCATCTTAAGCTTTTGGTTCATTATACCTTCCACCCAAAAGTGGGTTTAAGCCCCCTCTTTATTTGAGCCTTCTTATCATCGACGCATCTATAGAGTTATTATGTGATGCTGAGTGACAAGAGATAGAGCCTTTATATTTTGGAATTAATCTATCAACGTGAGGCATGCGGCTATGGACGAGTTAAGGGTTGGTTTTATTGGTTGTGGTGGTATAGCTGCTGTGCACGTCGAGCGGCTTAGGAGTTCAAATAAAGTGCGAATGGTAGCTTTCTCTGATGTGATTGAGGAGAGAGCAAAGTTATTTGTTGCCAAATATGGTGGCAACTCTTATAGAGATTGGCATGAAATGTTAGATAATGAGACGCTGGATATAGTGTATATTTGCCTTCCACCATACGCCCACACAGATGAGGTTACTGTTGCTGCAGAGAAGGGAATACACATTTTCATTGAGAAGCCTATCGCATTAGACATGAAAGTGGCGAGGGAGATGGTTAAGGCTGTGGAAAGGAGTGGTGTAAAGAGTCAGGTTGGCTATAACTGTAGGTTTGGATACGCGATTGAGGAGGCTAAGAGGCTCATAGAGAGTGGTGAAGCTGGCGATATTGGGCTTGTTATGGGGATGTATTGGTGCCACTTCATTAGAGAAGATTGGTGGATAGACAAGAGTAAAAGCGGTGGGCAAATAGTTGAGCAATCCACACATCTCTTTGATGCATTGAGATATTTATGTGGCGATGTGGAAGTAGTTTATGGAAGCATGAACCTTAAATTCTGGAGCGATATTCCAAACATCACCATAGAAGATGTGAGCAGCACAGTATTCAAGTTTAAGTCGGGAGCCATTGGAGCAATCACAGCAACAACATGGGGCGCTCACGCACAATGGTGGTTTAGATGGTGGATGGCAGCCAGAAATTACACATTTGAGTCAAGAGACATTAACACTCTGACATTATATTCCACAAAGCCTCCAGCAAAAGCTAGAACTATAACTGAGGAGAGAGATACCTATCTTCTTGAAACTGAGGATTTCATTAAAGCAATCTTAGAGGATAGAGATGCAAGAGTACCCATAGAGGAGGGCGCGAAGACTTTAGAGTTCACTTTGGCGGCTGTAAAATCGGCGGAGACCGGAAGACCCATTAAGCTACCATTAGAGTAATAGGAGGAGACCTGGCAATTCTAGTTGTGAGTGGTGGTAAAGGTGAAGAGAGGAGTTAATGCGTGGATTTATCCATCCAACTTTAAGATTAATGATATCCTAAAAAACTCCAGCAGCATTGGCTATGATGGTGTTGAGCTGAATCTAGATGAGGAGATGCTGAAGATGAGTAAGAGTGAGAGGGCAATAATAAGAGAGATGGCTGAATCGCTTGGCCTAGAGCTGCCAAGCCTTTCAACGGCTCTCTTCTGGAAATATAATCTTGCAAGCCCGGACCCGGATGTGAGGAGAAAGGGCATAGAAATTGTAAGGCTGGGTTGCGAGTTTGCTTCAGATATTGGTGCCTCAGTTTTCCTAGTGGTTCCAGCAGTTGCTACTGCAGATGTTCCATACCAGAATATGTGGGAACTCTCCAAAAGGAGTATTATTGAAGCGGCTAAATCGGCTGAGAACTACGGAGTTACCATTGGCATCGAGAATGTTTGGAATAGGTTTCTTTATAGTCCGCTTGAATTCCGAAGATTCATCGAAGAGATTAACCACCCGAACGTTAAGGTCTACTTTGATGTTGGAAATGCCTTTTTTATGGGTTTCCCAGAACAGTGGATAAGGTATTTAGCCGAGCTAATAGTTTGCGTGCACGTTAAAGACTTTCAAATGTCAACGATGAGATTTAAGCCCCTATTTGAGGGAGATATTAACTGGCAGAAGGTCATGAAAGCCCTTAAAGAAATTGGCTATGATGGCTTCTTAAATGTCGAAATAAGCCCATATCCGGGTCATCCGCTGAAGGCAGCCATAGACTCTAAATTGGCATTGGATATATTGCTCGGAATATTTTAGGTTGCACTATTGCATCATCTCTAAACACTTCTAGGCTCTTAATACCGTAAGGTATTTATTTGGTTAAATTACAATAGTGGATGAAATACTATTAGGAGTGAGGCGGTAGATTTGCCAGAAAGTAGCTCTGTGCTAATTGGGCGAAAACCAGTAATGAATTATGTGCTGGCGTGTATAACTTTATTCCACGGCGGAGCAAAAGAAGTGAGCGTTAAGGCTAGAGGACGAGCAATAAGTAGAGCTGTTGATGTCGTTGAGATTGTGAGGCGCCGATTTCTGCCAGACGTTAAAATAGAAAGCATCGATATAGGAACGGAGCAGATTCAATCGAGCAACAGGAATACGCCAACGAACGTTAGCACAATAGAGATAACATTAACCCGCTAAAAATTGCCATAGAAGAGGCTCCGCCGCCCCTCCTTTATTTTTGGAGGGATAGAAGGAAGGTGAAAGCTGAGCTATGCCAGTTCTGCTTGAGAAGCGGAATATTATGTTCGAAGTGCAGAGCTAAGCTTGAAAGGGGAGAAGTAACACGTTTAGATTTAGAGATTGCTCGCTTACTTGTTTCTATTGAAGATAAGTATCCCTTACTTCAGGATGTTTATTTTCACGGGGCTGTTGAGGCTGATAATATTTTAGCTATACTTGTTAGGAGGGGTGATGCGAATAAAATATTGAGTTATGGCGGCAAGATTATAAGATTTCTTGAGGATAAGACTGGTAAAAGTATTCGCATACTTGAATATAACACAAATGAGAGGAAGTTCCTTGAGGACTTATTCTCACCTCTCTCGATTCTCACAATAAATAAGATTTGGCTTCCAGATGGAACTGTTGAAACAAGGGTTATACTTAAAGGTAGGAAGAAAAGCTCTCTAAACGTAAATGCTATGAGGGAGATTGCCAAAAGAGTTAGGGGGATAACTCTTAGGGTAGAGTTTGCAGACTAGTAATGGTGGCCCAACTGATGAGCATGAACTTACATGCCCTTCAAAGCTGGAAAAGAACTCACTACACAATGGAGATAAACCCGGAGCTTGATGGGAAAGAGGTTGTTCTCAGTGGTTGGATAAAGGAGATTAGGGATTTAGGCGGAATAAAATTTCTGATTTTAAGAGATAAAGAGGGAACGGTGCAGATAACTGTCCCAAAGGATGAAACTAACGAGCAGATAGTTAAGATGGCAGAGGACCTTCAACGTCAGGACTGCGTGAGCATTAGAGGAATCGTTAGAAGAATGGAGAAGGCCCCAAGAGGTGTTGAGGTTATACCCAAGAGCATAATAGTCCTCAACCGCGCTAAACAACCCCTCCCACTAGATATTACTGGTAGAACCCCAGCGGACATTGATGTAAGACTAGACGCCAGAATATTAGACCTAGTGCGGGAGGAGAATCAGGCGATTTTCCGAATACGCCACACGGCCCTAGAGGCCATTAGAGAATTCTTCTCTAAGAACGGCTTTATAGAGATTCATACTCCAAAGATAATTGCTACAGCAACTGAGGGTGGCGCTAACCTCTTTCCCGTCGCATATTTTGAGCGTGAAGCCTTCTTAGCGCAGAGCCCCCAGCTTTATAAGGAGCAGCTCGTAATAGATTTTGAGAAGGTTTATGAGATTGGCCCGACATTTAGGGCTGAGAAGTCTCATACTAGGCGCCATTTGACGGAGTTTATTTCGATAGATATTGAAGAGGCTTTTGCGGCAGCTGAGGATGTTATGCAGGTTGCCGAAAACCTTCTACAATATGTATGCAAGGTTGTTAACGAAAGATGTCGAAGGGAGCTTGAGATACTCAAGCATAAGGTTGAGGTTCCAAACGTCCCCTTCAAGCGCTTAACATACGATGAGGTTATTAGTGAGCTAAAGGATGCTGGGATAAAAGTGAGCTGGGGAGAGGATATACCAACGGAAGCCTATAGAACGCTCGGCAAGATGCATCCATACTTCTACTTTATAGTTGACTGGCCCACAAACATAAAGCCGTTTTACATAAAGCCTAAGGATGATAAGCCGGAGATAAGCGAGGGCTTCGACCTAATGTGGCATTGGATTGAGATAGCATCTGGCGGAACACGCATACATAATAAAGAGCTTTTGATTAAGCGAATGAAGGAGCAGAATTTAAATCCAGAATCATTTAAATATCATCTTCAAGTTTTCGATTATGGTATGCCGCCTCACGCTGGATGGGCCATAGGGCTTGAGCGTCTAGTAATGATGTTAACTGGTGTAAGAAATATTCGAGAGGTTGTCTTATTCCCAAGGGATAGGTTTAGACTTGTACCCTAAGGCTTAACCTTAGCCTGGTGGTCTAGAACCTAACTCAACATCTATTGTTATCGGTTGATTATCTTTAACCACTACCACATTTATTCTCTGACCCGGCATGGCGTATTCCTCTAAGATAAGATGAAAGGTCATTTATTCCAGTTATTCTCCTACCATTTACCGCGATTATAATGTCTCCTCCAATGATTGGTAAGAGATGATTTTCGAAAAGCAATTTAAGATTGGCCATATATTATGAGATATTTGCCCGCATTTAGCTATCGCATTAGATGTTGAGCTCCGAAGTCTTGGAGCTGGGTGGATGGACTATCGCGCTAGGCAGTTGAAGTATGTGCTTGGTTGGCTTATTGCCGGGACTAGGGGTGGTGCTATGAGGGCTCGTATAATTATGGCGCTACATGATACGCCAATGAATGCGAATCAGCTGGCGAATTATTTGGGGGTCGATTATAGAACTATAAGACACCATCTTGAGATTCTCGAGAAGAACAGAATAATAACGTCCGCTGGGGACAAATATGGTGTAACATACTTTTTGACATCCGAGATGGAGGAAAACTATTCCGTATTCGAGGAGATTTGGGAGAAATTTGGGAAAAAAGAGAAAAAGGAGGTAAAGTAAAATGAATAGAGAAATGAATAGTAGAGATAGAAAAGTGGTATTCATAACATTAGTTCTTTTAGCGGTAGCCATACTTGCAATCATGGGAAGCTTAGCCACCACCGGGGCCACACCAGAGCGCCAGATTAAGAGGCGCTGGGGTCTGACTGAGAACCAAATGAGCGAAATTAGGCAGCTAGTGGAGAGATATCGGCGTGGCGAGATTAGTTTAGCAAATCTTGAGTCTGAGATGTTATCAAATTTTAGGGAGTGGGGTATTATTCCACCGCCGAACATTCCGATTCCCGATATCGAACTTTTCTATACTGCTAAGTCTGTTATCTCAACCGTTAATGTCGCGCTGGTTTCAATCTTACTCCTAATATACTTGGATGTTTATCGTAAGACTAAGGCCCAGTTCGCCCTCGGTCTCATAATATTCTCGCTAGTACTTCTCTTCTATACGCTTTCATCCAATCCTTTCATGCAAATGTTATTTGGCTTTAGGGCATTTGGTCTCGGTCCCTTCGCTATGTTACCAGACGCATTCACATTTGTAGCACTAATAATCCTGCTTTATCTCAGTCTCAAGTAAGCCCAGATTTTGATGAATTTAGGATATAATTCTGAAAAACCCTTTTATATGCTATTTTCATCCCAAAAATAATGGTGGAGCAAATTGAAGAAGACTGTAGCGCTGGCGGCCTTAGGCTTAGCCGCATTAAGTGCTATGATTGTTTCAGCATACAGCGTTTTAGCATGGTATAGTGGGCGCTCTTGGATGACAGGATGGGTTGAGCGTAGGGCAATACCTATTTCAGTAGAGCCCCAGTGCATCGGTAACGCTCAGAATTTCACGTGGACTTTTAGGCGTGGCTGGAAATGGGCTCTTGGGAGCAGATGGGGATTTAAGGGGATTGAGATAGAGCTAAGTGAGGGATTTAAGGAGAAAGTTTTGGGAATATCTAGCAGCGATGAAGACGTGCAAAACCTCCTTAATGAAGGTTATAGTGTTAGCGATATCAAAATATCTCACGTGAAGCTTGTGGTTCAAGAGAATGGGCAAATAACTATGGAAGCGGACAAAGCCATGTTAATATTAACCAAGAATGGTAGTAGAGCCTTTGTTGAAATAGACCTTAAGGCTGAGAAGGTCACAAAGATAACCATAATAAGCATAACGATAATTGATAAGAGCACGTCAACTTAACCCCTCCTTTTTCCCTCCACCTTTTTTCCAGAGATAAATGAAGGCGAGATGGAAGAATGTTCGCCTGGAGCTTAGCCATTAGGAATCTGAGGAGGCGGAGATTAAGGACCGCTCTGACGGCCTCAGGTATAGTTGTCGGCATAAGCATGATGTTCATCTTATTATCTCTGGTTTCAGGTATGGAGGCTCAAACGAGAAGCATGATTAGAGCTTTGGGTGGCGCTGATATAACTGTTTCCAATTCCACATCATTTAGAGGTGGGATGGGTGGGGGTGGACCATTTGGTGCGCTGCCAAGCCCAAGCACATTAGATGCATCAATAGCGGAGGTGATAAGTGGGATTCCAGGAGTATACGCTGTCTCACCCCAATTCTCTTTCAGCGGCTCTATTAGCGGTAGGAGGATTACAATATATGGTATTGAGCCAGCATCCTACGAGATTGTTACTGGCGGATTGAATATTGTTGAGGGTAGATTCCTTGCAGAAAACAGCAATGGGGAAATTATCGTTGGAAATGCCTTAATGGAATTCCTAAATTTAACATTAGGTCAAACTGTTAGTCTTAGCGCGGGGCAAGGAGGGAAGGAGCGAACCTTTAATATAATCGGCGTTTTCGAGACAGGGATGGTTTTTCAGGAGTACGCAGCCTATATAACATTAGCCGATGCGCAGGATATTACTGGCGAATATGGGGTTGTAACGCAGATACTTGTGAAATGCGAAGACCCTTCTATAGTTAGTGATGTCGCATCTTTAATATTGTCAACCGTGCCGGGCGTTAGGGTTACAACACCCACAGCAGTTATTCAGCAAGCAAGCCAGACTCTAAATACTCTAACGATGTTCTTTGCTACAATTGGTTTAGTGGCATTGTTCGCCGGAAGCTTCGGCGTAGTTAACACGATGATAATGTCCGTTACCGAGAGAACCCGCGAGATAGGTGTGTTAAAGGCTATAGGTGCAAAAAATCATCAAATAATGAAGGTGTTCCTCGCCGAGTCGCTGCTGATTGGATTAATAGGCGGTGGGGTAGGCGTGGCCGCTGGAGGTATACTCGCATATTTATTTCCAATGTTAACCTCCGGGCTATTTTCAGTCGGCGCTTCACCATTCGGTATGAGGAACGCTGGTTTAAGTGGAAGGGCAATATCGAATATAAGGCTTGCAACGCCGGCAATAACACCCACAAATATTGCGATATGCTTCTCCCTAGGGGCACTAGTTGGAATTCTAGCTGGCCTTTATCCGGCTTGGCGCGCTTCAAGAATGAAGCCTGTGGAGGCACTTAGACATGTCTAAGCTGATTGTTAGGACTATTAACTTGAGTAAGGTTTATAGGCGCGGTAAGGTTAGCATACCAGCTCTGAATAACGTTAACCTACAGATATCAGCTGGCGAGATAGTTGGTATAATGGGTCCTTCAGGCTCTGGGAAGACAACGCTCCTGAATCTTATAGGTGGTTTAGATAAGCCGACCAGTGGCAGAATATTCGTTGACGGTCTCGATATAACGGCTCTAGGTGAGGGTGAACTGGCCGATTATAGGCTTAGGAAGGTTGGCTTCGTCTTCCAATTTTATAATCTTATACCGACATTAACGGCCCTTGAGAATGTTGAGATACCATTAGCCTTAGCTGGCGTTCCCAAGAGTGAGAGACGTGAGAGGGCGCTTAACCTCCTCAGAATGGTTGGTTTAGAGGCTAGGGCTGAGCATAAACCAGATGAGTTAAGCGGTGGGGAGCAGCAGCGTGTGGCAATAGCTAGGGCACTAGCAAACAATCCATCGATAGTTTTGGCTGATGAGCCGACTGGAGACCTAGATTCTAAGTCTGCGCTTGCGCTGATGAATCTCATAAAAGACTTGAATAGAAGGAATGGGCAGACGTTTATTATAGTGACGCATGACCCAATAGTTGCTGAGAGATGCACAAAAATATATAATATCAGGGACGGAAGAATAGAAACGGCTTAAGAGAATTTTTCCCCTCATATCTCTCTGCGTATTTTAGGCAGAAGATACGAAAGTATAAAGCCTAGCATAAGAAGCGCGATTGTTAGAGCAATGAAAATCATAAGAATCAGTGCACCGCTCAAAATATATCCAAGAATCATTATCCCTAAGGAGGCTACTAAAAAGGCTATTTCAGCGTAGCGCTTAACTTTCGAACCGCTTATCACATAATTTGTTAGGGTAAAGGAGACTGCGCCAAAGATTAATGAGAAGCCAACGATCATTATGGCAAAATCGTTATTAATGAAGCCGCGCACTAACCATAATAGTCCGAGAAGTGCGAGAATAACCGCTTGAATCCAGATGCGTCTGCTCTCACTCATTAAGTCATCCCTCAACAATAATCTAAATGAATAGAGTATATTATTTTTTGCATTGCAAGAGAAGCATTGAATTGGTAGCTCACTCTAAAATCCACACTTTATTAGTTGTTCATCCGTTGCTGGCTTCATGTATTCCCTCAGGAGTATTGTTGCGTAAGCTCCCCTTGGAAGTGTGAATTTGAATATGGCTGCTTTTCTTCCAGGCTTCTCCACATCATCTATGATATCAACTTTTAAGCCAATTATGTTTACTAGAGCTAATCTAAGTCTACCTGAAACATCAACTTTTATCGCACGTGCCCTCTTGAAGTCCTCTCTGTTTATGCCCTCCTCCTCTAGGATTTCTCTCTCAATCTCACCCTGTAATCCCTCTGAAAGCGGTTGTTTTGGCCCAATTAGGGGTATTCCAAGGGCGGCTCTTCCATGTTTGAGCTCATCATTCATGGCCTTTAAATTGCTTGCTTCAACTTTGAAGAATCTCCCCCTTGGTAGCCCGTTTTCATCCAATTCTATGACGTAATCCCCCTCAAGCGCCTCTTTTATTGGAATCTTGCGCTTTATTCTCTCGCTTAAGAATCTGTTAAATAGGTATGATTGGTATGCTTGCACGAATAACCTGCGTAGGTTTAATGGAACCTTATATAATGCTCCTAAGTAATCGTTCGGGCTCTTAGAGAGATGCTCTAGTATGAGTCTCTCATAAATTAGGCTTTTAGGGAAGCGCCTTAGGGCTGAATTGAAGTCCATTTTTTCATATAGTTCTCTTCTAATCTCTCTGATTCTTGCGCTTTCGAAGGGGCTTTGGTAAGCGAGGAATGTCAAGACCGCATCTTTAAAGTTGCCCATAACTATGTATTTCCCAACAATATGTGTTATTGGTCTTATGGTTCCAAATCTCTGGTGCCCAAAGAAATTCGGCATACCCCCGAACTCAGCAATCTCCCCATTTATCCTCTCAATTCTCTTTTTAGCGGTCTTCTCGCTAACCCTAATTGACCTAACCGTTACTGTGAATCTATTTCCGAAGAGTTTTTCCGGCGATATTTCTTCATCCGAATAGCCTAATGATTTAATTGATAAACCTTTAATGTTAATGTTTGTAAGTTTACCTGATGAGATGCCTCCTATACTTATGTATTGGGCTGCTAGGGCATCGGCGTCTTTTATTCCAGCAAATCCTATTCTATCGGAGCTTATACCTAGCGCCTTTGCTATCTCCTCTATGGCTAAAATAGTATCCCAGCCCCTCTTAACTAGAACGCATATTAAATAGCGTCCACGCTCAGCCAATGAGCTAAGCCTATTATTCTCAAGCTGGACAGAAGCTCTTGAGCCATCTGTCAAAACCTCCTCAACTATAAAGTCTTCTGGATAGCGCTTTATGAAGCCACCTAAACCCCTGCTTTCCGTAGCATAAACCTTTATTCCAATATTCTCCTCTATGCTTGGAACCCTGAGCATTTACGCAGCCCTCAATATAACGGCAGATTGCCAGTCACCCTATCTACGAGATTTGATGGCGCTGGGCCTATCCCTAGAGCGGTTACCGTGCCTGGTTCAAGTTCAGTTAAGCCCGCATCGGAGATTAATGCTGTTGGTAGGCCTAAATCTTTGGCTTTCTTCTCTAGGCTTAGGAGCTCTGCTTCTGAGTTAACCTTTAGCACTATTTTACATTGTCCCTCCTCAATCCACCCCGTCCACCACAAAGGATTTTTCTTCCTGGCTTCCTCAGCGGATGAGACTGCAGCGTGACTTGCTTGAGCCGCAGCTTTCCCCGGGCTCATTTTTAGGTCGGCCCTTAGCACCAGAGCTTGCTTAAACCTGAAGGCGGACATATTCTTGGTGCATCCCAATCATACGTTGGTTAAGTGGGATTAGTAAAATATGCCTATTATTTATTTTTCGCCGATTTCTATAGCATTACTTTTGCCAGCGATTTCCAGAAGCCTTTTTATGGGGCTTCATAATTAGGATTGATGCTGTACGTCAGATGGGGCTTATTAATGTTAGGTGGGATTTATAGAAGAGTTGGCAGAAACGCTAGGGTGCTGATAGCAACAGAACCATTCTGGAGCATCCCAATGAACTGGGTCTTCTTTTACAGGCCCATGTTCCTGAGCATTGTTATTGGGCTTTCATCAATAGAGATAGGTATGCTCATAAGCACCTTTAATCTCCTAACGATTTTTCTGCCATTACTTGGAGGATATTTAGCTGATAGATTTGGTAGAAAACGTGTTCTCATGCTGTTTGACAGCATATGTTGGCTGTCTTCCCTATTGGTATGGATGGTGAGCCGAAATATCTGGCATGTTCTTTTAGCCTACGTTATTGAAGGCTGTGTATCTGTTATTTATTCAGTGTGGGAATGCCTACTGGTCGAGGATACTATGGTTGAGTTTAGGTCATTTATATACGGGTCTATCTCGGCTATATATACAATCGGCTCCCTAACAACGCCCATAGCCGGATATATTATTGGACTTTATGGTCTTGATGTAGGCATGAGGATACTCTTCGCGCTAGCGTTCTGCTCGCTAGTGCCAATGTTCGCAATCAGGCAAGAGTATCTTCGGGAGCCGGAATTAAGCCGGAGGATTATGATGGATGAGGTCTTCTCGGGATTTAGGGGATACGTGAGCTCCCTGCGCCTAATGGGAAGGAGCCGCATGATTATCGCCTTGCTTCTAATCATAATAGTAGCTGGGTTCTTTAATTCTTCATACGCGTATTTCTCGCTATATTTGATTCATAGGGAGGGTTTTGGGCTGAGTGAGGATGTCGCATCGCTGGTTCCCTTCGCCTCAGCACTGGTTTCTTTAATGCTCTCATTGTTCATTGTTCCAAGGCTTAGGTCTGGAGATGACTACTTAAAGGCTCTTGTTTTAGGCTATGGATTAGGCTCACTAGGAATCCTACTCTTAATATGCTCTCCAAGCGGGCTTTTAACAGTAGCTCTATTTTCCGCATTGTTGCTGGGCTTCTATTCTGCTGTGGCATTCTCGGTTTCAAGAGCATTCCTAGCAAACCAAATTGACGCCATGGATGCCAGAGCTAGGGCTAAGATTCTCTCAATGTCAGTAACACTATCATCACTAGTGAATTTGCCAACCCCGACATTGGCTGGATACCTCTTCAACTTAAGCCCAAAGACAACATTCGCAGCAATCATAATCACATTCGTAACCTCAATACTAATTTTAATCCTAGCGTACACGTCAGAGAAACAAAGAAGACTCAAGCAGCCCATATAAAATGATACCTACCTATCTTCTTAAATAGCCTCCCTCCTCCTACCACAAATAGTAGACAAATGCCTAAAATAGCAAAAAAATCGACAAAATTTTTGGTGCGGCCGCCGGGATTTGAACCCGGGATCGCAGGCTTGGAAGGCTCAAATGGGGTTTGTTTCAGCCGTTTTAGGGATGATTTTCTAAGATATGCTTCCGGCAGGTATAATCCTTTGACTGTTAAGGAGATGCTGAGTTATCTTGATAGGTTTCTTGG
>Ga0209394_1000864_pt1 | contig 20480 bp, 17 predicted proteins | sample JNZ201metaG_FD_184122 | JGI IMG/M metagenome (GOLD analysis project Ga0209394, IMG submission 184122) | Hot spring microbial communities from Jinze hot spring, China to study Microbial Dark Matter (Phase II) - JNZ 20120812A (SPAdes) (version 3) ... | reverse complement strand
CAGGGAGCATCATTACAATCTTCTCTAGCTTTAATACTCCAAAAATATGCTCCACATTTTCTGCATTTATTCCTTAAATATTTTTCCTTAAATAGTCTGACTCTATATATTGAATCGTTGATGGTTCTACTCATCATAATACCTTTGATGTTTTCATTCTATAAAGATTTTCTTCTTATATTGGACGGATGTTGATGCGTTAACCAAATAGTGCTGTTAAACCCTCTGCTAACTGTTCTTCTGAAATTCCTTCCTTCTTCTCTTCCTCCTCTTTTGTCTCGGAAACCTGCTGCTGTTGCTGTGTTTGAGCTGGTGTAGCTGCTGTTACTGTGGGTGTTACAGGCATTGCAAGTGATGATTTGAGTACGTCATCTATATTCAATTCTTTTACAGCTGCAACTAGTGCTTTTAACCTGATATCATCTACAGCTATACCTGCTGCCTCAAGTATCTTCTTTATATTACCTTCAGATATATCTTTTTTCGCTGAATGCAATAATAGTACTGCATATATATACTCCATATTTCCAAACACCTTTCTAACGCAGTACTCGTAAAGCAAACTATACGAGTCGCTCTTATAAACTTAGCTACTTTCCATCTCCTTCTACTAAGGAAATATAATCCGTTATTATCAAGCTATCATGTCTAGTGAGATCTATTTTTTAAAGAAATTCGGTAACAAATGAAATCCGTTGCACGAAGGCTGATCGAAATGCCTAGCTTATGAATAGAGAACTCTTTGCAAAGGTCATTCTAGATTTTAAACCGTGGTAGAATAACAAGTTATAAGAAGACAATGCTGGCTACGGATTTACAGTAACCCTCAGGCCAAGTCTCTCTTTTACAATGGTTGCGAACCTTTCAGCATAGTTGCTTCTAAATCCATCTACAATGAGAAGGCTCGGTTTAGCTTCATCAATATAGTAAATTAGTTCATTAAAATCTGCATGACCACTTATTCCAATAATCCAGCTATTACCTTCATCCAGTTTAATAATTGTTTTTGCAAATCTACCTGTAAGAAATATGTGGAATAGACCTATTCTCGATCTGAATGATTTGAATAGCGTTGCATGGTGAAATTCTATAAACCATCCATCTCTTTTAATTTCATCACACTCTCTACTACCATAGAGAACAGTATCCCGTACATTATAGCCGTATTTACTCAATACCTGGTTCACCTTCCAATGATGGTGTGAGAGAATAAAGGGTGCATCAATACCCTCTTCCCTCAATCTATTCATAACCTCATGTGCTTTTCCATAGTATGCATATATAGCTATGGGTGCTACTGTAAGAAGTTTTCTAACTATCTTTATGAATTCATTCCATATATGATTTTCATCTACCCTAGAATATCTGGGATCTCCATATGTAGCATCTATAACCAGTATATCCGCATCTTTAATGATTTTGGTTCCATTGCCTGGATTTTTAAAATCACTCGTATACGCTACAATTGAATTCCCATCTTGAACCACGACTTGAGCCGTTCCAGGTATATGCTGTGCTACTTCAAGCTTAAGCTTAACATCTTCAAAGTTTATAGCTTCACCATAGTTCAGTAGAACGGTTTTTATGGATGGTACATTGTAGCCTAACACGTTTAATAGCTCAACTGTAATTGGTGTACCAATAACATATCTACTTGCAATGATACTTTTATCTAAGTGTAGTGTGTGATCTGCATGTATATGTGTAACGACTCTTGTTAAACATCCATTAGAATGGCCATCTATACAGATGTTATACGGGAATTCTATGGCTCCATTATCGCTTACCCTCACCTGCCCTAGTACCAATCACTATCCACCTAATTTGGAGCAGTTTCGGTTAAAATTTTATCTACTTCAGATTAAAAGTAGAAATTAACATGAAGTATGGATAGATGTGTTCTACTCTATATTCTTAAATAAATCAATTCGTTTTATCAAAATGCTACACAAAGTTATAGCGATCATATAATTTCTTGGACCGAACCGTACTCATCTAATTTTTCATCTACTGTTTCCATATCATACCAATTGATGGGCGGATTGCCATATCTTATAATGGGTTTCTCTAGCCTTGAAAGTAGTACAACTCTACTAACTCTACTCTCTGAAGCAATACTATACCCAATTTCTTCAGCAAGCATCTTTGCATACTTTTTAACCTCACTATGACTAGGCATGGCATCGCGGCTTAATCTAGTTATAGACATCCCTATATGCATATAGGCCTTGACTTCGATAAATGTTGGACAGGCCTTTAGTAACATTTTAGCCCACTTTTCAACAGCTTCTGTATTCATGTTAAATCCTTTAACCAGTGTTATTCTGATTACAGTAGGGCTCGTAAAGCTTGGAAGAATATCTAGCGATTCTAATGTCTTTTTCCAAAGAATAGGAGATATAGGATTGTTGAATTTCATATAGCTGTATTCATCAAAAGCTTCAATAGATATGTAGAGCTGTGTAGGTTCAACCTTCAGATTTGCGAGAATCTCGGGTCGTATTCCACGTGTCACGAGAAAGGTTGTGATATTACGTTTATGAAATTCTTCAATAAGTTCGTCAAGTCTCGGATAGAGTGTAGGTTCGCCAGTTAGGCTAATAGCTACATGTTTTGGATTCATAGCCTCCCGATACATATCTGCATTAACATTTGGATATCTCCTATACCCACTAATTGTTCTCCGATGTTCCTTTATAGCTATATCAACGATAGTCCTTGGATCATCTATATCCTCAGGAAGTTTCATCCATATTCTACTGTTCTGATCCTCTGTTCTGTACCTCCAGCAGTGTAAGCAGTAATTCCAACACCAAAGAATAGCTGGTGAAAATTGCATACATCTATGAGATTCGATACCGTAAAACTTAGCCTTGTAGCAAAACATTCTCTCTATTAGAGCTTTATGAACCCAATAACACTTCTTAACAGCACTATGGCTTCCTATTATATGGTACTTTTGCCTTCTCAAGATGTTGAATGCATGTGAAATGTAATCCTTATACCCATTAAAAGATGTTGAATTCATTAATTGCATTCCCTTCATAATACCACTACTTGTGTGCAGATTAATATATATAACGCTGTAAGAAGAATTTTTAATGGCGAAATTTAATGCGTGGTAAGGCTGTCATCATATTCCATGGCGATTGTGATGGAGTTATTTCCGCCGGACTATACATTAGGCACTTCTTGATGGATTTCTTTCCCTCACATATTATATTAAGATATTCACATCCCTGGAGACTAGAACAGGATATACTTACTATAGCTAAGAGAATGTGTAGGGAATGTATAGAGACGATAGTTATCCTTGACCTAGCTATACGGGATAGTATTATTGACATACTATCAAAAAATTTCAGTCGATCATCAACAAACATAATTATCATAGACCATCACCTTTCATCACTACATACAATTGAAGCACTTAAGGGTTCTGAAATGAAGGTGAAAACTTACTGGCACGGTGTACAGTCAACACCTCAAGTAATTTCAAATCTACTTATAAAAAATCTCAATACATATGAGAAATTTCTAGTAAGTATAGCAAACATATGTGAGGGAGGAGACGCTGAAGATACGAATATGCAAGATGCTGCAGATAGAATAAAGCTTGTACTAGCAACTGAACCTTTAAATGAAAAATTGATTATCTCATCCGTAAAGGCTATTGTAAATGGCGAGGAATTCTGGAATTCTAGTGAATTTGAAAAGAGATTTTGGAAAAGCAAATGGCTTCTACAATTATTACTGAAGAAAATTGAGGAAAGAATCGAAAAAGTATGCAGATGGCATTTAGCATCATTCACCATTACAGAGTCGCTCATATTTGCTGGCCTCTTTGGAATAGCATCTTCAGAATATATAAAGAAGTTTAGGTGTCCAATAGTTCTTTTGAGAGAAGAAGAGGATAAAGCTGTCATAACGGTGAGATCGTCTGAAGGAAAAGCACTCGACTTTTGTAAAAACTTAACCCAGTGGCTACCACAAAAGATGGAGGGTGTTTATGGTGGACATAAAGAAGCTGCCTCAATTACTATAAAAAACTATGAATCGCTGGAAAAGCTCAAGAACATATTGAAAGAATTCATTATGAATAGCTTATGTTGATCTCTATGAATACATGTAGTGAGATTAGCGTTGTTGATTGTAAAGAGACCGCTGAAAAGCTGAACAATGCAAAGAGATATAGTACCATAATTATTGTTGGACGAATTGCGATAGAGTATATTGGCAGAGCCGTATCCTATGCCCCAGAGGGTGATAGGATAGTATTACTTAAACCAGATGGTTCTCTACTAGTTCACGAATCAAGCAAGGTGGAACCATTGAATTGGCAACCACCAAAATCGATATCACTATTTAGTTGCATAGAAAACCGATTGAAAGTGAAATCGTATAGAACTAATCCACATGAAGAACTATTAATTGATTTCATTAAAGTAGATTTCATTAAAATATGCAATATAGTAACGTCAAAATTATTAATAATGGGTAAGGAATCTGACATAGTGAAGCTCATAGTTTTAAACCCTAGCAGTATACTAAATGCTTCTATAGTGGTTGGAACAGATATTTCTACACCCTATGGAAAGATCGATATACTTCTTAAAGATGAGAAGGAAAATTTAATAATAGTTGAAGTTAAAAATGAAAAAGCGGGGATTTCTGCAATTTTACAATTAAAGAGGTACCTTGAATACTATGCTTCAAGAGGACTTAGTGTACGGGGTGTAATTGTGGCTCCATCGCTAACTGATGAAGCTATGGCAATGATCATTCGCGAGGGAATCGTATACATAGGTATAGACCAGCTAATAAACGGTATTAAAGACATATATAGAGATATCTATAGCTATACTAAATTTAAAACCTAGTCTAATATCTTCATGTAATTGGTGGGTGAAACTGTGTTATCTTCAGATATCGACCTAGACCTTCTTCCAGAATCTTTAAAAGAAGCACTAAAAATTAGAGAGCATCGAGAGGATAGAAAAAACAAATGTATGCATATAGTACTAGAAACCACACCGCAGCTATTCAATAGTCATGGGAATATACATGGTAGCTATATTGCAATGCTAACACTTACTGCTGCTGAGAATGCAGCTAAACTTACCATAGAGGATGATGAATTCCTGGTGGCTATAAGCCATTCGATAAACTTTCTAAAGCAACCTGAAGTACTTGGTGATATAGAATTAGAGTCGTGTATAACAAGTAGATCGGATAGAATTGTACATGTCAATACTTTTCTACGTTGTTTAGATACTGATATAGCAAGCTCTACTACAATATTTGTCATCGAAAAAATTTAGGTACACAACATTTCTGTGTGTACATCAATGTTCTTAAAGTTGATAGCTTTTGAAAGCCTTGGTGTAAGATCACAAGCCACATATATACAAACATCTGATACCTCAATATTCATAGATCCGTCAGCTGCTCTAGCACCAAGAAGATATAATCTTCCCCCTCATAAGATTGAGGCATTAAGACTATTAGAGGTGTTTGGAAGTATTAGCTCCTTTATTCAGGATAGCGAATATGTAATCATAACACATTATCACTATGATCATCACGATCCTGGTCGATTTATAGATATAGATATCTATCGAAACAGAACATTTTTGGTTAAGGATCCTCACCACTATATCAATTTATCACAGAAAATGAGAGCTGACAGGTTTCTGAAGATTGTAAAAGAGAGGTCTAGGAAAGTAAGAATTGCAGATGGCAGTGCAATAGATGTTGGAAGAACCCAAATACTATTTTCTCATCCATTACCACACGGTGAGAATAATCGATTAGGTTATGTACTATCCTTATGTATTAAGGATAAAGATTCTGCAATTCTATTTACTTCTGATATAGAAGGTGGGCCATTAGATGATCACCTACAAATTTTTAAAATATGTTCTCCTAGAATTGCAATCATTGATGGGCCCCCTACCTATCTTTTAAATTATAGTTACTCAATGAATAGTTTTGAAAGATCTTTACAGTTCCTTAGACTATTTTCAAGAATATCTGAATTAGAAACTATAATACTGGATCACCACATATGTAGAGAGCTGAACTATTTAGATAAAATTTCTAGGGTGATAGAAGATTTCATTAAGGCTGGAAAGAGAATAGTTAATGCAGCGAATTTTATGGGCATCGAACCTCGATTTTTAGAGGCTCGTAGAAGAGAATTATATAGTAGAGAGCCTGCTAATGGCATCAATATTTTAAAGTCTAACATAAGGAGTAGTGATGTAGAGTTAGGCGATGCAGATTGAAGCTTATAGCAATAAGTGATATACATGGTTACGTAGATAGACTCAGAGAAGTTCTAGCTAGAGAAAATGATGTCGAAGTAATAGTATTTTCCGGCGATATAGCACCGTATCGTAACCACCTTGAAACACTGAATTCTTTAAAAAGACTTCTATCAATTGCAAAGAACTTTAATATAGGCTATGTAGTAGCCGTACCAGGTAACGTAGATTACATAAATCATTATAAACAATTAGAGGATCCGACATTTATATATATCCATGAAGAATGTGAGAGGATAAAAGATGCGCTATTCATAGGCTTCGGAGGATCTACCATAACACCATTCAATACTATACTTGAATATTCTGAAGAAGACATTTATCGTGCTCTTCAGTCTGTGTATACAAAGTGCAAAGGTAAAACTACTCTAGATAATGAATTTTATATCTTAGTAACTCATGCACCACCATACAATACCGCATGTGATAGAATTTTTAGCGGTAATCACATTGGTTCAAAAGCCATTAGAAGTTTTATCGAATATACGAAACCTACGCTAGCTTTATGCGGACATGTACACGAATCTCGCTGTATTGATAGAATAGATAGAACTATAATCATAAATCCTGGTCCGCTGGCAAAAGGATTCTACAGTACCATAGATATAGATGGTAGGGGAAATATTAATGTAAACCTCAATACACTATAAATGCTATGGCGATTTTAGATTCTTAAGCCCTCATTTTCCAGCCACTTAACTACAGAAGACGCAGTCTCGCTATCCAATTCTTTTAAAATTTCTAAAAATTCATGAACCTTATCTACTGGTATCACTAATGTACTGTCTTCTGACGTCTCTACAATTACATCGCCTAATACATATATTATTGTGTATTCGTTGGATGTTTTGGACTGCAAGTACATCCTACTTATATTTGGAATTGTATCTAAGATGTGATTTAGTAGACATGAACAGCAGCTATTGAGGTTGGTAATACTGATAGGGGTAGTTATGGGTAACAGTGCTATACACTGTTCTGATGAAGTACAACTGGAGCATTCCATATATATGTTTTGAGCTTCTTCATTCAATCTTTTTACTACTTCAGCCCATCCTACTTTCATTACATGTAGCCCAATATGTTTTATATTTTACCCCTATAAAATCTTTTCCACATATAATCTTATTGAAGTTTTCCCTAACATTTTATCTATATTCTCTTCTGATATTGAAAAATATCTATTTAGTAGCTTTGATATCGTTTTTTTCATATCATCTAACAACTTCTGCTTTTTAACTCCAAGGATACGGGCTACGGTATCCCATGAATGACCCTGAAGCGTTTTGAGTATGGTAATGATCTCTTCATTAGTATCTAAAGCTCTACAGCCCTCTATATTCTTCCAGTAGTGTTTAATTAATATTGCAATAACATCGCTACACGACTCGTATGTCATATAACCCTCAACATAACTTGCTATTCTTTCTAGCTGTATTGGAGTTAAATTAGGGGCAGTACATCTATCTACTCTATTTTGTTCTTCATATGAATTTAAAAGCATTCGTGCCACCTCAGCTTCCAAATCTCTATACGTATCATGAGCGCTTTCAATTATCTTAATCCTAAATTCTTTATTGAGAATTTCGACTATGTCTTTCCACATATCACTCAATGGTTTAATTACTAAGACTGTGTACTCTGCACTAACGGGATTTCTATCTGGTGAGATATGCAACGGTATAAAACCATTTTTTATCCAAAAATTCAGTAACTTTTCCGTAACGCCAAATCCGCTTCCTATCCAGTCATAGCCTCTATTCTTAGCCTCAGCAACAAGTTTTTCTAAAAGATATGTACCTATTCCTCTACCTTGAATATCAGGATGCACCGCTATTCTTACAATTCGCCATCCTTTTCCATAGCCAACCTCCACGATTCTTCCATGTTTTAATAATCTATCGGGTATGATATTACCTGGTATCTTGCCCCCTCTTATTAATGAATCTATATAATCATTGGGTATTGGTCCTTCCTCAGCTAATTGAGCAGCTGCAATTATTTTGCCATTTGGTATTGCTAATGCCCTTATACTATGGTGTGGTGCATCAGCCATCATTGCAAGATCGTCAGGTTCATTTCTATAGTGTGCTAAAACATAAATACCGAATAATGATCGTAGAAGCCTTTCATTTTCTATGGTAAAGAGGGTATAGGGATCAAATACGATATAATTGAATTCCTGCTTCTCTATGTATCTTAAATCATCTTCAATTATATCATCTGGTTCAGCATCAAGTAGTAGTACTCTGAATTGCCACTTCTCAACAGGATCCTCTCTACCATATCTAATTGGTTCCTCCATTTCATATACATATAGATCTGTTTCTCTATCCTCCTTAATCCTTTTCATAAATCTTATTGAAAAGCCTCTTCCGGCACCTTCATAACCATGTATAGTAGTTGCAAATATTGTCCTTCTAAAGTTTAGCCAAATACTATGAAGTAGCGGTACTGGGATACCAGCGGCTTCATCTACTACAGCAATATCAACATTTACCTTGTTTAGTACTGCTGGTTCCCAATATTCTATGCTAAACTTATCACCTCTAATTTCCAGAATTAGTCCATCCTTTCTAATAACATTATAACTCATATTAAGGGTCTCAAGAGCTTTTATAGCCAATGTCATAAGCGACTGGACACTGTTAAGTGTTGGTGCTGTAACACCTATTCTAACCTTATTTTTAATATTCATGAGGCTGTGAATTAGCCCTACCAACCCTATGCCAATAGCACATGATTTTCCTCTCCCTCTATCAGCTATTAATATTATGGAGGTTCTAATTGCGGGTTTTTTAGGTAGTGTGATCAGGTTCTCTAAGAGTTTTATAGCTCTAACTTGATCCTGTGTTAATGCAAGTTCGTATAACTTTGTAGGAAATTGTGTTTTTTCTGGAATTTCAATATTCCTCTGACGTACTTGTCTAGATACGATGTTACCTGTTTTAATGATTGCCTCATTATCTACATCATATATAAACACTCCATCACTATTTAGAGTTACAGATTGAAACCATCTAATAAATACTTTCCTAGGCTCTGGATACTGTGGTGTAGTTAGGGATATCTGGAAGAGGTTCTTTCTATCTGGCCATTCACTCCACCTAGGCGTAATGAAGATTACTATACCGCCACCTTCAACAATGCCAACAAGTCTTCCTATATCAATAGGTCGTAAACTATTCACTAGATCTAGTATGAGAGCTTGATATGTAGTCCCCAGAAATTTTTCTGAATTCTCGTATACTGATATATCTAGCTTAGCATTAATTTTCTTATTTTTTAGATATCTATTAACAATTCGATTGATTATTTTCCTTCTTAATACAGCATCTGAGAACTCATCGTGGTGTACATATAAAATTCTAACTATATCTTTGTATTTAGTAATTCTATGTATAAACGATATGATTAGATCCGCAACTTGTAAGGAGATTTTCTTGTGATCATCACCTGATAATATTATGAGAAGTCTGTGATTATTATTCAAAGCATTTCTCAATTCTTGTACTACTTTGCTTTTAAATTTTACATACGTATCTATTTTTACATAGTGGATGATATCGTCTTTTGTTATTTTTATTGTATTTTTCTTCATCCATTTACCACTATTAAATACTATGCGTTGAATTATGTCTACATGTATAGCATTCTTCTCGTTAGCTCCTCGTGGACTCTTTCATAAGCTTCTAATCTCTCCCTAGTAAGACTTGGTTTTACATACTCCATGGCCTTCTGGAAGTATTTGTATGGTATGGGACGGGGTGACATATCCTCTCTTAATGCAAGCATCACTGCCTCTCTAACTAGTGCCTCTAAATCGGCCCCACTATATCCCTCTGTAGTTTTAGCTAGTTGAATCAAATCAACATCGTCAGAGAGTGGTATTTTTCTAGTATGTATCTTCAGAATCTCATAGCGTGCTTTTAAATCAGGTGGTGGAACAAATATAATTCTATCAAATCTACCAGGTCTAAGAAGAGCAGAATCGAGTAAATCAGGCCTATTCGTAGCCCCAATAACAACAACCCCCCGTAGAGGTTCTATACCATCCATCTCTGTTAGAAGTTGATTTACAATTCTATCGGTTACTCCAGAAACATCGTGTCCTCTCACTGGAGCGATAGCATCAATCTCATCAAAGAATACTATGGCTGGAGCTGCCCTCCTAGCTCGTCTAAATATTTCACGAACTGCCTTCTCTGATTCGCCGACCCATTTACTAAGTATCTCAGGTCCTTTAACAGCTATGAAATTGGCTCCACTTTCTGTTGCTGCTGCCTTTGCTAACAATGTTTTACCGCAACCCGGGGGACCGTATAGGAGGACTCCCTTTGGCGCTCTTATCCCCATCTGTTCAAACATACCAGGATATTTGAGTGGCCATTCAACTGCTTCTCTAAGCTGCTGTTTGACATTCTCGAGACCGCCTATATCATCCCAATGAACTTCTGGAACCTCAATTAATACCTCCCTCATTAGAGAGGGTGCAACATTGCGCATAGCATTTAAGAAGTCGCCCATTGTCACTTTCAATTTCTGTAATAACTCAGATGGTATGGGTTTATCTAGATCTATCGCATGTTCTTTCAGAAATCTTCTGAGAGCGTTCATGGCAGCTTCTTTTACTAGTGCTGCTAGATCTGCACCTGTGTATCCATACGTCATTTCGGCTAGCTTATCTAGATCTATATCCTCTGCCAAGGGTACATTTCTTGTGTGTACAGATAGTATTTCCCTTCTAGCCCTCTTATCAGGTGGTGGAACCTCTATCTCTCTATCAAATCTACCAGGTCTTCTCAAAGCGGGATCCAGAGCATCAGGCCTATTCGTAGCCCCAATAACAACAACCCTTCCTCTTTCCTCAAGACCATCCATTAGAGACAAAAGCTGAGCAACAACTCGTTTTTCTACCTCCCCCACGACCTCCTCTCTCTTAGGTGCAATGGCATCAATCTCATCTATAAATATTATAGCTGGAGCATTCTTTCTAGCTTCATCAAATATTTGTCGCAACCTCTGTTCCGATTCACCATAATATTTCGACATTATCTCAGGTCCATTTATGGCTATGAAATACGCTCCGGTCTCATTGGCTAGAGCCTTTGCCAGAAGGGTCTTACCAACCCCTGGTGGACCGTATAGCAGTATGCCTTTAGGAGGCTCTATACCAAGCCTATCAAATAGCTCAGGATGTTTGAGGGGTAACTCAACAATCTCTCTAATCTTTTCTTTAACCTCCTCAAGATCGCCTATATCCTCCCATGTCACTCTTGGGACTCCTGTAGGTGCTCCTCTAACCAGTTCAGTCCTTATAATAATGTCTGTAGCCTCTGTAACATATACTATTTGTGATGGTGTTGTAGATATGACCCTTAATCTTATTGGATTGCCGAAGTAGCCAAAATAAGATACAACAACTATATCTCCCCTTATCAAAGGTTTTTGAATGAGTTCCCGCTTAATGTACTGAGCGAGGTTCTTTGCATAATATTCCTTGTATCTGGGATCATAATCAGCACCGAAGAAATCTCCCTCGGTAAAGGCGAGAATAACCCTCTGTGCTGGAACTGCATTAGCTTTCCTAACATATACGACGTCTCCGACACCTACGCTTAAGACCTCTCTCATAAAACCGTCAATTCTTATAATTTCATACCCTTCATCCTCTGGATAGGCAGGCCAAGCCTGTGCCACAGTAACACCCCTAGCACTTTTAATTTCAATATAATCTCCCACCTCTATCTCAAGTCCTTTGAATACCTTCCTAGGAACTCTTGCAATCTTTTTACCAACATCCCTTTGTCTTGCAGATTCGACTCTGAGAGTCATCTCCTTATTATCTGGCATAAATGGTCACTTACAACCAATATGCTTTATACTACTCTTGTCTGACAGAATATAAGTCTTTGCTAAGTAAAAATGGTTTAAACTGATTAAAAAATAGCATTCTTCGATTTACTTAAATTTGTTTTTGAGGGTCGCTTGTGCTGCAGCTAATCTTGCAACAGGTACTCTAAATGGTGATGCACTTACATAGTCTAAACCTACTCTATGTAAGAACAGTATGGATGTTGGATCACCTCCATGCTCTCCACAGATACCGATTTCTATCTTTGGATTGTTTTCCCTTGCCATATTGACTGCAATCTCAATTAATTTTCCAACACCTTTTACATCTATGGTTTCAAACGGATTGGCTGGTAGCACCTTCTCCTGTAGATAGAATGGTAGGAACTTATTCTCTGCATCATCTCTACTGAAGCTAAACGCCGCCTGGGTTAGATCATTTGTTCCAAAGCTTATGAAGTCAACCTCTTTCGCTATTTCATTCATTGTTAGACACGCCCTTACAGTCTCTACCATGGTGCCTATCTTTATATCTAACTTCATACCAAATTTCTTCTCTACATCCTCTAGTACTGGTAGTATAGCCTTCTGTTTAACATACCTAATTTCATTTACATCTGATACTTGTGGAATCATTATTTCTACAACCGGATTATAGCCTTCCTTCTTTAGTTCTGCTGTAGCTTCTAATATTGCCAATGTTAAGTAGTAGTAGAATTCTGGATATGTAACACCTACTCTAACACCTCTGTGACCCAACATTGGATTGGCCTCTTGTAGTATTGATACCCTCTTATAAAGCCATTCCTTCTCCTTAATAAGGTCCTCCGAAGCTCCCTTTATCCTAAGCTCATATATCTCTCTCAGTATTTCCTCAGGCTTCGGTAAAAATTCATGGAGCGGTGGATCAATGAGTCTAACTATAACTGGTTTTCCATCCATTATTCTAAAGATTTCCTTGAAGTCCTGCTTTATCATTTCAGATAAGGGTTTTAGGTGCTTACTTCTCTCTTCAGCAGTTTCGGCTAATATAACCTTACGTAAAAGCTCAAGCCTTTCTGGCTTTCTAAACATTCTCTCAATACGCAGTAGACCTATACCCTCGGCACCAAATTTCAAAGCTATTTCAGCATCTGTAGGTACGTCGGCATTTGCTCTTACTCCCAATTTTCTAATTGAATCGGCCCAACTTAATAGCTCCTCTAGCTCTGGGATTAATCCAGCCTCAATTGTTGGAACTACTCCGGTATACACGTTACCCGTATTTCCATCTATTGTTATCCAATCACCCTCCTTTACAATAACATTGCCCACCTTAAAGTATTTCTCCTCCTCATGTACTTCTATAGCCTCTGCACCGACTACAGCAGTCTTACCTATGGCCCTAGCAACCACAGCCGCATGGCTTGTCATCCCCCCTCTACTAGTTAGAATTCCTATGGCTGCATAGAATCCGTGAACATCATCCGGCTTTGTTTCTATCCTTACTAATATTACCTTCTTACCATCCTTAGCCCACCTAACAGCATCATCTGGGTGGAATACCACCTGCCCACTTACTGCACCAGGTGATGCTGGTAATCCTTTTGCTAATGGTGTAACTTTAGCCTTTGGATCTATCCTTGGATATAAAAGTTGAATAACGTGCTCTGGACTAACCTTAAGGACGGCCTCTTCTTTAGTCAGTATACCTTCCTTAGCCATGTCTACAACAGTCTTAATTCTAGCTAACGGTGTCATCTTAGCATCTCTACACTGTAAGAAATAGAGCTTACCCTTCTCTACTGTGAATTCTATATCCTGTACATCCTTATTGACTTTTTCAAGTAATTTGGATGCCCTTTCTATCTCTTCATAGAGTTTTTGAGATACATCCTTTAACGACGCCACCGGCAATGGTGTTCTTATACCAGCTACAACATCTTCCCCTTGTGCATTAGGGAGGTACTCTCCATAGAGCACATTTTCCCCTGTAGCAACATCACGGCTAAATACAACCCCCGTACCGCTATCCCATCCCATATTTCCAAATACCATAGTAACAACATTTACCGCCGTACAGTGCGCTACCTCCGGCGTCACCTTATTCATTATTCTATAGTATATTGCCCTAGGATTCATCCAGGATCTAAAGACAGCTTTTATTGCTAATTCGAGTTGCTTCCATGGATCTTGTGGAAATTCTCCCCAGTGCCTCCTAATAACCTCTTTATACATATTCACCAATTCCTTAAGGTACTCTACAGATCTCTGCCATAGTCTCGGTGCTAACTCCTTTGGTGGTTGGGCATCTAATCTCGGCACATATATAGGTATCTTCTCCCTTATTTTCCTAATTTCATCAGAAAACCTCTCTTCAGCTTCCTTCTTATATTTTTCATTAAGCTCTTCAAATACTACATTGAAGTATTTATCCTCTATTCCAAGAACTATCTTACCGAACATATTTATAAATCTTCTATAAGCGTCATATGCAAACCATTCGTTGTCTGCTAATTTAGCTAAACCTGTAACAACTTTATCGTTCAACCCTAGATTAAGAACAGTATCCATCATTCCTGGCATTGAAATAGGTGCACCACTTCTTACTGAAACCAGTAATGGATTGTTAGGATCACCAAACTTTTTCCCCGTTTTCTGTTCAAGTATTCTTACATTGGTAACTACTTCATCCCATAATCCAGCTGGAAACTGTAATGAATCTATTATACTCCATATCCTTTCAATAATTTTGTCCCTAACCTCTGGTGGTGGATTCTTGTTCAGTTCCGCCTCCAGAGCATCTATCTCCCCCTTTCTACTCGAGTAGAAGTCTACACACGTCTCTGTGGTTATTATGAATCCAGGTGGCACTGGTAGTCCTAACTTAGACATTTGTATTAGACTTACACCCTTACCTCCAAAGAGCTTCTTGTTATGCTCATCTGCTTCTTCAAATTGATATACATACTTCTTGGGCATTGATGTAATACACCTCACCTACATTCTACATTTGCAGGAACTATTTTCGCGTTTAAAAACTCTTCTTTTTTAACAAGTTTAATCATATAAAACTATCTAGTAATAGAATTATGGAAAGCTTATAGATCTCTATGTACCTAACTCATTCAATGCAAAATTATGCAATTACATAGCACTGTACCGCAGCCTTTAAGTGGGATATATTTAAAGTCGATTGGTTACTCCTAGCGACGAAGAATGTGCTAAATGGAATGTCCATCTTAATTAAAAATATTATTAGCCCAACTAGCATCTCGAAATTGAAGGTATCAACCATGACTCCATTTGTAGGAAAGAAGTGCAGGATATGTGGTTTACTATTCATGGGTTCGAATGTAAGATTGTTTGGTCCAAGTACTATTGGGTCAAACACCTACTTAGATGACTTTGTCACAGTAGGCTATCCAATCAGAAGTAAATTAAAAGAGGCCGTCAAGAGAAGTACTAACCAGTCCTTGGATATTCTACTAGATGAGCTAAGTGAAGGAAGTTCCATAGGAGAGGAATGCATTATAAGAAGAAACTCCATAATATACGAACGTGTTAACCTTGGTAAAAGTGTCGAATTAGGTCATGGTGTAGTAATTAGGGAAAACACTATAGTGGAAGATTCCTGCAGAATAGGCACGGGCACTATCATTGATGGTGAGGTTCGTATAGGATCTAGTACTATCATTCAATCAGGTGTATATATACCTCCCAAGGTAGAGATAGGAGCACGAGTTTTTATAGGTCCGCGGGCTGTGTTTACAAATGATAGATATCCTCCAAGTAGAAAAATTGTAAAAACGGTGGTAGAAGATGATGTTATAATAGGTGCAAATGCTACAATTGTTGCTGGAATAGTGATAGGAAGAGGTGCAGTAGTAGCAGCAGGTGCAGTTGTTACTAAAAGTGTTGAACCCTATACAGTAGTGGCGGGCATTCCTGCAAAATCTATTATGGATAGAAATGAATATGAAAAACGCAAACAAATATATGAAGCTGAGGCATACTTTCCTCTAAAATAATGTAGTAGCAAGTATTATAGTAGAAATACTACGGAATATATAGTTTACATTTTTAAAGCTGTAAAAGATAGATTTTAGTAGATGTGAAAAGGTTGCAGCAGAACAATTGCAGGGCATCGTAAGTATGTCAAAGAATAAATCATTGTTAGAATTCACAAAAAGTAAGAAGAAAAATGGATATTCTAAGCAAGAAGTGTCCATACCCCATATTTCTAGCTCTGAAACTCAAACGCCATCCGATGCTGCTAAAGTAGATTCATTAAAAAAATCTTTAGCTGAGTCCTCTAGTCCTTCTATTAGAATAGCTGATCAATATGTTGAAACGCCGCCAGAATCCGGTTCTAAAATCGGTAAACTCTATGAGGTTTCTGGAATACGAGTAGAAGTTCCAGAGAACCTCAATATAGAAAATCCACGCACTATCAAGTTTAACACGAGTCCTAATATTATAGATAAAGTGGATAACGCATACTTGATGCAAATCGAATATGATGGTGAACTTAAAAAAGCTGTTCTAATATTTTACAATTCCAATACTCACGAGCTAGTTTACTGGTATGATAAAACTGGACACAAACCGTATTTCCTAACGGACATCCCCCCCGATAAGGTAAATAAGATAGGTGAAATTACTAGACATAGTTCATTTGAATCTGTAGAAATTGTAGAAAAATTCGATCCTCTAAATAGCACAAAGCGTCTTCTTACAAAAATTGTAACAAAAGATCCCGTTGCCGTTAGAACCTTAAGAACAAAGGTGCCTATTGCTTGGGAAGCTAACATAAGATACCATATAAATTACATTTATGATAGGCAGCTGATTCCCGGTCTTCCATATACCATATATGGGGATAGGATTATAGAGATATACGATGTTGATATAGAAAGTCTTAGGGAGAGTATAGTTAAAATGCTAGCTCTCCCTCCGGAATCCTCCGATATAGCTATACACTTTGCAAAACTTTTTGAATCGAAATGGTTTACACCAAAAAGAATCGCTGTAGATATAGAGGTGTATACACCATTTGAAGGAAGAGTCCCTTCCCCAGATATAGCCGAATATCCTATCATATCCATAGCTCTGGCTTCTAATGATAATATAAAAAAGGTTTTCGTTTTATTTAGAGAAAATCTAAAAATATTGAAAGACGTGGTGTGCGATGCTGATATCGAAATATATGATAATGAATACGGTATGATGATAGATTTTCTTTCTATTATATTGCAATATCCTATAATAGTGAGCTTTAACGGCGATAATTTTGATATTCGTTACCTATATGTTAGGATGTTTAAATTAGGTATACCAAAAGAGTTGATTGGTATAAAAGTAAAGAAGGTATTGAAAGGAGGTAAAATAGAATTCGAAGCCAAGTTCTCTAGAGCACTACATGTTGACCTTTATAAATTCTTTAGCAATAAAGCTATACAAATATATGCCTTTGAAGGACGATACAAGGAAGCAAACCTAGACAGTATAGCGCAAGCCCTTTTAGGAATAGGTAAGGTACAGCTAGATGACGAACTCGGAAAAATAGATCTAGCAATGCTTGCACACTATAACTTTAGAGATGCAGAAGTAACCTTACAGCTTACTACATTTTCAGAAGAACTCGTATGGAAATTAATGCTATTGCTTATGCGTATAAGTAAGCTCGGATTAGAAGATGTATGCAGATCTACTGTCTCGGTATGGATTAAGAATCTATTCTATTGGGAACACAGACGTAGAGGATATTTAATACCACGACAGGAGGATATCCAGAGTTTAAAAGGTAAAAAGGTCACGGAGGCTATAATTAAAGGTAAGAAATACGCTGGAGCAATAGTTATAGAGCCTCCACAAGGTCTATTCTTTAATGTTATAGTACTAGACTTTGCCTCGCTATACCCATCCATAATGAAGCAATGGAACTTGAGTTACGAAACTATAGATCCTGATGAAACGCTCTGCAACAAGGTAAACGACATTATCGATGAAGCAAATAATGTACTGCATAAAGTGTGTTTAGACAAACCAGGTCTCACAGCTGAGATTGTTGGTATGCTTAGAGATTTTAGAGTAAAAATATACAAGAAGAAATCAAAGGATAAGAACATTAGTGAGATATTACGAAGTTGGTACGATACCGTTCAAAGGGCTATGAAAGTCTTCATTAATGCTGCTTATGGTGTATTTGGTGCAGATACTTTCCCACTTTATGCACCATCTGTTGCAGAAAGTGTTACAGCACTCGGTAGGAGAATTATCACATCCACAATTAGAAAGGCTGAGGAACTAGGCCTCAGAGTTCTGTATGGTGATACCGATTCCCTATTCATATGGAATCCCGAACAATCAAAATTGGAAGAACTTAAAAAGTGGGTCGAAGAGACCTTCGGTCTCGAACTTGAAATGGATAAAAGATACAAATTCGTAGCCTTTGCGTTAAAGAAAAACTACGTTGGTGTCACACCAAATAATGAGGTGGATATAAAGGGTATGATGGGTAAAAAAAGGAATACCCCTGACTTTATAAAGAATCTATTTGTAGAAATCTTGAAGAAGATGACCTCCATAGAAGAACCTGAGGATGCATTTAAGATAATCAATAGTGTTAAGGATGACCTTGAAAAATACTATCTTTTGCTTAAGTATAAATTACTAACACTTGATGAAGTAGCCTTTCACATGGGTCTTTCAAAACCTCTCTCCGAATACAAGAAAACTACACCTCAACATGTTAAGGCAGCCTTGATGTTACAAAGATATAACGTGAACATCTCACCTGGTGATGTAATAACATTTGTAAAGGTGAAAAGTAAAGATGGTGTGAAACCTATCCAATTGGCTAAAATATCTGAGATAGATACACAAAAATATCTAGAGGCAATGGTTTCAACATTAGAGCAGCTCTTCACCGCATTAAATATATCATGGGAAGACGTCACTGGTGGAGGGAGATTGGTCAGTAGATAATCAGATGAGGTTCCTCATCACTACATTTCTCAGCGCTTTTAACCTACATCATCCTCTATAAAGAGATCCTGCGATATGCCATCTATAGCATTCGTATAGTATATATAAATATAGTTATAGGACTCACTACTTTAATATTTTATTTCCTAGATTAATAAAAATCTCGGTTGAGATAAATGGGTCTAGAAGAACTAAATAGTGTGCTAAACCATTTTGCAGTACTATATGGAAGTAGTAGCAATATTGCTAAAATCTTTGCCTGGATAGGAATAATATTAGTTACCATAGTATTGCTCTATTATATTTCAGTAGGCTTCGTAAGGCTTACTAAAGCATTCCTTGGAATGAAGGTCAAGTACCTAGGCATAGTGCTACTTGCATTGGGAGCTGTGTTCATAACACTTTCAATTCTAATACCATAGAATACTGCGTTCACATACTTCATATAAAAATATATAAAGTAGTTTTTAGTTAAAGCCTAACTGAAGGAGCTTGGGTGCCTATACCATGAAGCTGCTCATAATAAGAGCCGAGGAAGGTGAAATAAAAGATAAGCAGATAATGGAAGGTGAAATAAATAATGTTCTAAAGAATGTAATACTGAAGACGCTTGAGGTATGGGATCCCGTAAAATCCGATTTGATAATTGTTAGGCATAAACAGGAAATAACCATCAGGCTACCAATCACAAGAGAACAGTACGAGATGTACTCACAATTCAATCTTAAACGTAAAGGTGACTCTGCATCCTTTGAAATACCTGTGTACCTAATAAGTTTTGAAAATCAATGGATTGACGATAATATTGTAGATTCAAAGGTATTCATTGTAAGTCCGTACATTGATGATTATGTTGCAGAGAAAATTGTAGAATTAGCCAAGAATGTTACATCACAAGAGGAGGCAGAAGAAGAAACTGAAGAATAGTAATTGAAAATTGCTTATTTGATTGTCTAGGACGTTAGACCTAGAACTTCTTTAATCATCTGTTTAGCCTTCTCCATATCAAATTCTAGGGTTCTTTCATTTATTGGTAATCTAGTGAGTACCGGTTTTATCATACTATCAATTACGACAAATAGCTGTGGAAGCCATGCCAAGCCGAGTTCATCCTTTTCACCATATGTATTGACAAATACATAATCCTCCTCCACTATGCTGAGCTCAACATTCAATTCATTGGCAAGTTCATTGGCTAATTTTTCAAAATATTTGTGCTGGGGTAGGTGTTTAGCTGTTACAAGGATTATTTTCTTTATGATTGACACTATTAGTCACCAGCCATATTATGGGAAGCGTAGAATATAAGCTATAATGAATTGCTTGCTGGAG
>Ga0209394_1000861_pt1 | contig 20557 bp, 20 predicted proteins | sample JNZ201metaG_FD_184122 | JGI IMG/M metagenome (GOLD analysis project Ga0209394, IMG submission 184122) | Hot spring microbial communities from Jinze hot spring, China to study Microbial Dark Matter (Phase II) - JNZ 20120812A (SPAdes) (version 3) ... | reverse complement strand
AAAACTGTTGGAAAGTTTATTCGACAATCAAATTCTTGTTTGAAGATCCATCTTGCCCACTAAAGCCTTATTCTCGGAACGAGCTACGGAAGCTCTTCGATTTCCGTTCGAAAGACACCCTTATGAGTTTCGAGGACTTCGTGGCAGTAGAGTCTAGGAAAAGTTTTCAAGGCAAGTTTTTGGATAGAGACTTTTTCATTCGTTTCGTGAAGGACTTTGGCGAAATAGACGAGAAGTATGGTGACATCCTTTACAAGAACTGCGGCTATGGGAAGATTGAAGCTGTTGTGGTGGATGATTCAGAATCTATTTTTACACCGTGCACATACAAAATTGAAAACGTCAAAAATGTTGAAGGACCGAAACTTCAGCCAATAAAAGAGATCGTTTCCTTCCGCGGGAGGTTTTGTGAACAGGCAAGGAAAGGCGAAACAGTTGTGGCGCAGGGCAAAATTGAACATGTAGTGGACCGAAGAAATGGCAGCGAATATTTTAGGCTGTTAATCGGAAATAAGCCTTCAGATTTCATGGTTCTTAAAAGGCTATAACCCCAAAATAGGGAATCTCTTTCTCCCGTGGAGTTGAAACCAAAATCTTTTAGGAAACTGTCACTTGTGGGTGTAGGCCATGAGCGTTGTAGGATATTCCAACGGTCCTTTTCCACAGGCACATGAAATTATTTCCAATTCAACTTCTCTATCTGACAGTTTCTCCAATAGTATTAAAATTGCGAATGCTAGACCTTTTTAATAACTTGCTCGTAGTAGCGTGGACCATAGGTTAATGTTATCTGGTGGAAGCTTTCGCCATTTTGCATTTCAACTTTTTCGAGGTTTCCTTCCACATAGACAGATTCGCCCTTCCACGCTTGCATCCTAAACTCTTCGAGGTAGGAGACAACCTGTTTTAAATCGTCAACTTGTGGTCCTTCTAAGATGCGTATTGGTTCGACTTTGTAAACTGATGGCATGTAGGGTGCTTCTGCATCATCTTTTATGTGTAGAATGGCTTTAATCCAGCTAGTCCAAGTGATTCTTTTGATTTCACCATAATTGTTTTGAATTTCTTTCCAGCTTTTCACTGGTTCAAACTCCACTTTTATGACGCGTCCAGAAGCCTTGTCGTGGAAAACCCCATAGATTAGTTTGCGTTTCTGGTGCCAGACAAACTCTTGTGGTGTCAGATTTTTGTAGCGCCAAACTTTTCCCTGGACAGGTGAATCGTTGGCAAACTCGTTGGAAAAACTTGAATCGCTGTCTTCGTATAGTTCTTGGAGGAGACTGCGGATTTTTTCTAGGTTTCCTTTGCCGTAGACGATGAAGTCCAAGTCTGAAAATTTTGGGTGGTAAAAGCCGTGAAGTAGTGAGCCGAAAACTCCGAAATCTTCCAAGCAGAGGCCAAGACGAAACACTGTTGCCTCTAAAACCTCATGCATCGCCTTAAGTAGTTCGTCCTTTGGCTCCGTTTCCACAAGCCTTTTTAGAGCCTCTTCTGGCTTGCGGACACCCGCAACGTCCCCGCAATGGACGCCTACAACTTTTTTGCCAAGCGGCTTATGGAGAACCATGTATCGTGGGAAGTGTTTTTGAATAAAATTCCAGCCTTCATCTTCATAAAACTTGTAAAAGACATTTTTGCCATCGGTCCTAAACGCTTTTGGATTTTTGGACTGGAAAAGGGTTGAGGGCGCATACTCCAAGTCGCAGATGTAACTCTCCGGTGGGTGTGTGTAGCCAAAAACCCGAAAGATTAAGCCTTCCCGTGTAACTATAGCGTCGCGGTCTCTAAGCTTTAAACTGCTTGAACTGGCCAAATGTATTCTTCCTCGCTTTCCGCAGAGCCGACAACGACCTGATACGTAATTTTTCCAGAAGTTAAATTCTCTACACGCTCAAGCACTCCAGAAACCTCTATTTGCTGTCCCCTTCTAGCAACGTTTCTGTAGCATCCAATCATGGAAACAACTGTTTCTGGAACAATGTTCTCTGGAAGCGGCAAATCGCCATGCTGAGTGCAGTTTTCAACTTTGTAGATGGCGGGACGAAACATGGCTTCGCTGTCGTCCTTAACTTTGCATCTGAATTTGACTGGAGCTATGGGCGTGTACTGGCATTCGCCATATTTAACATTGATTTCTTCTGGCTTGCGGACAGCGTTATACATGAAAATCTTGCCTTTGAAGCGTCCCTTAAATCGTCTTGCAGCGTCTAAACGGTTGCTGAAAATGTAAGTTAAGACACCTTCTTGGACAAGCTTTTCAATGGCGTCTTCAACGCGACGAAAGTTTTGGCTTCCGTAGACCACTATGTCTATGTCGGATTCTGTTGAATGCATGTTTAGGGCTATGGAACCGTGAACTCCGAAATCTTCCAGAGGCACCTTAGCTTCGCTGGATACGAGTTGAACAAACTCTAGGGTTAACTCTTGCAGCTTATCCCTTCCTTCAGCTTTCATTAAGGCTTTTAGACGTTCTCTTGGAACAAAAACCTCAACAATACGGTCTATGGGGGCGCTGATAACCTCTTTTTGCCTGAAAGGACAGAAATAAATGTATTCTGGAAAATTTTTTCTGAAAACTTCGAGAAAGGTTTGATAGTTTTTGGCTGTGTAGAGTTTTTCAGCTCTGAAAAGCTCCATCTCGCCGAGACGCCAAGTCCTCTCAAGCATTCGGATTTGGAAAAGCTCCTTAAAACGGGACGGAATATATTTTAGGAATGCAAAAACACGGTTTTTTGGATGTTCGTATCCGAAAACGTTTAAAATGAAGCCCTCCCGCGTTATGAAAGTGTCGCCGTCGAAGGGCTTCCAGCTGGTCGTTTTTAGACACCTCTGATAGACTTTTGGCTGGCTGTTTAAAAGCTTACCGACGGAAAAACAATATTAGACAGCCCTTTAAAGGGAATTTGAAGGTGTATGATTTGAGCCTTTCACATGAATCCCATCCATACGTTGTTTTTCTCCCAGCTGAACAAAAGGACAAAATTCTAAGCGCCATTTTCGGCTCCAAGGCTTCCCTTGAAATTTTAAGATTTTTTCTTAAACGTGGAATAGCCAATAAAATCTACCAGAAAGACCTCGTTAGAAGGCTTGCCTACTCAAATAAAACAATAATTGAAAACTTGAAAATCCTGACGGGGCTCGGTGTTCTAACCGAGTGCATGGAAAAATCTGAACATGAAGGGCGAACAGTTTGGGTTAAAGCCTATAAACTGTCAGACACTGGCAAGTGGTTCGCCCTCCTAATAGCCGAAGAAAAAGAGCTTTCAGACAGGGAAAAAGCAGAAATACTTCAAAACATTTTCAGAAGCTACATAAAATGGGTTAAAAATCTATCGGAAAAACTTGGCATGAACAAAGAAACCTTCAAGAGAATATTTGACGAAGAGATGGAAAAATGAAAACCAAGCCGACCGTCATATCCGTTATAGGAAGCAAAAACTCTGGAAAAACCACAGTGATAGAGCTTTTGATCCAAGAATTAACGAAAAGAGGCTACCGCGTGGCTGCTGTGAAACACATTCCAGAAAAAGACTTCACCATAGACACGGAAGGCAGAGACACTTGGCGGTTCGCAAAAGCAGGTGCCAAAACAGTGATTGCCATATCGCCAACAGAAGTAACCACTATAGAAAAAGCTGACACAAGCGGGTTGACTTTAAGCGACATCTTGGAAAAAATTGTGGAAAACGACATAGTTCTAGTTGAAGGTTTTAGAAAGCTTCTGGGAGAAAACATTGAAGTTCCGAAGATCATCACCGTGAAAAACGCCAGAGAAATTTTGGAGAACGCTAAAACCTTCAAGCCAATCATAGCGTTTGCCGGACTTCAACAAATAAACGTGACACAACTGGGCGTCCCATACGTAAATGCCTTAGAAAACGGCGGTAAACTTGCAGATTTAGTTGAGGATTTAATCAGAAAAAGGAGAAATTAGGCTGAAAAAGCCCTCTTAACCAGGCGCCCCCAACATTTGTGGGGTTTGGAGATTCCGTAGGGGGAGAAGGGGAGAAAGGAGAGCTCGCAAAAACAGAAAAGCCGAATTTCTCCAAACCCTTCCACCTTGAGGGCGCCCCTAAAGGGCTTTAAAAGCTTCAAACCATCTATTGTAGAGCGTCAACATGTCAAGGGAAACACTTGGCTTCCGCTCCTCCAAGATTTGCCTGAAATCGCTCATCCGCAAGGGCCGAGGCTTTGCAAGCTTGTTTGCAGCTTGGCCAGACTCAAAGAATTCGCCTATAACCTTTAGATGGGCGGCTTGACAGACATCCTTTATGTCGCTTCCAGAGAAGCCCTCGGAAAGCCTCGCCAACTCGTGCAAGTCCACATCTGGAGCTAGAGTCAAATGGCTTGTGTAGTGTTTAAACATCATAAGCCGCGCGTGAAAGTCTGGCAATGGCACGAGGATTCGCTTCTGGAAACGCCGTATGAAGGGCCAGTCTAAGTCCCAAGGTTTGTTGGTGGCTCCGATAACATAGACGTGGAGGTTTTTACCCTTGTCAATTATGCCGTCCATCTCTTTCAAGAACTGGTTGCGTACACGAACTTCACCGCCAACCTCGTTGGAATGCTTACCCATAAGAGAATCCAACTCGTCAATGAAAATTATAGCTGGCTTCTTATCTTCCAAGGCACATCTTCTTGCAGACTCAAAAAGCCTAGCGACATTCTGCTCCGCTTCACCCAGCCACTTAGACATTATGGAAGCCGCATCCACAGAAATGAAAACAGCGTCGATCTCAGTGGCGGCGGCAGCAGCCAACAAAGTTTTACCACAACCTGGAGGGCCGAAAAGCAGTATACCCCTAGGCCAGCCAAGCGGGAACAGATCTGGCCTCTGAACCGGGTAGATTATAGCCTCCTTGATGGCTCTTTTCGCAGAGTCTAAACCTATAACTTCGTCCCATCGAACGTTTGGCTTCTCTTTTATTATTAAGTCTTCATAGCTTGCCTTCTTAGTCTCGCCTGGTTTAGCACTCTCAACGCTTTTAGATTCAGGTTGCTGTTCGGTTGGAGCAATGGAACCTTGCAGCACCTTTATCCTTTCTTGGTAGGCTATGGCTCTTTGAATGTAAATCTTGTTTAGGCTGTACTCGGGGTACAATTGCACAAGCTTCAGCAACGTTTCTATGGCTTTCTGGTACATGGTTATGGCCATGCCCTTTGCGCCCTGCTTGTCTAGGCGAACAGCCTCCAAGGCATAGTTGGTGGCTGACTTTTCAAGCTCTTGGGCAGCTTCCATGGGAGGTTCACCTCTTAGCTTCAATTTTCACTTTTCCCTTTGCCCCCAAACTTTGCAGAGCCCTCTCAACCTCCTCATATGAGGCGCCCAAGTCACGTGAACAACGGATTAAATCTATCTCGCCGCCGCTTCGACGCACATACTCCAAGAGGGCGTCTTCAAGGGATGGCTTTGCAACTTTTAGGCTGATTTCCTGAATCTCAGCCTTTCTAAAGGAAATTAGATTTTCAGAGCGGCTTCCACTCTCGTCAACAGCTTCGCCGCTAACGGTCTGAGAACACGAAGCGGCTAAAGCAACCATCTGTTTAATTTCAGCTTCAGCCTCCTCAAGTTTGGGCGCTTCCTGCGTAGCAGGCGGTTCGGGAAGCTTCTCCGAAACTTTCTTTTCAAGGAAGCTTGCAACCTCGTTTAGAATTTGTTCCCCAGCGGGCGTGACTTTGTCCACGGGTATCAAGACTTCGTCGGCGGATAATCTTGTCGAACAGATTGTTTCGCCTATAACATTATTTACCTCATTTATCTCTGACGAAACTTCAGGCAGTATTTCGGAAAGCTGTCTAGAGACGCTTTGAAGAGTTCTTAGGACAGGTTTTAAATCTATTACTATGTCGCTTAGCTCTCGCACCGTTTCGAGGCGGAGGATAACCCTTTCAAGCGCAAGCTCCACTTGTTGGAGAAAACTTATCAGACGTCGGACTTCAGCCAGCTCGTTAGCACATATAGCCGCTCTTTCGCGGTTGCTAGCTCTCAAAGCGTTTACGCATGTCTGGAAAAGAATTTTGTCCCTTTCCTTAAGCCTTAAAGATGCTTGGACAACCTTCTGCTGTTGAACCCTAAGCTTGTACACTGACTGGGTTAGGACTTCCCGTAGTGGTGGAGGGGAAGACACAAAAGGATTTTTGATTTCAGCTCCCTCCGCCCGCTACGCTTTAGGAAGCCCTTAAATGCTTGCGTCACCTGCTTCCTTCACATAAACTATCACGGGTGGTTCCGGAAGGCTTGCCGATGGGGGAGCCGGGGCTTCAACAGTTTTGGCAAGAGGCTCAGTAACGGTTTCGCCTAAAAGGATGTTTGAGAGTTTGCTCCTCAAACCTTCAAGGTCTGTCCTTTCCATATTGGCTCGTTTTAGGCACTCCTGTATCGTTGAGAAAGCCACATTATAAGATGAATCGTCAATCTCCCCTATCTCATGCTCAACTTCCAAGTGAACAAGGGCGTAGTTAAGCTCTTTAATCTCCCTATCGCACCTTTCAATCTCTTTTCCAATTCGTTCTAAGAGGGCTTGGGCTTCCATTTTAAGCTGGTTTAGGGCGCCTTCAAAACTTTTGTGCAGGTCTTCGTAGACTTCCGGTGATATCCTCTTTTTCTCATAAAGCTCTTTCAGGGCTTGGTCTTTACGCCAAACCAATGGAATTTGATTACAGAAGGCGGCTGTTTCGGCCTTTATGTCTGACATGTAGGTTACTTCTAACCCATCAAATTTTATGTTTCCAGCGGGATACTTTACGAAGTTTCCGTCGCTGCCTTTTATATAGACGTATTCCACTCCGCCGTTGGGTTTAACAGCGAAGGAGGCAACTTCTCCTATCAGGCGGCCGTATTCGTCTTTAACTGGTTTTCCAAGAGATAAAAAAATGTTGGAGTCTTGCGACATATGCATTCCTCCATTATGCTAAGATGTTTCTGTTGGGGTTTTTTCAGACAGAGGTACTTGTGGTATTCCAGTTGGAAGCTCTGGAAACTTCTCCTTGATTCTTTGTTCAGCAACGGCTGCTGCTTCCGTAAGGATTTTCTGAGCGTCTTCGTTGGCGGCTTCAAAGTTTATGGTTAAACCTGTGCTCTGTCCAGCCTCCACTATTATTCCGCTAAGCAAGTTGCCGATAAGCCCCAGCTCCCTTTCAGCTTCTGGGAAAATGTTAGCCATTCCAGCTTTCACAGCTCTTAAAACACTGACGGCTGGGCCGAGAGTTGAAACTACATCTCCAAGTTCTGATACAGTTCGTAACCTTAAGACTATTTGTTCAAGGGCAAGTCTGGCCTGCATTATCATTTTTTCCATTTTCCTAATCTCGGCAAGCTCGTTGGCGAAAACATTTGCACGCGCCATATCATGCTTTGTATAAGCATCGACAATTCTAGCAAATATTGACTTGTCTCTTTGACTGAACCTTTCGCTAGCCTGATCCAGCTTCTGGATCTGCAATTCTATGCGGCGGATGGCCATGTCAAGCCTCGGCTTCAACGGACCCGGAGGCCTCACAGCCTCTTTGATGCGTTCTGTGAGAGGTTGCTCGTCGCGTCTCTCATCCCATCGTTTACTAAACCTTTCTGACAATATAGATTCCTCCGAAGAAGGCATAGGCGCTTAAAGAAATTTTATACATTGTTAATATGCTAGAAATATCCACGTATATACGTAGAGATATACGTGCGGCTAAAGCCATTTTGGGCTTTAATTTTCTAGTGAAAAGAACAATTTGCTGTTTTCGCCGGAATAGACAGAAACTTGTAAGTTAGACTAAAAAGAACCCCCAAAATCAACTCTAGGCTAGGTGGAAACAGATGGGCGAAAGGTTAAAGATTTTCCTCTTCGTCGGGCTTCTAGGCTTCTTCGCAGGCATCATAGCCGACATAACAGCCACCTACGTAATCCCAGCACTTATCATGTTGCTGCCGCAGCTAGGCGTAATAACGCGATACATGCTTTCAGGGCTGGCAGGCGCATTCCTAACCATAATACTGGTAAGCATATGGGCATACGTCACCGGACCTAAAGAAACCTAACGCCATCCTCCTTTTTACCCTCGTCCAAACAATTTCATAGTGGAACCCTTTTATTCTTGGACTCAGGAGCGGAAAAACCAATCACCGATTCAGCGTACCTCGATTTCATCATAGTCCAATAAGATTGGATGTGGCGAAATTATTTATGTGTTTCACGAGGTGGATTGATGAGGATGATAGGGGTGAAGCATATGTGTGGCGTTTTTGGTTTCGCGTTAAAAAAGCCCGTTAAAATGGCTGTTGTCTTTAAAGTTTTGCAGAAACTTGAAAGGCATCAGTATCCAGACGAGAAAAACCCGGTGGGCGGGTATGGCGCCGGAGTCGCAGTTCTCACGGATACAGGAGAGGTTTTGTTGAGGAAAGTTGGAAAGGTTGAGGGTTCTCCTGCCGAGCATTTGTCAAGAGTGTGCGAGCTGCAGTGGGCCTCGGTTTTGGTTGGACATGTAAGACTGCCAAGTCCCCAATTTATGGAAACTGCGAAGTTTGATGAAACAGCCCAGCCTTATGTTGCGCGATGCATTAAAGGTTTAACAGTGATTTCAGCCCACAACGGGAATGTAACAAACTACAAAACAATAAGGGAAAAACTTGACGTAAAACACACCTTTGAGTCGGAAAGAATAGAATTGATCGACTCCGAGGTCATCCCACACTTGTTTGAGGAGTTTTTGATTGAGAAAAACGATCCAAAGAAAGCGTTAGAAGCTCTTTTTCAAACATTAGAGGGAGCAAACACTGTAAGTCTTATGCAAGTCGAAGACAACCATTTGCTATTACATTTTGTCCATAAAGGGAAAACTAGGGGATTGACCATATGGAAAAACTATAATGAAGAAATTGTTTTCTGCTCTAGAAAAGAGCCATTAATGGAATGCTTCAACGAGGTTCTCGAAAAAGGTGGATTTAAAGAACATGTGTTTATTCCATGGGGAGTGGAAGCGAATTTGCAAATGACTGTAAAACCTAATTAAGGGCTTTCACTTAGAAAACAAGAATAACTATGTCCCAGTTAAGTAGGCATTTACAACCAGGCGAAAAGGTTTTGTGGAATGGAAAGCCGGTTCTGATACCATTCATATTCTCCGGAATTTCTGCAATATCTACAATGATAGGAGTTGTGTTGCTTATTTTCGCCATCTTTTTTGCTCTATTTGCTCTCTCAGTGACGTCTTCTTTTCCAATTTCACCAACAATTTTTCCGTTAATGTTCCTAAACATTATTCTCATCATAGTGATGGGTGTCGGTATAATCCTAGGTCCACTGATACTGGAGCTTTTAAGGTGTAGAAATACGGAGTACATGATTACTGATCGGCGCATAATAACGCAGACGGGTGTAGTAGGGATAGATACAAGGTTTGTTGATCTCGACAAAATTCAAGAAGTTTATGTAACGGTTGGTTGGCTTGACAAGATTTTTGGAACAGGCTCCGTTGTGGCTGTAACCGCGGGTTATGTTTCGGTGGGTACGCCAAGTCCATATGGGTCGCTTGTCCGTCCAGCTATAAAGGCGGTAAGCCAACCCTACGAGGTTCAAAAACTTCTTCAAGAAGCCATAAAAAAGCGAGTAGCTTCCCAAACATAGCTTTAGGTAAATAGTTTAGGTAAAAGGATAAAAATTAGAAACGTGCGTAGCTTCCAATATGTGGTGTTAATTTTGAATGAGTTTAAGCCTTCTTTGGATTTGTGGGATGCTACATCCATAAGCGTTGGCGCTGTGATAGGCGCGGGCATTTACGTGGTTGTGGGGGTTGCTGTTGGTTTTGCTGGTTCCGCTTTGGCTGTTTCCATGTTTTTGGCGGCTTTGGTCTCGGTTTTTACGGCTTTAAGCTTCTGTGAGCTGGTGGCTTGGCAGCCCCGGGAAGGCAGCATTTACGAATATGCCTACCAGCTGATTTCGCCTTTGGCTGGCTTCCTAACGGGTTGGATGTGGATAATCTCCAACACGTTTGCAGGCGCAGCAGTGGCCTTGGGTTTCGCCAGCTATTTGCATGCGTTATTTCCAGTTTTTCCGCCAAGCTGGGCTGCCGCACTAATCTGTATATTTTTCACGGTGCTTAATTTTGTTGGAGTTCGCCAGTCCGCCCTCTTAAACAATGTTCTTGTGGTGGCTAAACTCGCTATTTTAGGGTTTTTCGCTGTTTACGGAGCCCTTTACGTGAATCCCTCAAACTTTGTGGGTTTTAATCCCTTCCAACTTGGGGTTTTGTATGCAGCTTTCTACATTTTCTTTGCATACGGCGGCTTTGCTAGAGTAGCTGTCATCGCCGAGGAGGTTAAAGACGCCAAGAAAAACGTGCCAAGGGCAATTTTGCTGTCGCTTTTAATCTCTACGGCGGTTTACGTGCTGGTGGGCGTTGTGGCTGTTGGCTTGGTAGGCGCGTCTAGGCTTGCAGGGTCAAACTCGCCCCTAACAGAAGCCATAAAAGCCACGGGCAACGCAGCGGCAGCCTACACGGTGTCTGCTGGCGGATTAATTGCCACCGCCAGCGTCCTATTAACCGCCATACTTGGCGTTTCGAGAATGATGTATGCCATGGCTAGGAGGCACGACTTGCCCAAAAGCCTTGGCAGGCTTCATCCCGCCTTTAACACGCCCTACTATTCGGTTTGGATTACCGGCGCCGCCATGACCATGCTTGTTTTGTTTGTGGACTTGACAAGGGTTGTAGCGGTAAGCACCTTCGCCCTTCTATTCTATTATACTTTAGCCAACACTGCAGCCTTGAAAATAAAGGGCCATGAGAGACGCTACCCAAAAGCCGTTTCCGCTCTCGGAGCAGCCACGTGCCTAACATTTCTAACAATAACACTACTAGCCAAACCAGAAGCGTGGATAATAGGAACCGCAACCCTAGCTCTAGGCGCCTTGTACTACTGGGTTAAAATGAAGTTAGAAATTGGGAAAGGAAAGCATAAAGTTTTACAAGGGCACCGTAAGCAAAAAGCCAAATAACGGAGCGAAATTGTTTAGCGTTTTTCTTTTCGTTTGAGCATGTTTTCTAGGATCGGTCGAAGCTTTTCGTTTTCTGCTTTTATGCGTTCTTTGCCTAGGGCTCGCAGTTGTTCTGTCATTTCGCGGATTAGCTCTGCAAACTTTACGCCTTCCGCTGCGGATATGTATTCTACGCGGAAGCGTTCTGGGCTTAAGCCTAACTTATGGAGCATTGGTGCTAGAGCGTCCATGCGGGCTTTCATTTTCCAGTTCCCGCTGATATAGTGGCAGTCGTATGGTAGGTGACACGCCGCCACTAACACCATGCCTGCGCCAAGCCTGAACGCTTCCAAAACGAAGTCGCGGTCCACTCTGCCCGAGCACATGACGCGTATTGGACGGATGGTTGGCGGATACTCGAAGCGGCTTGTTCCAGCCAAGTCTGCGCCCGCGTAGCTGCACCAGTTGCACAGGAAGGCCAAAATCTTGTCTTCTGGGTCTTTTTCTAGGGCTGTACGGAGCTGCGCAAGTATCTGGGCGTCGGTGAAGTGCATTTGCTGGATGGCGTCGGCTGGACATTCGGCGGCGCATGTTCCGCAGCCGTGGCACATGGCAGTTACAACTTGGGCTGGCTTTTTCTCCTCGATTTTTATTGCGCCGTATGGGCAGCGTTCAGCACATATACCACATTTCGTTGTGACGTTGCGGCATTTGCTTGGATCCACAACCGCGATGATGGGTTCAATTTTCCAGGTCTTCTTTGAAAGCACCGTTGCGGCTCTGGCTGCTGCACCACAGCCTTGCGAAACGCTGTATGGAATATCTTTTGGTCCTTGACATGCTCCGGCCAAGAATATGCCGTCTGTCGGAGAGTCTAATGGTTTGAGCTTCGGGTGGCTCTCCATGAAGAAGCCGTCTGCACCACGCGTCAAGTTCAGGATGCGGGCTATCTCCTCACTGCCCTTCTTCGGGATGGCAGCTGTCGCCAAAACAACCATTTCCGCCTCCACTTCGATGGGCATACCGAGGTTCGCGTCCTCGGCGTGAATGATCAAATTTTTGGTTTTCGGATCTTCGAATATGCGGCTTACCCTACCACGGATGAAGTTTACGCCCAGCTCGCGGGCGCGCTGATAAAACTCTTCGAATCCTTTGAAGTTGGTGCGCATGTCCATGTAGAAAACGTAAACTTCGATGTCTTCCTTGTATTTCTCCTTAAGCTGGACAACATGCTTGAGCGTGTACATGCAGCAGAAGTTCGAACAGTATGGATACTTGTTCGTGTCCCGAGAGCCAACACACTGGATAAACGCTACACTGTGGGGCTTCTGCCCATCTGAGGCTCGCACCACCTTGCCTCCGGTTGGCCCCGCTGCCAAAATCAGCCTTTCAAACTCTAGGGAAGTTATCACGTTTGTGTATCGTCCATAACCGTAAAGCGGGTTATCGTATGGCAGGTAAATGTCGTAACCAGTCGCCACTATTATAGCGCCCACTTCAAGCTCGATTTCTTCAGGCTTCTGGTCAAAGTTTATGGCTTGCCTTGCGCCACACGCGTCCACACACTTGTAACATTCAATGCAGTAGTCGCGGTTAATTGTGTAAACAAGCGGCACTGCTTGATCGAAAGGCACGGATATAGCCTTTCTAGTGCCAAGCCCCATATCCCATTCGTTCGGGTACTCAATGGGACAAACATCCTTGCATTCACCACAGCCGGTGCAATTTTCGGCAATGACGTATCGCGGGTTCTTCCTAATGCGGACTTTAAAGTTGCCTATGAAACCGCTGACGCTGAGCAAATCCGCGTACGAAATAATCTCAATGTTCGGATGTCTGCCCACGTCAACCATTTTTGGCCCTTCGATACAGATGGAACAGTCCAATGTTGGAAACGTTTTATCCAACTGCGCCATATGCCCGCCAATGCTTTCGCTCTTTTCTAAAAGGTAAACTTTGAAGCCCATTTCAGCCAAGTCCAAGGCAGCGTTCATGCCAGCTATGCCGCCACCGATGACCAGCGCCTTGTTGGTGACTGGCACTTCGATGGTTTGCAGAGGCATCAACAGCCTAGCCTTAGCCACAGCCATTCTGATAAGGTCTTTAGCTTTTTCGGTAGCCTCCTTAGGCGTGCTTGGGTGACACCATGAAGAAAACTCGCGGATGTTCGCCATCTCAAAAAGGTACGGGTTCAAACCAGCCTCCGACACTGTTCGCCTAAAGGTGACTTCATGCATACGCGGCGAACATGCAGCCACCACGACTCGGTTAAGCTTATGCTCTTTGATGGCTTTGCGGATCTCCTCTTGTCCTGGGTCAGCACAAGTGTAGCGGTTGTCCTTCACGTAAACAACGTCTGGAAGCGTCTTCGCATATTCGACAAGCTCTTTAATGTCTATGACACCGGCAATGTTTAAGCCGCAGTGACATATGAAAACGCCTATGCGAAGTTCCTCGGGCTTTTGCTGGGTTTGGGCTTCGTTTTTCTCTGCCAACTTTACGTCGCCCTCCTAACAAACCTTCTTTCCACAGAGTCTAGAGCTTTAAGCGAACCTTTAGCCTTCAACTCTTTCGTTATTTCAAGAGGAGAAGCTAAACGCTCTAGGGCTTTGTTCCAAGCCCCAGAGCGAACAGGAGTGTGCATAATCTTTGTTCGCTTCAATTCTAAAGCCTCGTTTACAGGGCAAACAACCTTACATGCTCCACAATAAACGCAGAAAACTTCATTCACATGAACCTTCTTGTCAGTTTCGGAAAGGTAAAGCGCCCCAGTTATCGGACAAACGTCCAAGCAGTCCCGGCAACCATCCGGACACTTTTCTGGATGAATGCGGATCACACCATAGAAAGCCTTGCGCACTCGAAGCACACCTTCGGGACATTTGAACTCGCAGATACGGCAGCATGGACAACGCTCCTTATACACGTCAACGTTAACCTTCAATCCTTTCCGCAATTCATCAGAAACGCTGCTTACATCCTCAAGAACTTTGCCGTCCGGAGTCTCCCACGACACCTTGATGAGGCTAAGCGGGCAAGCCTTTTCGCATTCCACACAGTCCACCGGACATTTGGCAGCATCCACTTGAATATCGCGCACAAGCAGTGGGAAACTTTCCTTCTGCACAACATTTAGGACATGCTCGCCGTTAATGGTCACTTTTATGGCACCGTAGGGACAAAGGATGTCGCATATTCCACAGAAATTGCACTTTTCGAGGGTTATGTCAACCTTCGCTCTCTGCGCTTTGCCGTCCGCGGTTTTAGGCTGCTTAACAAGTTTTATAGCCTCTTTAGGACAAGCAAGGCTGCAAATTTCACATCCAACGCAAAGCTTTCGGTCAAGAGTTAAACGGTAATTTTTAACGTGCAAAACCCATTCCAAAGTAAGAGTTTCCGCATCTTCCTTCTTCAAGGTTTTTAGGGGCAAACCACACCACCAATGCCTGACTAGAGGGCATGTGAAGATTATAGCTCTAACATTTCACTTTCATATATAAGTTTAGGTTCACAATCACCCAAATTTCAACATTTAACTTTTCACACAGACAGCCACATAACATTTAAGCGATGCATCGCCATTCAGTGTTTCAACTATGTTTAGTTTAATTCTACGCAACAAAGCTTCAAAAGAAGCGAGAGAAAACTTCCTTTTTAAACCAGTAACAACCAGAAAGGCGTTTTCTCCAGCAACCCTTTCAAGCTCAGCTAGGGTTTTCTCTGGATTAGGCATGTTCTGAAGCATCGTCACAGCAAAAACGCCGTCAAAAACGCTGTCCTTAAAGGGTTGATTGTCGGCGTCAGCCAAAACTAAACACACATTATCAAAATTTTTGGCACGTTTCTTCGCCTTTTCTAGGAGCCCTCTTGAAATGTCCAGTCCAACAACTATTTTGGCTTTATCCGCCACATATTCGAAAAGTAAGCCAGTTCCACAGCCGCAATCTAGAATTAGGCTGTTTTCGTCTATTCTAACTCTTTTAAGGGCTGTTTCGATTTTGGCTCTTTGTTCATCAGCGTAAAGTTCATCGTAAGATTTCGCCGTCAAATTGTAGTACTGCATGGTGTCGCGTTTTTTGTTCCACTCGTTCATTTCCATTCTTCAGAAATCTTATGTAGAAAAGGGCTTCTAAAATTTGTCTTGGCGGAAAAATTGTCAAACTCTAAGCCTCTAACGGTTTCAGTGAACCCCAACATTGAAGAAGTGGAGAAAATAGTCAAAGAAGCCTTATCCCAGCATAAAATGCTGCTTGTTGTTGGAAACTGCTGGGTCCACTACCACGGCAGAGCCACTTCAAAGCTTAAGCCTGGGGAACGCGTCCTCATCATAAAGGAGGATGGTTCGCTTCTCGTCCACCGTTCAGTTGGCTATGAACCCGTCAACTGGCAGCCGCCGGGCTGCATATTTCACACGAGAACAAACAACAAAGTCTTGGAAATTCACGCCGTCAGACAGAAGCCTCCCGAAATGGTTCAAGTGTTTTTTGACAGAGTTCACATGGTTTCAGCCCTAAGCCTAAAAGATGAAGGCGAATTCGCACTATACGCCAGCGAAGAAGACATGCAGAAAGCCATCCTCGCCGAGCCTTCGCTTCTGGAAGAAGGCTTTAAGCCCATAAGCTTCGAAAAGAAAGTGGAACCAGGCTTTGTGGACGTTTACGGCGTAGACACGAATGGGCGGCTAGTGGTTGTGGAGATTAAACGGAAAACAGCCGGCAAAGAGGCGGTCCTGCAGCTTGCCAAATACATTGAGGCTGTTAAGACACGAACAAACCGAGAGGTGCGTGGGATCTTGGCGGCGCCAAACATAGCCAAAGACACGCAAAGGCTTCTGGAAACTCTAGGACTCGAATTTAAGGCTTTAAACCCGAAAAAATGCGCTGAAATTCTTAAAAGGGCTGAAATAAGGGGGCTTGAAGCCTATTTTGGAGAGGAAAACTCATGATTAAAAAGATTCTCCCTTTAGGCTTTGACAGTTTTGGCGTGCGTTCTATGGCGACTTTTGTTGAAACAGATAATTTGAAAATCTTAATTGATCCTGGTGTTTCTCTGGCTCCTTTGCGTTATGGTTTAGAGCCACACCCCCTTGAGTGGCAAAGGCTTGACGAAACATGGGAGGTCATAAAACAGTACGCCGAAGAATCTGACGTGCTTGTCGTTACACATTACCACTACGACCATCACGACCCAGACTATCCGGAACTTTACCGTGACAAAACAGTCTTCATCAAACATCCAACCCAGAACATTAACTTAAGCCAGAAAGGCCGCGCCGCTTATTTCCTCGAAGCCATAAAAGGCTTGCCGAAAAAGCTGGAGATTGCAGATGGCAAAAGCTTCACGTTTGGCGAAACCACCATAACTTTTTCAAGGGCGGTTTGCCACGGCACAAACCCAAAGCTTGGCTATGTGACGGAAACATGCATAAAATGTGGCGGCGAAAAGTTTCTCCACACATCCGACGTGGAGGGCCCTTCGCTTGAAGATCAAATTGCCTTCATTCTAGAACAGAAGCCAGAAACGCTGTTTGTGGATGGGCCAATGACTTACATGTTGGGGTACCGCTATTCATTCAAAAGCTTGGAGATATCTAACGCTAACCTGGTGAGAGCTATAAAGGAAGGAGGATTACACACGCTGGTTCTAGACCACCATTTCCTACGGGACCTAAACTATAAGATGCGAATAAAAACTGTTTACGAGGAGGCAAAGAAGCATGGCGTGAAAGTTACCACGGCGGCAGAATTTGCCGGAAGAAAAATTGAAATGTTAGAAGCCTTGAGGAAGGAGCTTTACGCTAAATACGATGTGAAAGAGTTCACTGTCAAAAAGCGTCCGCTAAAAGAGGAATAATGTTCAAAAAGCCTAAATACATGTTTGAGCCTCTAGCTGGAGGTGTTTATCCATGAATCTTTGGCGTGATATTCCATGCGGTGAGAAGCCTCCGGAAATCCTGAATATGGTTGTGGAGGTCATTAGCGGTTCAAGAGACAAGTATGAGTACGACATTGAATGGGAGACATTCGTTTTAGACCGTATAATACCGTCTTCAGTCGTTTTCCCGGTGGAGTATGGTTTTGTTCCGCAAACATGGTTTGATGACGAAGACCCTTTGGATATCATGGCGCTCAGCTACGAGCCCCTTGAAGTAGGCTGTTTAGTCAAGGTTAGGGTTATAGGCGCATTAATAATCGAGGACGAGAAGGGTATAGACCCAAAAATATTGTCGGCGCTTGTAAACGATGCGAGATTTGACGGTTACAAAGATATAAGCGACGTGCACCCCCACAGGCTAAGGGAAATCCAAGAGTTTTTCGAAACCTACAAGCGCTTGGAACCTCATAAGTGGGTTAAGTTTAAGGAGTGGAAAAACGCCAAAGAAGCCATGAAAATCGTAGAATATGCCATCAAAAAGTTTAAAGAATTAGAAAAGAGGTAGGCGGTTAGGCAAGTTTTTGGATGAGGTCTTCAAACTCTTTGTCGGAAAGCCAGCCCTCATCCATTAGCTTCTTTAAACCTTCACCAATAGCCTTCCGTGCAGCTTCACTTTTTAGAATGTCGGCTTTTTCTCCGGCTTCATAGACTTCTCTGGCGAAAGCTGCGTCTTTATCAATTAGAATCGGAAGCTTTTCCATAAATGAGTTTAAGGCCCTAAATCTTGGTGTTAGAAGTTGTCTAACCTTCGCCTTGCCGAGGGCACCCTTAAGCTTTGTCGTGAAGCCTATGCTGTTGGCAACTGAGGGTGGAAAAACCACATATCGCTTCTTGAGTTCCGCTTCGAAGCAAGCCATGTAAAACGGCACATATACGAGGCTTAAATTTTTGCATTTTCGCGGGGCTCCAAGATTGTTGAATTCGGCTAAATCCGCCTCTCGCATTTTCACGACGTTGTTTATTTGCTGAATTATATTTGATGTAAGGTTTTCCAGCCGTGACATCTCATCTTGGTAAACTTGGATTTTAGCGTCCCTTGAAGCCTCAAGCTCAAGAACGCCTTTCCTAGCCTCTTTTATCCGGTTTTCCCATTCAGACCTAAGCCTAAAAGTTTCCGCTTCACGGCTTTCCTCGAGCTCTTTAATATGCTCCTCCGTCTCCTCAATTTTTCGCTCCATCTCCGAAAGCTCCCTTTTAGCTTCATTTGCTTTCTCCTTCCACCTTTTCTCGCCAGCAGAGTCACCGCTAGCCGCGCATGACTTTGCCTCCAAATTGTATTGCTCTATTTTCCTAGCGATTTGGTCTCGCATTTTCTCCAGCTTGAGTTTTTCCTTCTGCAGCGGCACCAGCTGCTTTTCAAAGTCTTTCATAAGCTTGACCCGCTGCTCCTCGTAATCCTCGTTTAGACGGCTGATTTCCTGAACCACGACTTCCTCCTGTTTTCGGATTTCCGCATCAAACTCCTCCCTAACAGTCTTTATCTTTCCACGGATGTCTCTGACAAAAATCCTTGTTGTCTTATTCAAGAGTCTTATACAGCTGTTAAGGGTTGCAACTTCTGTTTCAAAGTCGGTCTTAAGCTTTTCAAGTTCTTCGACAGCAGATAAAACCGCCAGCTCGTCCAAGTGGGGCAATAGGAAAGCTTCTTGAGCTTCCCTAGTTTCTAAGGGTTTTGCTTCCGCCAAGTATTGGGCAAATTCGCCTAGAAAGGCTGAGTCTGCCGCCAAAGCGTCTAAGGCTAATTTTTTCTCTTCGGCTGGTGCTTGGAAAAAGTTCACGTGGTCAGATAGGAAAGCCGTGTAAGCCTCCATGGACTTGGAACTTCTGGAGGCATTTTCGAAAAACTCTCTGGCGCTTGGAATATTCTTGTATGTGATGGTGTGGGACACTTGCCTAAGTCCGTCAAAAACCAAGTTCAACCCGTTCCAAGGCGCAACCCAAAAAGGATAATGGAACTCAGCCAAGAAAACAGTTTTTTCTTCGGGCTTTTTTAGGATTAAGCCGCCGCCCTTCATCCTCTCAAGTTCAGCGAAACAGTATATGGCGGCTTTCTCCATCTTATCTGTGAACGGTTCCTTGCGGTTTTCAGCCAAAAATGTGAAAGGCAACTTTAGCTTATCAATCTTGTTGGACAAGTCTTCACCATTGTAAAATTGTTTCTTTTTGATTTAAAATTTCTTCAACTTTTTCGTCTCAACAATGGAATGCCAATAGAGGCTATTAGGGCTGTTGCCAAAATGACCAGAACACTAATGTTTACAAAAAGAGGTGCAATTTGACCAAAAACCGGATTTTGGGCGGCATACTGCATCGGCAATGTTGCAAGCACCGCCGCTGCCAGCCCTCGAGGAAGAAGCACACTCATTACTGGGCGCTCTTCGGCAAGTTCGCTGCAGCGAGCTGTGGCTATTTTAACAGCTATAAACCTTGACAATAGCAGTATTAGCGAGAGAATCACGCCAACTAAGACCGTTTTGATGTTGCCTATCGAAGCTATTAAGCCAATGTATACAAGAAAGAAGGTTCTAAGAAGGAAGGCAATTTCAGACTCAAACCTTTTCAAACCAGCGTCAACAACGGTGGTTAAAGGCTTCTCCATTCGGAGCATTCGGTAGATTTCCCTTTCGTTTCCCAACACTATGCCAAAAATAAGAGAGCAAAGCGAGCCGCTTCCACCAAGAATCTCTGAAAGTGCGTAAGCCAAAAGCACAATAGCCAAGGTCAACATGTACGAGTAAGGTGACTTCACAACCCTTTTTAGTACGCTGAGCCAGACGATCCCAAAAATCAGACCGAGCACTATTCCAGTGGAGAAACGGCTGGCTATTGCTTGCCCAACTATAATTGGATCAATGGAACCTTTGAGGATTACCTCTATAATCACCAGCGAGAAGACTATGCAAAGAATATCGGAGAGAGCGGACTCTAGGCTCAAGATTGTTGAGCATTTCTCGCTGACTCCGATTCTTGAGGAAAGCGAAATCACGATGGCGCTGCAACTTCCACCCAAAATGGTTCCAAAAAGCGCGGAATAGAGGATAGGCAAGTCTGGAAGGACAATGTAATGCATGAATAGAGTTGTGAGGGCAACGTTTACCCCAAAACCGACAAAAGCCAAAACCGCCGCCCTTGGGCTTTCGGCGAAAACACGGTAAATATTCATGGCCATGCCACCGTCGAACAATATGAAGATAAGGGCTAAAGCCGCAAAATAGGGGGTTAAAGGCATGATGGCCTCCGCATCCACCAAACCAGATAAAGGGCCTATGATTATTCCCAAAGCCACCAACAAAATTATGTCTGGAAAACCAGTCCGCTCAAAAAGGTAGTTACCCAAAAAGCCAACGACAATTATTGAGCCAGCCAATATCAATGCAAGAGTGATTAGATCCATGACTTAAACCTTTCATTAGTCTGAAAACGTAGTGTTTAAAAGCTTTTGTTCAAAACAGCACACAAAATTGAGAGACGCATTCACTTCTCTAAATCTTTTCTTAGGTAATCAGTTATCTTCTTCTGAAATAGGGCGTTCTTCAATAGGACGCTACGCATTATCCACCGTTGGATTGGAATTTGGAAACGTCCCGCAATAAACTGTAAGGCTTCCTCCAGCGTTTTGAACGTGTAAGGTTTTTGACGCATTGCATTTCTAACGTTCTCACGAA
>Ga0209394_1000860_pt1 | contig 20559 bp, 13 predicted proteins | sample JNZ201metaG_FD_184122 | JGI IMG/M metagenome (GOLD analysis project Ga0209394, IMG submission 184122) | Hot spring microbial communities from Jinze hot spring, China to study Microbial Dark Matter (Phase II) - JNZ 20120812A (SPAdes) (version 3) ... | reverse complement strand
GCTCTCAGCTATTGTATTGCTTTATTAAACACCTTTATATACCTTATTCAATTGATCATGGCTTCTTTATTATGAGGCAATGCTTAAACTCCACGTCTTTATTAATGAACTCTTACGTGAAGTAAGCTACAGTAACTCCATTATTAGGGGGATTAGGATTGGTATTAGGAGTGTAAGTATGAAGCCATGCACTAAAGCTGTTAAAGCCGCTTTCTCACCTCCATACCTAGCTATTACTGGTAGAGTTGTATCCATAGTTGTTGCTCCACCAATACTTATTGCCTCTATTGAGAATTTCTTAGCTAGCAGTGGATAAATAATGAATGTCGCTGCTTCCCTAAGCACATTTGAAGTAAAGCCAAGCAGCCCCCAGTAATTATTAGTGATGCTTAGGAATGGGCCTGTAAAAGTATACCACCCCATTCCTAGTGCTACAGCTAGATAGGGCTTCAAAGATCCTTCAATTAATGCTCCAACAATTATTCCTCCTAAAGCAGACCCAATGACGGTTGATGCAGCAAGCATTAGAGCTAATTTTAAGGAGAACGCAATGACTTCAATAGATCTTACTTCAAGCACTACTAGAGCTCCAATTATGAATATCAGTGAGTAAAGCAATGCATTTAAAGCAATGCTCGCTCCACTCATGGATTCATTAAGGAAGCCTAAGAATGCTCCAATAATGAATAGTGTAGTTATTACAGCTACGTGCTTCAAAGCCATCCACCAAGCCTTAATACAGCTACAGCTATGAGCAAGCTTACTGTCATTGGCACCGCCACTAAAAGTGCTACATCAACTACTAATCTATGGATGAATAGAGCTCCAGAAACTCCTAAAGCCTCTCTAACTCCTGAGCCAGCGCTTAATCCAACTAGCGTTACAAGTACGTATATGTTGATTGAGAGAGCGCGGTTTAACGATTTCCTCAAACGATCAACATCTCTACAAACCCTCTTCATTAATAAGCTAGTTAATGCCCCTAAAGCTAGCGCTAGGTAAACCCCAAGCATCTTTAAACACCACTACAGTAGATATGGAGCTTCATTAAAAACCTAGTGATGGCATAGTGTATGGAAGCACTGTGAAATTCATAGCGGTATTGACTGAGGAATCCCTGCGGCTCACTCAAGGAAGATCGTTGAGAAGTATGTGGTGAGAGCCCAGGCGTTAAGGCATGAATGGCCGTGGAGCGCTATTCATTGAGGAAAGCTTCACCAGATATATAATAGCTATAGTCTATGTAGCTACTTAGGGGCTGAGTTTGAGTAATCAAAGCAGTAGCTCTATAAAGGCTTTACTTAACGCTGCTCAAGAGTTTGTTAATGAGTTATCCAAGCCCTTTATTGGAAGAGAGGAGGAGGCTAAAACCATAGCTTCAGCAATAGTCAGCGGTGAGCACGCAGTACTAATTGGTGAGCCAGGCACTGCTAAATCAGCTCTTGCTAGAAGAGCTGCTGACTTAATTAACGCAAGGTTCTTCAAGTACTTATTGACTAAGTTCACTGAGCCAGACGAATTATTCGGCCCTCTCGACATAGTTGCACTAAGGGAGGGGAAGTACGTTAGAGTAACTAGGAATAAGCTGCCTGAAGCAGAAATAGCCTTCATTGATGAAATATTCAACGCTAGCTCAGCTATACTAAACACTCTTCTATCAATAATGAATGAAAGAGTGATATATGATGGATACAATGAAATAAAGGTCCCCCTATGGACTCTCATATCGACGAGCAATAATGTGCCTGAAGAGCCGGAACTACAGGCTCTCTACGATAGATTCCTCTACAGACACTTCGTTAAACCAGTTAGTGAAGATAAGTGGATTCAATTACTTAACGCTGTCTGGAGAATGGAGATCGAGCCTCTACAACCCCCGAAGCCTGTCTTAACGATGAGTGAAGTAAGAGAGTTAAATAAGCTCATTTTCAACGTCGATTTAAGTAGAGTGAAGGAGAAGCTAGTGAAGGTATTTGCAATACTAGAAGATCACGGGATCCACGTTACAGATAGAAGAAAGGGGAAATCCCTTAAGGCAATAGCAGTCAACAGCATTCTCAATGGAAGGCTTGAAGCAATTGAACAAGACATGATGATTCTATCATCTATAATACCGCGGGATAGAGATGAGCTTGAGCAAGTAAACGTAATTCTAGTGGATGAATTAAAGACTCCCGAGAAGTACTTAATGGAGTTAACAGAGATCGAGAACAACTTGAGGGACGCCAAGGAGTTCATAATGAGTATGAGCGGCTTTGAGCCAAGGCTAATAGACTACTTGAGGACTTTTGAAGCATTAAGGGAGAGAGTTAGAACAATAGCTGATTCAACTAGCAACGATATTGTGAGGAGGAAGGCCATTGACGTATTAAATGATGCAAGTGAAGTAATAGCTCTACTGAGGAGGAGGATTGGGCTATAGATCAAGGCATGCACTGGTGCATGAATTGAGCACTACTAGCATTGAAGGATCCTTAAAGGGAGTCAACTACGATAGCGCGTTGACTAAGTACCGTGGCTTAAGAGTCCTCAAGATATGTAAAGCCCTCACTGAAGAAGCGAGCTCCCCAGTACTAAACCCTGTAGTAGGCGTAGACTCCTACTACACTTTCTTCCTCCCATACCCACTGCTAAAGCCTCTTAATGAAGTTCGCGGAGAAAGCGCAGAGCTCAGCTATACAATAGTTGCAGCAATGCTTGCCCACCCCACTCTAGATAGAGTTAAGAGCTTGACTGTTGGAGATAGCTTCGCTAGCTCAATAGCGTCTGGAATACTGTTATCGCAGCTCAGTAGGGAGCTTCCACAGAAGCTCAATGCATTAAAGGACTCCATGCTTCAACACAGCCGCGGAAATGCCTGGAGGAGAGTTATTGAAGAAGCTGTTGGGAGGAGCATACTTAAGGTAAGTGAAGACATTGAGGCAGTAGTTAAAGTTAGGAGGTATATTGAAGAAGCAGCAGCCGGTAAAGGCAGTTCACTTAGCTTAGAGGAGCACGCTGAAGAAGTAATTAGACTCGCTAAGAACAGTGATGTAAGGAGGCTGCTTGAAGTATTAATGAAGACAAAGCCCTGGAGTACTTCTTTGAAGAAACAGAAGTATACATGCAGGAGAGGAGAGATATCAGGGTACTCACTGGGCAGGGATTTAGAGCGGCTAGCGCCTAAAATGCACGCCCTCCCCCCTGAAGTATTCTTACACAAGTTTATTGAAGGCAGACTCCTGCTTTATGAAAAGCGGTTGGCCAAGGACATGGGCCCCATATACTGCTTAATAGATAAGTCGGGGAGCATGAATGGAATGAAGATCACGTGGGCTAAGGCTGTAGCAATAGGCCTATACTTAAGGGCCGTTAGAGAGACCAGGTGCTTTTACTTAAGGTTCTTCGATAGTGAAGTACATCAATTATTGAAGGCCAGTAGTGGGAAGGCAAGTGAAGCAATTAAAGTACTAGACTACTTATCTAGAGTTAAGAGCAGTGGTGGAACAGATATAACTAAGGCTATTCTCATGGCTTTAAGCGATTTGAGGAGGAGCACGTACAAGGAGTTAAGTGAAGTCGTATTGATAACTGATGGAGTTGACAGAGTTGATGAACTCAGAATTCACAGAGGGCTTAAGGCAGCTAACGCAAGGCTCTTGACAGTAATGGTCTTAGGAGACAACGCTAACTTAAGGAAAGTATCAAGCAACTACTTCACTGTAGTAAAGCTCGATAAGGAGGAAGCGCTTAGAGTTGTTGAATTAAAGTGAGCCCCATGCCCTACGACCCATTGAAGAGAGCTGAAGAAGTGCGTAAAGCTGTAGCGAGAACTAAAGGTGGATTAGAGGAGAGGCTCTACTACAGGTTCCGCGGCGGAAAATGGTATGGAGGAGTAGCTTCAGCTGATGTAATAGGCTGCAACTTGTCCTGCAAGTTCTGCTGGGCATGGTATTTTAGGGATAATGTTAGGAAGGGCTCGTGGCATAATCACGTGGAGGCAGGTGAAAAACTCGTTTCAATAGCTAATAGAGGAGGCTATGAATACGTTAGGCTGACTGGCGGTGAGCCAACAATTGCTTGGAATCACTTAACTAAGTTAATAAACTACGTTACTTCAAGGGGCTATAGATTCATAGTTGAAACAAATGGAATACTCATTGGGGCCTGTGAGAAGCTAGCTGAAGAACTATCTAGATATAGGAGAATATTAGTGAGAGTTTCATTCAAAGGAGTAACCCCCCAGGAGTTTTCATTTCTAACAGGAGCCGATGAGTCTTCATGGTATTTGCAGCTTAATGCATTAAGGAATTTATTGAAGAGCGGGCTGAAGCCTATTGAGAACTTCTATGCAGCTGCAATGATTGGCTGGAGCCTGGATGAAGACATTGAGAAGTTTAAACAGCAGTTATACGACATACACCCAGATCTAATTGAGGTGGATTGGGAATACGTCATAATGTACAATCACGTAGCTAAGTACATTAAGATGACTGGCCTCCCTAAGCCTAAGAGGCTTGTTTACCCAGACAGCATTCCGAGTGAGATGATTTAGATCTACATGCTTCAAGCCTTGCTGCTGAAAGAGATACTGCTACTGCTGTAAAAGAAGCAATAGTTGATATAGCTATTGAGAGCACGTAAGTTAAACTACTTCCAATCCACGTGAATGAGATCCTGCTGTAAGTTACTGTAGCATTACTGAAGTAGTTTGGGTATACTAATGCTAAGTAAGCCCCTCCCCTCACTGATGTAACGTAACCAGTGAAAGAGTTAGTGACATTAGATAAAGGAATGACTTCATTTGTTTGAAGATTTACTGTCACTAATCCAAATAATGCATCACTGCTTTTAACGCTAACTAAGTTTACTTCACTGACTTCACTAAGAATAGATATTGACACTCCCTCGCTAAGCTCAACGCTGGGCAACTCACTTAGAGTAACGTTTTTTGTAAAGTAACTGTACTCGTAGAGCTCCATGGCTGAGTATTTAGTGGCGTTGCTTAAAGAAGCTATTGACACAGCTATGGCTATAAGCAATAGCGTTAATCCAATGAACTTTACTGCCCCCCACTTCACTTTACTCAAGATCTTTATTGAAGCCCCTTCGCTAAGCAATATTATTAGGCTTACAAGGACTATAGCTAAATCCACTCCCCTAGACAGTACTTCAGCATACGACTCCGTAGAGCTGTCGAGTACAAGCTCATGTATGAAGCCCCTATTGATGAACAAGTTCCTTAATGAAATGCCGCCTTCACTAAATCCATACACTCCAACAATTGTTTCATACTTTAACGGCAGGTAAATCCTCCTCACATTATTTAATGGTATGATGCTGCGGCAGTCTGTCACTAGACTTAAGTAGTTTATGTATATTAAAGCAGCCGTAGAAGCTGCTATTAGCAACAGTATTGGGAAATGCTTTCCTAAATTCATATACACCCTTTAGTTGACTACGGCTCTTAATTTAATAAATTTATCTAAAGATCAAGAGCTAATTGTTTAACCAGCATTTGATGCAATAACTATTGATAAGAATATGGCTGTAAATAGTGCAGATGCCTTAAAGACTGAAGGCTCATCAGACAATATGTCGTTGAGTACTCTGTACTTCAAGTAGTCTACTTCACCTCCGTGAAGTACTTTAAGTAATTCACGAAGCGTTAATGAAAGTGAAGTACAAATGGATTCCAATTCACCGCCCCCGATCACCATGATTCGCTCCATTAACGACGGAGCCTCTATCAATGCTTTCCTCAAGAGTTCTTCACTAAGCCCTCCTTCAGTCTCCCAAAGCTTTCTCTTCACAATGCAGTAGACTTCATTAATTAATCCCGGCACATACTGTACTGGAGGTAAAAGCTCGATCCAATAATTAACGAGCTTCATTATCAATACTCTCCCCCTCTCCTCCTCAGCTTTATCACTTACTAACTCGTTGTGAACTATCATTATTGACAGAAGATCCGTTAATGCTTCTATAAAATCCCTATGGCTGAATCCTGCAGTGCCAGCAATAGTCTTTAAGGAATATGCATCAGTAGACATTTAAGACACCATATTTGACTTAGTGGAAGTAGATTTAAAGAAACTAGGGCTTGTGAAACCTCAATAAGTTAAGTAATTGACGTAACGAGAGTTATTATACCTTTAGCTGATAAGTAGAGGATCAATGTTGCTACAGCATTGCCTATAGCTATAGCTAAAATTGATTTAGCTTTCCTTAAGTCAAGCAAGTACGCTATTAAACTACTAGTCCATACGCCTGTTAAAGGCAGTGGTACTGCTACATACAAGCTTAAGGATGCATAAACCCACTTACTGGCCTTAATTCCCTCAGCCTTCCTCCTCACTCTACCCATGATCTTTATGTAAGCTTTATCAAAGAACTCGATCTTGTGAACTAGTTCTCTCTCAATGAAGTTAAATCCATATATCACTATGGGAGCTATGGAAGTTGAAGCAATATATGATGAAGCTACGTTAACTAAGTCGCTTACACCGTTAGCAATACCGTATGGTATAGAGGCTCTTACTTCAAGTCCAGGCGTTAAAGCTAGCAAAATTAATATTACTAGTGCTGCTAAGTCCACTTAAGCACCCCCTGTAGGCGATACTCTAATGCCTAGTGTCTCACACTTACTGGAGGAAATTAAAAGAGTTTACCCAATTCTAGAAGCATACAGCTTACTGAATAAGATAGTCACTCAACACAGAGTCCAGGGCTCTAAAGGCTTGTGGAGCGCAGTTAACTTAGTTAAGGAATTCCTCAGTGAACAAGGCGTTGGCTCTAAAGTTATAAGTATTGAGAGTGGGGAGCAACTTGATCTAGATAGATCTCCAGTTGGCTGGGACTTAACTTACGGAGAACTAGTAGTTGAGGAAGATGGCAGGAAAATAGTGGAAATCAATACACTTAATCATCCAACGCTTGTAGCAGCCCACAGCCCAAGCGGTGAGGGGAGGGCAAAGCTATCTCTAGCAAGTCTTGAAGGCATTAGTGAAGCCAGTGGAGCTGTATTAACTAGCGATAGTCCATACATGTCCTACGCACTATCGGGAGAATCTGTTGAAGCATTGATATGGTATGATCTCCAGAAGCACCGCGATGGAGTTCCATACGCAGGGCTATTTCTATCAAGTATGGATAGAGTAGAGAGAAAGCCTGTTCTAACAATGCCTAGTAAGACAGCGCTTAAAATTATTGAAGGATTAAGGAGGGGTCAAAGCTACATTGCTGAGTGGAGAGTTGAAGCTAAATACACGTCAAGCGGCCTACCCATTCTTGAGTCATGTATAGGCAGTGGAGAGTATGCAGTTGCTTCTACAGCACACATATGTCATCCTAGGCCTGGAGCACACGACAATGCCAGTGGCTCAGCTGTACTAGCTGGTGCAGCCGTAGCTTTAGACAAATTAGTTAAGAAGTATGAGCCATTGACGCGCATATGCTTCTACTGGGTGCCTGAGTACACTGGGACTACCGCTCTATTCTTAAAGGGTTTAATGAAGAGAGAGGTTGTAGTAGCTTCACTTAACGTAGACATGGTTGCATCAAGGCAGAGTGAGACTGGCTCAACTCTCCACTTAATTAGAAGTATGCTCAACTATAGTGGTCCTCTAACTCCAGTAGTTAAGCTATCTCTTGAATCAACGTATTTAACTGGCAGAGCATTCCACGGGAGGGAGTGCTTAGGTAAAGTGAGGTTTGATGAAGTCCCCTACGGCAGTGGAAGCGATCACGATGTATTCCTAATTAATGGAGTTGAATCACCTATGCTCAATGAATGGCCCAGTAAGTACTATCACACAGATCTTGATGAGCCCGACGCCATTGGATTAAAGGAGTTTAAGCTCTGTGGAAAAACTGTAGCTCTCTCACTACTACTTACATCAACGCCTAACGTAGTCAGCGGACTATCTAGCTACGTTAGAAGCTACTATAGCTACTTAACGTCATGGTACTCCATGGATTCAGCTAGAAAGGGAATTAATGAAGGCTTTACATTAAGTAGAGTTGCTCCACTGTTAAGCAATAGCCTTACAAGAGCTGTTGAGTGGATTGAGAAAAGAAAGGTGAGCTTAAGTAACTTAAAGAGCTGCTGCATGGAAAACCCAGTTTATATCGGTAGATCTATAGTTAATCTAAGGCCTATGTGTTTAGAGAAAGGAGTTGAATTCTACAGGCTTATAGACGCCTTAAAGATATGGCCCTTAGTGACGGCATACTTACCGGCTAACCTTAATGGGAGTTTAAGCACTAAGGATCTAGTGCTTCAATACTACGCTGAAGAAGTGCTCGACCCTGCTAAAATTGATGCAAAATGCTATGGCGTCACTGGAATAAGTTGCTTAGAGAGAATTGTTGAAGAAGTAGTTGAGTGGATTAGTGAGAAAGGATTTATTAAAAAATAGAGTTTTTTATGATTATTGCTAACTAGTTGGAGGCTCTACAATTGTTGATACTGTGACAACTGCTGGATACAAGTATTCACTGATAACTAGGCCGGCTATAGTTGAATTGTAGTAGTAGTATCCACTTGCATGCCACGCATACTCCCTCAGTATTAGTGATGTCTCTACTTCAGCTACATCATATGCCACCACATTGTATGCAACATCCACTCTACTGTAGCCCATTCCAATCCCTAGGAAGAAGCCTGGGTAAGTCAGTACATCTACTTGCATTAACTCAAGCCCTCTTCTAAGCCTATATACTCCAAGAACTGCGTCTGAGAAACTACCTGACGGCACATCTATGTATCCATCGGAGAATACGTATATAGACGACCCCAGCAGAGGTCCATATGATGGAGCTGTAAAGGATGCCTTAATGCTGTAGCTGCCATCTCCATTGGCTACAACCTCCTGCAATGCTCTAATCGGCACAAGGCTTAATCCATAGCTGTCAAATAGCTTTAATCCACTGTAGCTGTTGTACGCAATCATTACTCTATAGAGGCCTGGGAGAGAGTAAGCCTTGAATATAGGCATTGAATACACTGTTTCACTCATACTTGTTGGTGTTGGTGAAGCAGTATAGAAGTACAGTGCTTCAGTATACCTAAGGGGTATACTCCACTTTACTGGCGCGTATAACCTCAAGATCCCTCTCATTTGATCTATTGACGATGGGTTGTATACAAAGCCGACTCTTGCAGCAAGCTTATAAGCTGCAAAGCTCTGGTCAAGCCCTGTCGGCAGAAATGCACCGCCTGGAGGAACAACTAAGACGTCTGGTGAAGTAGCTGCACCACTACTCCACGCAAAAGCCATTAGTACTCCAGATACATCGCCTCCAGTGACAATGAATGGAACTATCCTCCAGTCAATTGCTTCAGTCCTCGGGTTATTAACTGGGTCTGCAAGGCCAAGTGGAGTGTATGAATCGTATGGAGCCTTCGATCTAGTTGCTCCAAGCAATACCTTACTAGCTCCATCAATTACAGCTGGAACCACTACTGTGACTGGAAGTACTATGACTCCACTAGGCGTCTCAACCTTAACTTTATACTCGTATACTCCGGGAGCAAACCCTCCTGGCACATTGACTACTCCTCTAACTACTGCAGAACCATTGACTAAGAGAGTGCCTGGAGTGAATTGAATGATCGTTGATGGAGCCTCCTTATATGCTCTTACAACAACTCTAGCTAAAACAGGCGGCGTAGTAGCAGTTATGTAAGGCGATGGCCTTAGCCTAACCACTAGATCTCCCTTAACTCTATCCTTTACACTACCTACAGTTATCATTGCTACAGTAGACGTCCTTGCCTCAGTATTCAACCTATAGTACTTGCCTCCATAGTAGTCGAATACGTCTACTCTAATCATGTATTCATTGCTCGGCGGATTCATTCTATAGTATGGAGCGCTATACGATACATTCTGGTATGCTACGTATATTTCTACGTAGTCTGCATCAGCTATCAACCACTTCGGCACTCCTAAGAACATTGTTGCATACCTATATACGCCGCTAAATAAAGTCAGTTCTCTAACAGCTGTATATGATGTAGCACTTATAGATACCCCTCCTTCTCCCTCTATAGCTAGAGTAAACTCAGCGCTTCCCCCTGGAGGTACTACTGCATAGTGTGCAGTGTCTACAAGCATTGAAGATACATAGTAAGCAAGCCATCCATATAAGTTCAAGTAGTTCTCAACGAATGCTGATTGAGCTCCCTCAAATACGTATGCTTTAAATCCTCCATCAACTACTGCCTTAACTAACTTGTAGGCATTCATTCTACCACTGCCCTGCTGCAATCCAGGGTAGCCTAAGTCATCAGCACTGCTCTTAGCTAATACCTTTAACTCTACTGGTGAAGGTATGTAGCCATACTTACTTAAGCATGCTTCAATGGCCAATGCCAGCATGCCGCTAGTGAATGGAGTTGCTTCACTAGTTCCTCCAAAGAGAGTTAATCCAGGGCCGAACCCCTCATTGTATCCTATGACTCCATAGCCCCGTCCATTAATTGTCCTTACTCCAGCCATTTCCCAAGCTCCTATAGCTGCTACATCAGGCTTTGGATACCCAAGGGCGCTTGGGCCTCTACTACTGAAAGGCACTATGTCATCAGCATAGCCCGGCACATAGCTTGGTGCATATACTTGGAAGTATTCAAAGAGAGTTGATGCAGCTACTTCAATTATCAATAGATCTGCTCCAGGAGCAGTTATAGTAGTGTAGCCTGGGCCATAGTTTCCAGCTGCAAAAACTATTGTAGCATTGTGGCCTATAAGCATGTTTACTGCAACTATTTGGCCAAATACAGCACTCATATAGTCCATGCCTTGTGCTTGGTGAGCCCACTTAGCTAAGTTTATGTATGACCAGCTATTGCTAACTACATCTGCTCTTCTAACTCCAGCTGGAATTGGGTATAGAGCCTCTAATTCAGGGTCATATACCCAGTCCCAGCCGGCTAACCAGTATTCAGGCGGTATGAGGTCTCCAAACCAGAATCCAGTGCCTCCAGCTACCTTAACTTTAGGAGCTACTCCATACAGCTTATACAGTGCTCCACCATAGTATGGAGTAGTGTAGTTTAACTTACCTCTCGCTCCAATGACTGTAGCAACGCTAGTCCCATGTCCATGGTAGTCTGTGAATAAAGCAACGTACTCTCCACCAGGATCTAAGCCTACATAGACTCCCGGCTCACCTGGGTAAACATATGGGTACTGCACAATGGATTTAGCTAATCCATAGCTATCGAAGTAGTATCCACTTATTACTCCAAGAGAGAAGTCTAGGACTCCATCGCCATCGAAGTCTCTTCCAACAAGCTCACTTCCTCCAAACTTGAAGACTGGTTCATCAGCAAAGCTATAGTCTAACCACGATGGATCGGGGATCCTCCAGTAAGCTCTGCCAAGCACGCTGCTCTCAAGACTCCTCATAGTTGTTGAAAGAGAGTAAAAGGCTGTTGATAAGTCGAATACAACTGCATCATATACTCCAGGAGTAGTAGTATCAATGAGTACTGTTGGCACTAGGACTCTTACGTAGTAACCAGTGAGGCCGTCCTGGAAGAACCACTCAAACAACCCAAACTTATATACTCCACTTAAACTCGTTAAATTCCCTACATACCAGTCGACCGTTACGCTTGTTGCATATAGCCTAAGGACTCCATAGTATCCTGAGTACATTGTGCTAAAGTAGATTACTACTGCACCACTAGTATTGAGGTATCCAGTGGCGTTTCTAACAGCTACATTCTTTGTAAGAGCTAAGTGCTCGTCCATAACCATAGTCATGGGGAGTCCATTTAAGTCCCTGGCCAAGGCATCAAGACCAAGCTCTGGATTAGAGTAGTCTATGCCTGTATCTACTACTCCTACAACAACTCCTTCACCAGATACATTATACTCCCTCCAAGCATCAATTACTCCCTGGACTTTAAGTCCACTGAATAAGCCTACTTCACTCCCCAACTGGCTTGGTTCAACAACTCTATCTTCATCTAGAGCCATTGCCCTAAATCTATCGTTGCTTAATCCAAATAACTCATCAACTCTCGGGGATGGAATTATGGAGTATACATATGGGTTCTTAGCGAGCTCTAAGACTTGATCCCTTGAAGCTGTAGCATAAGCAACTATAGCTCCATTAGGTAGAGGTATGTAGTACCTAAGCTTAGCAACTGTAGACTTAATTAATTCAATGGCATTTCTGCCAGCCACTATCAATACAGGCTTACATGAGCTGCAGCCTACATTAATTACAAGCGGATCTCCATACCCCACTGAATCGGCTGATACTACTTTAGCTTCATCAATTGAGTAATATTCGTTAAGAAGCTCTAAAGATATCTTTTCAAGAGGATCTATTGGAGCTCTATAACTGCTTGAACTAACGGCCACAGCCTGTAGTGGTATTAGTGATGTAAGCGCTATAGCTATTAATACAAATATCGACAAATATTTAATGCAATAACTCATGAACTCACCCTATACACACACTTAGAGCTAAAGTATAGTTATGGATAGTTAAATATAAACCTAATTCTAATAATGGCTTCTCAAAACATTAGAGCTGAGAATTGATATAACTCTACTTATAGTAGACTGCGGCGAAGCCAATATAGGTATTCCCGACGCCCCTCTATGTCCACCTCCACCTAATTCTTTTGCAACTGTTGAAACATCTATGCTGCTGCTTCTTAAGCTAATGCTATTTGGGTACATGACTATGTATGCATCAGCTGCAATGCCCTTGTCTATTAAGTAAGCCTGTACATCGCCTGCATGAACTCTTCTATCAATATTGCTTGATAGTGCTACACTAACTTCATCGCTTACCCTAATGACTATTGTTGAATAGTATGCTTCCTCTAAAAGCTTTTCATATTCATGCTTCATTTCATCATAGAGCTCTTGAGCCCACTTAGGCCAAAGGTCGCCTGCTTTAAATGACTCTAGAGCTCTATACCTTACATCCCAGTTGAACCACTTAAGGATTCTCCTCCAGTAAGTAGTTAATTCATATCTATTAATGAACTTATCGTCATCTATAGCTAGATCAGTGAGTTTCGCAGAGTATTCATCAGATAAATTGAGCTTCTCCATAGTTATTTCAGCTGTAACGCTATCAACATCATTGACTACATCAACTCCCAGCTCACCCACCCTCCTCTTAAGCTCATCCCCCCACTCGTGGTGATCGTACCAGTGGATTCTTATGTTTAGAGCTTTAATGTCTTGAACAACTCTTAAAACTAAGTCTACTGAGTCCTGCTGGGGGTTTAAGTCAAGTAAGTATAGGTCTGTATAAGCCCTCTTAATAGACTCCTTAGAGATAAAGTGCTTTAAGTTAAGTGATATAGCGGTAACTGAAGAGAGCCTCACTCTACACTTATCTTCACCATATGCTCTGCAAACTAATGCTGCTGACGATAATCCATCTAGATCCCAGTGAGATATGACGTAAGCTCTCCTAACTCCAGTATGATATCCACTACATCTATCACCCACCATAACTCCCGGCCACATCCCTTACCATGATTACCTGCATTTACAGTACTTACTCGTATATACTTAATTATTAAAATACTTTCATTAATCTAATTAATTCTTAACTAACGAGAGTTCATTGAGGCGCTGTAAGTACAGTGAATTGCTTTAAGTCAATGAATTAAACAATTACTTAAATATGAGTAATTGTGGGAAAAGCTCTACGCAATTCTTGGGTTAACGTATGCTTCAGCAACCCTTAAGTCAACTATGAAGTCATCCAATTGAACAACAGCTATGAAGACTACTTTACCCCACGTCAATGGCTTCACTGAGTATCTTATTGATGAGGAGCTGTGGGGCTCAACTCTAATGCAATTCACTTGACTAATTACTTCAGCCCCCAGCCCATGCAGGCTTGGCTTCAGTTTAACGACATTACTCAACTTGTTCTCAATGACTACTTCTACTTCACTCAGTACTCCCTCAATTAGAGGAGCCTCTACTTTCACTGAATCTATTGAGATCTTTTGCAATAAGCTAGTTACTATAGATTCAGCTTCCTTAAGCCACAAATCAATTATTAAAGGAGACCAGAACTCCGCCCACCAATAGTCACTGTCTAAGGCATGCCATAGAGCCCACCTGACTTTACTGCTTTCATCACTTCTCAATCCAATGGCTTCTTCATATACTTTCAGTGCTCTATACACTTTAGCTACTCTAAGCCAGTAATTCTCATGCCCCTCCTTCTCCCCCCTCCACTTCCTTGATGAACCAAGCCAGCTGTTCGTAGGTATATACTTCAATACTCTCCTACAAGGGACTTCCTCAAACATCTCCTTTAAGTTACTCAATTTTAAAGCTCCTTCAGAATTCAAAGTCAGTAAGTAATCACTCAGCTTATCTAAGAAGTATGCTGTAAGAGGTGGATTCTTTGAGAAAACCATCCAGTTCTCTCCATCGAGAGCTAGGACAAGGACTTTCGCCAAATGATTTAGAGCTCTCCTAGCTATAATGTATGAGAACTGATATGCATTCCTCCATGCATGCAGCTCCGTTAAGAAATCATTCTTAAAGCTAAACATATTGCTCAGCTCAGTATCTCTAAAGAATACAATCAAGTGATCTCCAGTAACAGTGTTTAAAGCTATGTAGGGCTCCATATACGTACCCTTATCACCTATTGAAGCCTTGAAGTGGTATTCTTCATCTAGGACAGTATACTCGATCCCGTTTGAAGCATATATCGGTACTAAGCCCATTGAAAAACACATCTCTGGAGTCCATGCGCCAAGTGGAACATAACTTGAGCCAAAAGCCTTCACTGTAACGCTCTTTCCATATGATAGCTCTTCACTAACTATATCGCTTGCTTCAAGCCAGTCAAGTAAGTAGCCAGCTATAGTGTGTGCATAAACGCTAGTTAATACATCTATCTGACCTCTCTCAAGGGCTTCTCTATAAAGTGCAATAGTTTCTGAAACCATTCTTACATTAAAGCTCTCTGGATCGTATTGCTCTCCATTCAAGAATTCAACTCCTTTCTCAACCGCCATAAGCCATTGAGCTAGGAGGCTTGGACTCAAGTTATAAGTAGACTTAAAAGACTTCTTTAAGTTAAGTAGCTTAGCGTGATAGTGGTATGGGCCATAGCCGTATGGAGCTAAGTAACCACCCCAGACGTAGACATAGGCCCACGGGCTATGTATCTTCCAGTTAGGCATGTAGTTTGGAGCTTGGTGATTATGCCACACTATAGTGAAGTATGGAGCCTTCTTTAAATCACTGCTTATAACTAAGTACTCAGCTTCATCAATTACTGCGCCATCTATTAATGCCTTCACTCTATGAACGCCGGCTTCATCCACTGCATCAACTGGGCAATCAAATACAGCTACTTCTCCTTCAGCTAGACTTCTTGAAGCAGAGCATAAAGTGTTGGTAGAGCCACTGGGCTTTTCAACTAATACTTCAATCATTAAGCTCTTCGATGAACCATTATTATGCACTACTACTTGAACTCCCTGCCTGCCCCCAGTTCTAACAGCTGGCTTTAGAGGAATAGCGTAAGCTTCAACACCCTTCATAAGCCTTTGATCTACTAGAGATCCACTCATGCTTAAAGCACCCTTGCATAGACTACCAATAGCTCTCCTCAAAAATAACCTTACTCATCCCGTAAGGCGTGCAAACTCCACGCCTTGTGCAACTGTTTCGGTTTTCATATCTGGATATTGATCTAAACATTTTTAAACATCCTGTACAGCGATATACGTGGATGAGGGTTCGAGAGCCATTCAATGCTCTAGATGAAGACTCTCCCCTAGACACTCAAGATGTGGAGTGCCCAGGGTCACCCTGAAAGCCCCTAAGGGTTATGCAAACCCAAGACTAGTGCAGGGGAATAGAGATGAAGCAATGAAAACAACCAATAAACCTATATAAGAGCTGAACCCCATTACTCAAAACAACTTTTATTCCATTAAAGCCAGTGATTTCTCGGTGAGCTACTTGCTTAAAACAATTGCAGCTTGTCTAACTATACTCATAATTGCTGCAGTGCTTCCTCCATACTTAAATCAATTACTGCAGCAGGAGCCTCTATACGTATCAATCATATGGCATTACCATCAACCATGGTACTACAGCACTAGTGAAGAGCACTTCATACTGCCCTGGGTTAGACTGCACAGCGTTGGAAACTACTATAAGATGGGCTACATATTGAGTAAGTACCCTGAAGTAAGGGCTACATTTACTTTCTCAGGTTCATTGATTGTGCAATTAATAGACTACGTGGACAGGGGATTAATGGATTTAAGACAATCGATCTCGTGGAGGATAGCTAGTGGAGAAAGCCTTAATGCTGTAGAGATATACAGCATTCTCAAGATACCTGGAGGATTCTTCGACATAAATTGGGGTAGAATAGTTGAGAGAATTCCAAGGTATAGGACTCTAAGGGATCAAGCTCAAAGCGTCTTCAACTTATGTTCATCTCTACCTTTAACTGAAGAGGAATTCATTAAGTGCATTGCAGATCAGTTTACTGGAGGAAACTACAGCGCTACCAAGATCGTTGATTTAGCTGTTCTATTCAACTTATTCTGGATAGATCCATTGATCGCTAAATACGAGTACCCGGAAGTATATCAATTAATGCAGAGAGCTGCTAACGCTACTCTACCAGGCTTCACTAGAGATGACTTAAAGCTAGTGCTTAACGCTCACATAGACATCATGTCTAAAGTAATCCCACTCTACAGAGAGTTAAGCCTGAGGAATCAAGTTGAGTTAATACCAGTTCCATACAGCCATCCACTGGCTCCAATAATAACTGACTTCGGCTGGCTCGATGACTTTAATACTCACGTCAGTAAGAGCATTAAGTTGTTCCAAGAACTCTTCAACTACACTCCAATAGGTATGTGGCCAGCTGAACAAGCAATTAATGAAGAAGCCCTGGAAATAATGGCTAACAATGGGATCTCGTGGATAGCCCTAGATCAAAGCATTTTAGGTAAGGCAGGCATAGATCACTTATCTGTGGAGAACTACGGTACTCCATGGTATATAGAGATCGGTGGAAGAAAGATCTATTTATTTTATAGAAACACTGAGTTAAGTAATTTAATAAGCTTTGAGTACAGCAAGTTGAGTAGTGAAGAAGCCGTAGAAGACTTAGTCAATAGGCTTATTCAAATAAGGCAGAAGTCTAGTGGCGTAAGGATTGTAGTAATAGCTTTAGATGGAGAAAATCCATGGGAGTACTACGAGGAGTTTGGATCAAAGTTTCTATCGCTTCTATACCAAAGGCTGAGCGAGCTCCAAGGCCTGGGAGTCTTAAGGACTATTACTCCAAGGGAATTCATCTACAGCTATGGATACATAGCTAAGGAAATGCCCTTAGGAAGCCACTACTACTTAGACTTAAGTAAATTAGATATAGCTGATCTACCGTACGACAGCTATGGAGATGCCTACAACTTACTTCCAAGAAGGCTTGTTTCAGCTAGAGTGCCCGAGGGCTCTTGGGCTAGTGGAGAACTCACAGTTTGGATAGGTGATAGGCAGGAGAATGCTGCGTGGATGTGGCTTAAGAAGGCTAGAGAAGAAGTGCTAAGTGCATTAAATGCTTCGAGCATGAGTGAAGCAAGCATGCGCAACCCACAAGTAGTTGAGTACTTACTGAGGGCTGAAGCAAGCGACTGGTTCTGGTGGTATGGATATGACGGCGGAGGTTCTCCTGAGACATTCGATCCATTATTTAAGGCATACCTAGTTAAAGCATATGAGTTGGCAGGCCTTAATCCACCTGATTACTTAAGAGCAGGTTTCTACCCAGACTGCAGGCCTAAAGGAGTATTAAACTCTGTTGTTCCAAAGCCTATTGAATCAAAGCCTAGAGTAGATGGAGTTCTAGAGGACTTGTGGATTAATGCTGTTGAGAGTGGAGCAGCATTAAACATAAGCATTGGGCCTCAAGTAATTCAATCAGTATACGTAGCTCTAGACAGTGAATCAGCTTACTTTGCTGTAATCCCATGGGCTGCCGACTCATTAAGCAATGCATCAATAAGCATATACTTCACTACTCCTAGGAGAAGCCTTAGCCCATACAATCCAGGGTATAACGTTAAACCAACTGCTTATACAAAGGATCTTGGGATAGGGCTGTTCTTCGAAGTTCTAGTGGACTTAGAGGCCGGCTTTGCAGTAATTAATGCAGCTGATGGAGCTGGTGGATGGATTCAACTATACAGAGTCCCAATAGGGCTAGGAGAAGTAGTTGAATTAGCAATGCCGTGGAGCTACATAGGTCTTCTACCAGGAGATGTAACTTACTTAGCGATAGCTGTCTACGTAAATCAATCCCTCGCAGAGTCTTCAACTAGAGTAGGGCTAGTGCATCAATTGCAGTTGCCTAGAGCTGTAGCTATAGCTCCAGAAGCCAAAGTTGTTTTCGAAATGATAGACCCCATTGGAGATGATGATGGCGCTGGAGGCTATAAATACCCTACAGCTGCTGTATTCACTCCCGGCGTATTTGACTTAAAGTCATTTAAAGTCATTGATGCAGGCGATAAAGTAATCTTTGAATCAGCTGTAGTTAATTTAGGCGGCAATCCATGGGGGGGACCTAATGGATGGAGCATGCAGTACATACATGTATACATACACACTGCGTTAAACGAGCTTGGGCGCAACGATACTTTCGGATTAAACATAAATATAGCTGAAGAACACTCATGGCATATGGCTATACTTATAGCGCCTGGGTGGGGAACAGAGCCTGTGCCCATTGGGGAGAGGACGGCTCTATACTACAGCAATGGCAGTGTGATTCCTCAAAATGGAGATCTAAGGGTTTACGCCGATCAATCTTTAGGATTAATTGTAGTTGAAGCATCTAAGGGAGTTCTAGTCAACGTAGAGGATATTGATAAGTGGATCTACGTAGTTGCTTTAACGAGCTACGATGGCTATGGAAGCGATCGAATAAGGTCGTTCAGTACTTCACCTGACGTATGGATTGTTGGAGCTCCAGACTATTCTTTGGCAATAGCGGCTAACGTCATACCTAGAGTAATGGATCTTCTGGCTCCTACAGCTGAAGAGCAGTACAGCATGCTTAAGTCGTTTAATGTGACTTTCATTGATGCACAGCTTGTTGGAAGGCCTGCAGTCGTTAAAGGCTATGGCAGAGCAGCTCCACAACCTACGGTAACTACAATAGTGACTACTGTTGCACTAACAACTACATTAACTGAAGCTACTACAGCTACTAGTACGCTGACTATTCGTGAATTAACTATTGCTGCATCAACTACTACTTTAACTGAAACTATAACTGAGATTGCTCCTCAAGAACTGAACATACCTCTATCTACTGCTCTAGTGTTCACTGGACTCTTAGTGGGTATAGCTGCAACATACTTATTTATGAGAAGGAGGAGTATTAAAAAATAAATATTCTTTTTTACACAAGCACACATAGGCCTCGGGGAGCCTCTGTGGCTAAAGTAGCGCTTGTAGATGTTGTAAAGAAGTTTGGGAGAACTATAGCAGTCGATCACGTGAGCTTAAAGATCAATGATGGGGAGTTCTACGCCTTCCTAGGTCCATCAGGCTCTGGGAAGACTACTACTCTAAGGCTTATAGCAGGCTTAGAGACTCCCGATGAAGGGGAGATCTACATTGACGACAGGTTAGTCAACTACGTTCACCCAAGGGATAGAGATGTAGCAATGGTCTTCCAAAACTACGCTCTATACCCACACATGACTGTCTACGATAACATAGCTTTCCCACTAATGGCTAGGAGGAAGCAGTTGAAGCTTACTATTAGTGAAGTAAGGAGCATGGTTTTAGAGGTATCTAAGCTACTTGGAATAGAGCACTTGCTTGATAGATATCCATCACAGCTCAGTGGAGGGCAGCAGCAGAGAGTTGCACTAGCTAGAGCTCTAGTTAGAAGGCCTAAGGTATGGCTACTGGATGAGCCGTTAAGCAACCTTGACGCTAAGCTAAGGCTTTCAATGAGAGTTGAATTAAAGAAAATGCAGAGAACTCTCGGCATAACAACGATCTACGTTACCCACGACCAAGTTGAAGCAATGAGTATGGCTGACAGAATAGCAGTCATGGAGTGCGGCAGAGTCATGCAAATAGGAACTCCAGACGAGCTATACTACAGGCCGTCAAACGTATTTGTAGCTACTTTCATAGGCGCCCCTCCAATGAACCTCATTCCCTGCAGTATAGTTGAAGGAGAATCAGTTGAATACACTGTGCCAGAGAGAAAGTCTGGTGGAATAGCTGGTAGTGGGAGAGTTAAGACAAGGTTCTTCATGGAATGCCCTGATTTAAGGATACCAATAGATCCAGAGGTAGCCAGCACTATATTAAGGGAAGCTGTAGAAAACAAGCTATACTTAGGTATAAGATCTGAGCACATATCTATACTTAGGAATAGACCTCTTGAATCCATTGGAGTAAGTAAGGCAGTAGTAGAAGTAGTAGAGCCTTTAGGTTCTGAAAGCATTGTGACTATAAGGCTTGGCGGAGAGACTCTTAAGGTACGTCAACCGCCTGGAGAAAAGTACCT
>Ga0209394_1000857_pt1 | contig 20584 bp, 12 predicted proteins | sample JNZ201metaG_FD_184122 | JGI IMG/M metagenome (GOLD analysis project Ga0209394, IMG submission 184122) | Hot spring microbial communities from Jinze hot spring, China to study Microbial Dark Matter (Phase II) - JNZ 20120812A (SPAdes) (version 3) ... | reverse complement strand
AAGAAGCCTGGCTAAATATCCTACACCAGTATTAGAGGGTACGACGCCCTCTGATAGGATGAAGATTAGGCTTTTTAAATGGTCTAATGCTTTGAATACATTCTCCATTACCTCAAGTTTAGTTGAGAAGGCATCTGGAAAGCCGAGTTCTCTCACGAGCGATAGCTTCTCCTCAGGTTTCAGAAACTTGTTTTCAGAAGTCGAAACTCTAATAGCATACTCCCTTAGGAGCTCTACTGGTATGTCTATGTCGACGAGATTGGAAGCTTTCCGTAAGAGATCACTGTAGAAAGCGTGAAAGCCCGTTGGGGCGCCTGTGAGAAGCCAGGTTATCCTCTCGATTCCGTAACCGGTATCTACAGTACGTATTGGAAGCTCCGTTAGGGAGCCGTCGGGGTGAACTTTATACCTCATGAAGACGAGCGTAGCGACTTCAAGCCCGTGGGAAATGACTTCGAAGCATGGTCCAGCATTACCGCCACCGCTCCAAGAGCTTTCAACAAAAGAAATGTCTTCGCCTTTAAGACCCATTTCACGCGTGAAGAATTCGAAACCGTATCTGACGGTATCCTCCTTCCAATAAACCTCGTTACCTTCGCTGTTGAAAGCATGGTGGCCACCCATTTCGAATATTGTGAGATGCCTGCCGATTGTCCTACCCACCATATCCACGTCAACGAGTCTTATGCAAGGTTGTGAAATAACCAGCGGGTTAGCCGGTGGAGGGATGATACCCTCGGTAACGTAAGGCTGGAAATCAACGATGCTTGCATCAGTAAGGTAAAGGTCATTCCTCCACCTGCAAACTACTGGATAAGGAGAGATAACCTCATGCCCCCTCTTTTCGAAAAATCCTAGAAACGAGCTTCTAACCTGGCTCAGCCCATCAATGCTTTTACCAACTCTCTTATTTATGAAAGTATACGGTGAGCAGGGGGATTCGCCACAATCGTCTTTGGAAGAATTGAGTGTCCAGAAGAATCTACCACATTTGATGCATTTCTTCCTGTAGAAGCCATTTTTCTTTAGAAACTCTAAGGAATATTCGTCTTCGTTGAAATCATATTTCATGCCTTCCACCGAAGTCGAGAAGCAAGACGATTTATGTCTTCCTTATAAAAATTCGTTTTAGGACACGTTCATTTTTAGTCTGAAACTCATGTCTATAAAAATCGTTAAAATAGCATAGAGGCCTAATTTTTAAGGGAAAAAATTAAAATAAAAGCAATAATAAGACGACTATAGGGCGAGGTAGCTCAGCCTGGGAGAGCGCCCGGCTGAAGACCGGGGTGTCGTCGGTTCAAATCCGGCCCTCGCCATAGTTTTAAACAAATTATCTTCTGGCCTAATAGATACTCGGCAATTTTACTCCACTGAGTAGTGGTTATAAGTCAAGTAATTAGAAGGGGATCAAGTATTCATCAAGTGAAAATGGGCCGACCCGGATTCGAACCGAGACCACCGCCTCTCCTACTTTCAACAAGCCGTAAGAGCGGCATCCTACCGTTAGACTATCGGCCCTGTTCAAAACTCTATTCTAAGCCTTATATTCTTTTCTCTCGAATAAGGTATTGGACAAGATATTAAAACCTACGTTTAGCGTTTATGATATTATCAGAATAAGCATCGAATTTTCCGTGCTTCTATTCGATGTTAATCAGAGGATTTTCCGATATGGATGAGCCATACTCTACCATTAAAACAACAGTAGCATTATAAAAGCATCGCTAATGATAATTTTCACAACAGCTTCTCTAATCCGTGCTTTGACCAAGCCTTTTCTAAATCGTTAGATTACCACTTTAGTTTTCTTTACATGAATATCGGTGAAGATAATTGATTGCTTAAACAAATATACGTATTTTCTCAGGATTGAATGTCACGTAAACTTCCTTACCTAGCATTTTTTCTTCAAAGTATCCTGGGCATAATGCTTTTATCAGCGTATCTTTATCGAGGACCAAGTTTAATATGCTTGAACTGCCTAAAGACTCCACTATGTCGATGACAGCCTTTAGACTATTCTCTTCTTTTCCAAATGAAATCTTAATATCCTCTGGTCTAATTCCAACTAATACTTCTTTATTGTCATAACTCTCTGGGTATTCGAAATATTTCTTATCCAATTTTATTATACCGAAGCCGAAGTTTAGACTTATTGTATCACCATGAACTCTTACTACGCCTTTCATAATATTCATAGGAGGCGACCCTATGAATGTTGCAACAAAAACGTTAGCTGGTTTCTCATAAAGCTCTCTGGGACTACCTATTTGCTGAACTACTCCTTCATTAAGGACTATAAGCTTGTCAGCCAGAGTCATTGCCTCCACTTGATCATGAGTCACGTATATTGTTGTTATTCCTAGCTCTCGTTGAAGCTTCTTAAGCTCTGCCCTCATATAGGTCCTCAACTTGGCATCGAGGTTGCTGAGTGGCTCGTCGAGCAACCATACTTTGGGCTCTCTTATTAAAGCCCTGCCTAGTGCAACTCTCTGCTGTTCCCCTCCGCTTAATTGCCCAGGTTTCCTCTCTAGCAAACGATCTATTCCAAGAAGTTTTGCAATGCTTTTAACGCGCTTATCTATCTCATCCTTAGGGACATGTCTAATCTTTAATGGGAAAGCTAGGTTTTCATAGACTGTTTTATGGGGATATAGTGCATAGTTTTGAAAGACCATGGCCACGTCTCTATCCTTTGGAGGCAGTTTATTCACAATTCTGTCTCCGATCCATATCTCCCCCTTGTCTGGAAATTCTAATCCAGAGATTAGTTTTAATATCGTAGTTTTCCCGGATCCGCTTGGACCAAGTAATACTGCAAACTCCTTATGCTCTACTTCAAAAGACACATTGTTAACAGCAACGTAATTACCATATTTTTTCGTAACGTTTTTGAAGACAACTCTAGTCATAGAATAATACACCTCACAACCTCTAGGTAAATCTTATCCATCAGGCTCTTATCGCCCCCCTCGTAAGCCCCCTTACTATCTGCTTCTGGAATATCATGTATATTATTTCAAGCGGAGCTAGAACGATTACGAATCCAGCTAATATAAGCCCCCATGCGTTTGCGTATAATCCGAAAAAGCTTAGCAGACCTATTGGAACAGTAAAGGTACCCGGAGAACTTAGGAAAGTTAGAGCGTAGAGGAATTCGTTCCACGTATTTAACGCTATCCATATGCCGATTGATGCTATACCCGGTCGCAAAAGCGGGAAAACTATTTCCCAAAAGACCGTGAAAGGAGAGGCTCCGTCGATAATCGCTGCTTCTTCTAGGTTAGCCGGTATATTATTGTAGAAAGACCTTATGATAAACAATGGTAGCGGGATGTTTAAGCCAACGTAGGCAAGTATTAAGCCTAACAGGTTATTCAATAAGCCGAAGTTCCTCATCATAAAGTATAGAGGTATAACCAAAGAGGCTGAGGGAACCATGTACCCGCTGACGAATATTAAGAACAGTGCATCACGCCCTCTAAACCGGAATCTGCTGAATCCATATCCTGCAAGAGAGACAAGGAGAACGAGAATTGTTATTGTGGCGGAAGTAACAATAATGCTGTTAATATATAGCCTGCCAAAGTTTGCTATTTGCCATGCATCTATGTAATTCTTGAAAGTTGGGTTTACAGGTGGAGCCCACGGGTTTGAGAATATTTCGCCTGCACTGCCCTTAAGAGAATTGAATACGATCCACACTAACGGGTATATGTAGATTAATGCAAAAAACGATAATAATATGTAGATTAATGAAAGCGTTATCAGCCTCTTTATTCTACCGCTATCTATAGCCGACACTCTTGCTCACCTTAATTATCCAGTATGCTCCTATCGTAAGCGTTATGACTGTTAATACTGTAGCCATAGCTGAGCTGTACCCTACTTGGCTGTAGAAGAAGGCCTCTCTGTAAAGCCATGTTGATATTACTTCCGTAGAATGCATTGGGCCGCCTCTAGTCATAACCCAGATTAAGTCGAAGTACATGAATGAACCAGTTGACGCTAAAGTAATCTGCATAAACAGCGAACTCTTCATCATAGGTATTACTATTTCCTTCAATATAGTCCATTTAGAAGCTCCTTCTACTAATGCTGACTCTATTATTTCAGTTGGAATGGAAGATATTTCAGCCAAATTAAGTATAAAATACCATCCTGTCCATTGCCACACTATAACTAATATGACAGACCAGATGGCTATAGAAGGGTCTGCAAGCCACTCTCTAGCTAGAAAACCCAGTCCTATGGTTTTCAGAAAATTGTTAATCGGTCCGAATGTTGGATCATACAAAAGAGTCCACAATAATCCTAATGCAGAGGACACCATCATCATTGGTGTGAAATAGACTGTTTTGAAAAAAGATTTGAACTTGATTCCTGGTTCTATAACAAGCAAATAGGCAAGTATCAGACCTAGTGGAATCTCTACTGCTATACTTGTAATAGCTATTAGACAATTATTCTTCAATGCATTCCAAAAAACAGCATCATTGAATAGTCTAACATAATTGTCTAATCCCACAAAAACAGGCGTACGTACACCATCCCATTTTAAAAGTGAAGTATAAAATGTAAAAACAAGCGGGTAAAGTCTAAACAATAAGTATGTAACAATTAATGGAACCATAAAAATTAGAAAAACTAGGAAAAAACTCTTTCTGGGAAAATATTTCTCTAGCAATTATTGTCTCCTCTGAATTACTCGACTAGGCCTGCTTCTTTAAGCCATTCTTGACGGGCTTCCTCAAGTTTATTGGCTGCTTCCTGCGGTGTCATTGTCTTGCTAAAGAGTGGCTGTACTATCTCTATTGAGACCTTACCTATTTGAGGCGGCGGCCCCTGATCCCAGTAGTTACCTATGTAAGTAGCTTTAGATATGAGTTCTATCTGTCTCTTGACACCAGGTGCTATGCTGTTACGCTCTGTCTCTGTCAAGCCTAAGTACTCTAGTTTAATACCTGGTACTAGTTGAATAGTGGGGGTGAGCAACTGCCTCTTCTGCACTGTCGGAGATGTTAAGTATTGCAAGAAGGCAACAGCCTCATCAACATACTTACATGTTTTTGCAATCGCATATGCGTCACCTCCTCCTATTATGTTAACTGTGTCAATACTCCCTGGAATTATTGGCCATCCAACTACTCTGAGGTTTGAACCAGTAGTCTCATTCAATGCTGATACTTGGTCGAAAAGCCAAGTACCCATTGCCTCCATGAAAGTTATTTCATTCGCCATGTATGGAACTACGTCTGTATCGCTCATTCCCTGCCACCCTGGTTGGAAGGGGTCTAGATCAACTATTTTCTGCACATACTCCATTGCTTTAACCACGGCCTCGCTGTTAAGTTTAACATTGGGATCCACCATTGACTTATCTAAATAGTCTGCCCCTGCAGATCTGAGCACAAAATTCATTATATATATTAACCCAGTCCAAGAATCCCTGTTCCCAAGCGCTATAGGATACTTACCATCAGGACCAGCTTTCTCCTTTATTTGCTGTACTATTTCCACGAAATCGTCCCATGTCCAGTTGTCAGTCGGCTCGGGTATGCCATATTTCTCAAATAGAGCCTTGTTGTAAATTATTGGTTCAAACATTACTACAAACGGTACGGCATATATCTTCCCCTTATACGTTACCTGTGCTATTCTTCCAGGGAGAAACGTGTCCTTCCATTTGACCCCCCTTATATACGGGCTCTCCCTTTCCATGTACGGTGTTAAATCAACAACCATATCAGCCATTACAAATCTGAAAAGATACATGTATCCACCCCAGTTCTGAAAGATATCAGGCGGATTTCCTGCACTCATAGCTGTTACGATTTGACGCTTAAACACTTCGTTTTCCACGTATGTTGGTTCTATGTCAACATCCGGATGTTCCCTCTCGAATTCATCGATTGCTTGCAAAAGCCATTGTTCCCTAGGCGTACCCGGAGTGTATAAGTGCCAGAATGTTATGACCTTTTTAGGTACCGGTCTAGTTAAATAATATATTGCAACAGCCGCCACTATGATAACAATTATAGTTATTATAGCAATAAACCTCTTAGAAAGTCCTTTTAAAGAAGCTTTTTTCATGGTTTTCACCTCAGTATTTATATTTGTAAAAAGTATTTTATAAGTCTTTTGTTTTTAAAAACTAAATTAAAATAAAAACGAAAAGCCAAGAGTAAATACATTAAAAATACTATCTTTTTCAAGCAAGTTGTATTATTTTACTAAAACTGTTTATCCTCTTTAACGTTTCAGCATCTAAAAATCCTGTTTAAGGGCTATATTTCCCTAACTTGACCTGAGCCATAGACTACATATTTTGTTGTAGTTATCTCTCTTAGGCCCATGGGTCCTCTTGCATGGAGCTTCTGCGTACTTATACCAACTTCGGCGCCAAAGCCGAATTGGCCTCCGTCCGTAAACCTTGTTGAAGCATTAACATAAACCGTTGAAGAATCCACTAGGCTTGTGAATAACTCTGCGTCTCTCAGGTTATTAGTTATTATAGCGTCTGAATGTTTTGAACCGTATTTGTTTATGTGGTTTATTGCCTCTTCAACGCTGTCAACTATCTTGATTGCAAGAGTGAGGTCCATGTATTCCTCATACCAGTCTTCTTCAGTAGCCTCTAAGAGGGATGGGACTATCTTTCTACTTCTTTCACAACCCTTCATCACAACGTTGTATGATTTCAAAACGTTAACAAGTTGCGGTAAGTATTCATCAGCTATTTTACTATGTATCAGGACTTTTCGGACTGCGTTGCATACTGCTGGTCTCTGAACCTTAGCGTTAACTATTATCCTATTCGCCATCTCGAAATCAGCATCCCAGTTGACGAATATGTGGCAGTTACCGGCTCCGGTTTCGATAACCGGTATTAGTGAGTTCTCCCTAACGAACCTGATGAACTGCGCACTGCCACGGGGTATTATCACATCTATGTACTTGTCCTGTCTGAGAAGTACTTTAACTAATTCCCTGCTAGGATTCTCTATAAGCTGTATTGCATCAGGGTCGATTAAGCCTTCTACGGCCTCACGCATAAGCTTCACGAGAATCTTGTTAGAGTTTAGGGCCTCAGAGCCTCCTCTTAGGACAACGGCATTGCCTGCTTTTAGGGCGAGGCCCGTAATATCCACAGTCACATTTGGCCTTGCTTCATATATAACCCCTATAACGCCAAGGGGCACTCGCACTTTTCTTATCTCTAAACCGTGTCTAGTTCTCCAGCCTTCAACTATTTCACCGACAGGGTCGGGCAGGGAAGCTACTTGACGTAGGCCTTCAACCATCTCTTTAATTCTCTTCTCGTTTAAGAGAAGCCTGTCTATGAGAGCGGGGGAAGCGCCGCTTTTTCTCGCTTCTTCAACATCCTTCCCATTTTCTTCAATTATCTCTCTTGAAAAGGCTTGAATTTTTTCAGCCATCTTTTCTAAAGCAGCGTTTTTTACTGGAGTTGGAGTAATCCCAAGTTTTAGAGAAGCCCCTTTAGCCCTTCTAGCTTTTTCAATAACTTCGTCCTCTATACTCAACCCTATGAATAGTTGGAAGGATCTTCAAGACTTAAACCTTTTGCGTATGGGTTTAATCACAGTTCCAACATTCTCGCCGTTAAGTATTCTAGTTATAATATTCTTTTTTAAGCCATTGGCTATTACCGTCGTGACACCAGCTCTTGAAGCTATTGCAGCGGCTTGAAGCTTGGAAAGCATTCCGCCCCTTCCTAATGCTCCTGAAGAACCGGCGTATGAGAGCATCTTCTTATCCACGCCTTTCATCTCCCTAACTAGTTTAACGCCGTTTTTAGTAGGCATCATAAACCCGTCTACGTCTGTGAGCATTATTAACAGATCCGCTTTTATTTTGGAAGCAATGATTGCAGAAAGCCTATCGTTATCTCCAAACCTCACCGAATCTGGGACATAAGGATTAATAGGGATCAGTTCCTTGACTGATATCGCATCATTCTCATTAATGATTGGTATCACATCGTGTTCTATGAGTGCTGAAAGAGTCCTCCAGAAGTTTTTATAACGATACTGGTTTGCAAGATCCTCTTCAGTGAGAAGGATTTGTGCAACCTTTATGTTGTATTTGTTAAAATACTTTGTATACATCGCCATTAGGCTCGGCTGGCCTACTGCTGCACAAACTTGCTTCATAGTGAGTTTTAAAGAGCTCGGCGTAGCATTTATCCCGAGTTTGGATAACCCTGTTGCAATTGCTCCAGAAGTAACTATTATTACAGATTTTGTCTTTCCCCTGTTTTCGGAAATCTGACGGACTATCTCCCTTACCCTGCTTGGACTAACCCATCCCTTAGAATTTGTTAAGACGCTCGTCCCGATCTTAATGACAACGTCTTGCTTTTCGTATGTCAATTGTAGACATGCAACTATTGTGGCACGAATATATAAGCAATACCCTCAATACTCCAAGATAGCTATTTCTTGAGGCCGTATTTTGCCTTTATCTCCTCATCACCCTTCTTAAATTCCGCGTATGTTATTCCAAGCAAGTCTACGAGGTTTTTTATCGTCTCAATCTTCTTTTCAATGCTTAATCCCTTAGAGTCGAAAGTGGCGTAGAATGCAGCTTCATGGCAATGTTTACGTGGAATGAAGAATTTTACATCTAATCCCGTTATCTCCTTTGCCTTCTTGGCTACCTCTTCTCCAAGCTCGTATCTTTCTATAACGTCTTTTAGGTCAGTGTTCTTATACTTAGGCCAATTCTCCTTATTTGATAGTTCTATAACAACCGTATCAGCATCATCACTACGCTTATGATCTATACTTATTGATGAGTGTACGCGAAAAGCTTCATACGCAACTGTAACCTTACCATCCTCTGTTTCAAAAACCATTATATACGGTTCTCCTCGAGTACGAACCATCCATTTGGCACTACCACCTTCAAAACCCGGAAAACCAGACGGGATCTCATAGGAACACCATATTGAAGTCCACTCTCTTAAAAGCTCCGAGATAGCTTTTGCAAACGCCTCTTCTTCAGGAAGAATTTTTTTCATATGTTCCTCTTTAATCCGTGTTTTCCACTTCTCTAATATTTCACCTTCATACCTTGAAATTTCAGTAAATGCATTATAGAGTGCAATCCACGCCTTTCCTATTTTCTCTATTTTAGCATTATCGTCTAAACCTCTTCCATCAAAGCTTGCGCAAAAGAAAGTATTCTTACTCGGAGGAGTAGGAAGTATCTGTTTAATTTCAATTCCTGCTTGAGCACTTACTTTCCTAGCTATCTCATCGCCCTTTTCAAGAAGTTCGATAATACCACTCAACTCATCCTTATACTTACTCCAATTACTCCTATCCTGCAGGATAGACAATATTTCATCCCTTTTCTTAGCGAGGGCTTTGTAGTCAAGTACGTCAGCATACTTCTCCTTGTCAAGAAGGTAGTCCCAGAGTATGTCGCCGACGTGTGCAGCAGGTCCGTATCCGGCTATGACTTTACCATCCGTCGTTTCATATGCTTCAAACGGTTCATAGTCTGTTTCAGCATTTACACTCCAGACTATCTGTTCGTTGAAAAAACCTTGTTCACGAGGCATTTCAGTTATAACATCCCTAAGACCCAAGTCATCAGCCAAATGCTTCTTAAGCTTCTCTAGGAAGTCTTCTTCAACCAATTCTCCTCGTTAATAAAAATGGGAGAGTTATTTAAGGATATTTGAATCCAATTCTTTAAGAACAATTATAACAGAAAATCATGGATGGCTCTAGATCAATTTACTGTAAAGCTTGCAGTCAACCCACCTATCGTCACAAGAAAAACGCCTTTTTCAACGATCCTCTCAGGACCCTCCGTGTAAAGGCCTAGTTCAGAGACAGGTATTGTAAAGACTATATTCCTCGTCTCACCCGGCTCAAGCATTACCTTCTGGAATCTATATAGCTTTTTAACTGGCGTCGGTAGACTGCTTTCAACATCACTGATATACACCTGGACTACTTCACTACCGCTACGAGAGCCCGTGTTTTTCACACTAACTTGAATAGTTATAGTGTCCTCCACTTTAGGGCTTATTGGGCTAACGGTCAGGTTAATATATTCGAAAGTTGTATAGCTGAGACCATATCCGAATTCAAAGAGAGGATCGTAGGCTTCGCTTGGACGCCTATCGTAGTTTATGGGTTCTTGAGCAGTAGATCTGGGCCAAGAGCGCGGTAGCTTCCCGCTGGGATTATAGTCTCCAAACAATACGTCTGCAACACCCTGACCCTCCGTCCCAGGAAGCCAAGCCATGAGAAACGCACTCCATTGAGAAAGCCTAGACTCTATTCCTGTCAGGGGCCTGCCTGCAACCATTATCACGACTGTAGGAGTCCCCGAGGCAACCACCCTATCGATTATCTTAAGTTGCTCTTCAGGCAGGTCGAGGTTCTCCCTATCACCGTAGAACTCTGCATATGGAGTTTCTCCAACCACCACAATTCCAACATCATAGGGACCAGATATCTCGCTAGCATCCTCGTCGAATATTATCCTGGTTTGTGGAGAAACAGTCCTCTTAATGGCTTCAAGTATAGTTGTGCCGATTGTTATGTTGCCGCTACTTCCCTGCCATGTTATTGTCCATCCTCCGCATTGTTTTCCAATATCGTTCGCATTAGGGCCAGCGACGTAAATCGTGCTTACATTTTTAGGTATTGGAAGAATACCATTATTCTTCAATAAGACTATGCTTTCACGAACTGCTTGCCTGGCTACTTCTCTATGCTTAGCATTGCCTACGATCGATGCTAGGCTTTCATCGACGTAAGGGTTTTCGAAAAGACCCATGCGGAATTTGGTTACGAGAATCCTATAAACAGCCTCATCTATCCTACTAATTGGGATTTCTCCTCTATTAACCAGGTCTTTAAGCACTACCTGAAATTGCCTCCAGCTTTGCGGAACCATTGCCATATCTATCCCGGCTTCTATGCTTTTCTTAACAGCCTCCCTGTAAGAAGAATCGACCTGACCTATCGCTTCCCAATCAGAGACTAAGAGTCCTTGAAACCCCAGTTCTCTTCTTAAAACGTCTGTTAGGAAGAATTTGCTACCATGCATTTTCTGACCGTTGATACTGCAGTATGAAGCCATTATCGACCCTACCCCAGCCTCGACAGCCCCTGCGAAAGGCTCGAGATGCTGTTCTCTGACTATTCGCAGAGGAGCTTTGCAATCACCCTGGTCCCTACCGTTCTCCGTCCCCCCGGAACCCATGTAATGCTTAGCCGTAGCCAAAACAGTATCATTTCGGTTTAATCCGGCGCCCTGGTATCCTCTAACCGCACTAATAGCCATTGTTTTAACCAAGTAAGGATCCTCGCTAAAAGACTCGTATGTCCTACCCCAGCGATCATCCCTAGCCACGTCGATACACGGTGAGAAAGTCCATCTTATGCCAGTAGCCCTCACTTCTATTGCGGTAATACGAGCACACTCTTCTACGAGCTCAGGATTCCAAGTTGCACCCATACCGACATTATGTGGAAAAATTACTGCACCGTAAACATTGTTATGACCGTGGACGGCATCGATACCATACAGAATCGGGATTCCCAAGCGTGTTTTTTCAACAGCCTGCTTCTGGAACTCGTTATACATCCTAGCCCAGTTCCAAGGAACATTCGGATCAGGACAGGAACCACCCCCGCTTAGCAACCCACCTAAATAGTATGTTGATATGTCTGAAATACTGCTTATCGATTGACGGTCTACAAGAGTCATCTGGCCGATTTTCTCTTCAAGGGTCATGCGGGAGAGAAGATCAGCAGCCCTCTCTTCAGGAGTGAGGTTCGGATTACGGTATGGGGCTTCCTTGGGAGGCAGAGGAGGAGATGGGGGTTTGATTGTTGAGTAAAGCCAAAGGTAAACGCATAATGCCGTTACGAATAGAAAAATAACTCCCACTACGATTTTCCTTATCCTATTCTTCTCTTCCGAACCCTTGGACGAGGCTGAGAAGAGAGTTAATAAAAAGAACACTCCGTTCATAACTATGCTCATGACAGCACCCGTTGAACTTAAAACTATTGTTGAAGACAGAATAAGGATTAGTAGTAGGTTCTCCAACTCATTCATTTAACATCTTAAGAAGAATTACCTGTTGTTATTTAAACTGTTGTTAGTAGATTAAACGAACACCTCTGACACTTGGATTAATAATAGTTTTAAAACCAAGATCAATTTTAAACCTGTAGGTTAAACCCTATTAAATTATGACTTGATGAATGAATACCAACCGAAAATATCGAAAAATGTAAAACAAGTGCGGAGGGTGGGATTTGAACCCAAAATGCTTGTTTTTATAAACCTTTCTTCTTTATTCCGTATTTTGCAAGAATAGTGTCTCGGAATTCTAAATATTCTTTCCGTCTTTTCCTCGAGGTCTCGTAGACTTGTGACGCGAGCTTATATGCTACAATAACTACTTCGACTCTTTTCTTAATTTCCTCGAACTTCCTATCCTCGTCCATATTGTTTCCATTGAACTTTGATTCTAAGCCGGAATCACAGTCGACCTTGTCGATGCTCACCTTGACTTCAACTCCATGCTCCTCCGATATCCTCCTAGCCACTTCGTCGAACCAAAGTAGCCTTAGGAATGCATGCCAGTATGGTTTTTTAAGATGCTTCTCGAAATTCCTCCTATTAATGTAGTCTTTACGAGCCTCCTCCATTTCTTTATCTAGAGCCTTATCTATCTTCTCCTCTTCCTTATCGTTGCCCTTTGCCTTAGCGAACTTAAACCGATAACTCTTACACAGACGCTCAATTATGTAATCTCCAGCCTTATCTAGTAGTTCTGATTCTATAGATATTATTCCATCGCTATGCTCAGTGACGAATCTAACTGGGACATGACTCTCGGTTCGGATCTCCCATCTATACCAGCCTGATGGAGAAGAAGTAACATCTATTTCGAATGGTTTGAAAGAGCCCCCAGTCACCTCGTTCTTCAACCTCTCATCCAGGTAGTTTTTCAGCTTATTGAGGAGTTCTTGGCTCATTCCTTAGCCTCCTTCTCTACTATGATATTCTATGTATGGATTCTTATAACTTCCCACGGTCGGAGGATATGGTTCATCATTTATTATTTGCTCAGGAGACCACGCGATTACCACGACAACTCCGTAGGGAGCCGTCTGCTTTGGATCATTAAAGCGGTCCTTAATCTGTATCCTCGCCTCGTTCAGCTGTTTTCCGAATTCTTCAACATTTTCAGGATCTCCCACGTATTTCACTTCTACAACAGCAATGCGCTCACTCGTCCCACTAACTTTTATCTCAAAATCAGCTCTACCACTCCCTCCCAAAGGATTCACTACCAACTCATCCTTTGAAATCCCGCTCCTCTCCGCGATTTCAGCAAGAATGATATCCATGAATTTTTCCCTCACTATAGCTTCGCCAAGCTCTCCTTTAGGACGTGGGTCCTGAGATTTCTCTAATACCCCTGCTGCATATTTCTTTATATCGCTGAGCTCCTTAAAGACAATTATCTCTATACCGGTTATCTTACCTGCCCCGGACGGTACATTTACTCTAAGATCTTTGTTTCGGCAGTAGACCGTTTTACTATTATCGAAGTGCACAAGTAGCACGATCCTTTCTTCATCGATATCCCTGATCCTCTTTTCAAGTTCAATTAATGCATCGTAGCCGAGTAATCTGAACAGCTCCTCTTTCAATCTTAACCTTAAAGGTCCTTCCAATCCTGTTCGCTCCTGGTCCCTGACTATGATCGCACAGGGGATTCTGCCCATTTGCGCTTCGAGCGGTTTTGAATTAAAACTGTATTCGGCGTGCTTCTCATCGCCTTTAAGATATTCAATCCTCATCAGGCTCCTCTTAGGGTCTATCTCAATTTCTTTAATGAGACGAGACCCGTCATCATGCTTAATTCCCAGTTTAGAATCCTGATAGAAAGAGAGCACGAGATTTCTACCCTCTATGTTCTTTCCTTCGAATTCAGTATCTACGCGTATCTTTCCTGCATGGACATCCTGATATGCGATAAACTTGTAGGTTACCCCATTAATTTCCATCTCGTTATTAAAGAGGTCTAGTGTTATCTTCTTGTCGTTAACAATAAACTCGGCTGGAAAGAAGAGCCTGTAGTCGAATAACTCGACTTTGGTTACGAGTATTTTCGCCTCATCGCTTACTACTTGGTCTAAAATCTGGTTCACCTGTTCCCTCGGCATATTGATTCGATGTGATTCAACATTTTTCTTAACCGAAAAATCAATTATCCCATTCTTCTCGCCATACTCCCAGTAAACTCTAACTACATATGTTCCAGGATCCACTTTATTACTTTCTCCTATGTCTAGAGTACTCTCCATCCCCTTCCTCAATATCACTTTGTGAGGCTTCTCCATGAAATCGAAGCTATTCAGCTTGACGAGAATCTCCTCTAACGCATCGGGATGCCTAACTACTTTGCTGAGGAATGCTTCCATAACATCCCTGCTATACCTGTTCTTGACGTCGAAGTAGCTATTTACAATATTCTCTATTTTTAATCCAACTCCTTTTATAGCGTCTCCACTTATCGCCATCAGGACTTCTTCAAGTACAGCCATCCTATTGAGATCCCCCATGTTCTTGCTTAGCCAGTTGTTCAGAGAATCTATCGCATCGTCACCATCCTTTATCCATATTGACACTATGCTTCTTGTCACTATTCTGCCTTTCTTTCCCAAATCTTCTAGAGAGTATTGCTCGATTATCATGCCTAAGGCATCCAGTATCTTCTTTGAGCTCTCCCAACTGGGAACGTTCTCTAAGACGTTTTTTGAGAATTGCGAAGAAGCATCCAGTATATCCTTAATCTTAGAAAGGTCTCCTTTCACGTCCTGAAGCAGGTTTCCAACAACATCTCCAAACCTTCTGCTATATTTGTTGGCAAGGAGTAGGTCGACTACTCTGTCTGCAAAGCCCTTTACCTTCCCCAAAATTAGGATAACCGTATCCAATATTGTTGGAGTTATCCAGTTGTAGACCCCCCTTACGATGAGTCTGAAGACTTTGTTAACCGTTAATCGCTGACCAGTTCTCTCGACCTTTATCCTGTTGACCATCATGAAGAGCGTGACGTATAATACGCATGAGACCACCGCACCAGTAACCCTTCCCCTTGCGTAACCTATTTTATACTGTCTCTCAAGCTCATCCCTAGCAGGAGGCTCCTTCAGGCCTAATGCTATTCTTATCTCATCAAAGCTAACGCCGACGGCAAGGTCTGAAAGAACGTTTAGTAGTAGATTATTCATCGTCTCGTTTACTTCTTTCCTCAATGCAAGTGCGAAGCTCAGGCATTCAGAAGTATGCTCAACCTCGCCCCTAACTAGGAATTCCCTTGCACGATTTTCAAAAGCCTTTGCTAAAACAAGCATCTCATCCTTAGCCGTATTGGCTTCTGCAATATCGAGAGCCACTTCAGCCAAGTTCATCAGAACGTTGAGGCCGAGGAGAATATAGTATGTCGGTCTGATGTACCTGAGAGGAATAAGAAAGCCCGTGACCATCATTACTCCGGCGATAACCATTATTCCAGGCAGCTTCGACGCTAACCCTTCCCAGAATCCCTTCCAATACATCGTAGTCTTAAGCAATAAGTATACTTTTACCGCGGCAACAACCCTATCGTCGTTAACAAGCTCTAAGAAAGCGTCTCCAACAGCGGGTTCTCGCTGAACAAGCAGCAAATGGTTAATGGAAGATTTGTTAAGGACGATAGTGGCATCCCCCTCATCGACTTTAGGGAAGAAAAAGAAGCCTGTGGTTGTTCTAAGTCTGAGTGTGTAATTCAAATTGGTGTTTGCATAGTTCCTTAGCGATAAACCGTGAACGAGCTCTCCTCTGCTTACCTTTAACGGATTATAGAAGAGCCTTATCGATTTGCATCGATCCAAAGTTCTATTCGTTACAGCGTACTCCCACTCGATTTCTCCAGAGTCTATGAAGATGCTATTGTCCTTTTTCCATCCAAGCCTCGCCAGCCATTCATACTCTTCGTTTGTAACTTGGATAGTTTCGTTAATAACCTTCTCTCCAGCGAAATCCACATGCAAGAACCTTGGGGCTTTACTGAGGTTAAGCTCAAAGCAGGGAGGTTGTTCGAGCAAGTTCTTCAACTCATCCTCGCTCAGGACCTTGTTGAAAGAATCGTTCCATTTCTCCACAATCTCGCCGAAGTTTAATATGAACCTGTTTCCGAAGCCCTCAGCGTTGAAATCAACAATAAGCTTATCATTAGGTGTCCACTTCACCCAGTAATCTGAAGCATATTCTCCTCTTCTCAGTATTAGCCAATGCTTATTTACCCATCCGTCGCCATGCCCTATCCTAAACATAACCCGGGGAACATCCCTATTAGTCCTCAGAGTGGCATTAACACGAATCCAGAAACAATCAGTCCTTTTTCCACCTGAGTCGATATCGTAAACCTTGCATTCGAGAACCCTGAGACTAAGCGAAACACCATAGGAAGACAGGTTGAAGCATATTTCCGAAAAAACAGGTTTTTCGAGGTTTGGAAAGTAGACATTGATAACGTTATTCTTAAGGTTGCCACTCAGATCAAGTATTGCTTTAGAAAACTGGTTGTCTTCCCTACTGCAAGTCACATTGCAAAAGTCCGAGGTTCTAACTGAAACATTATAGTACCTTACGAGAGTTATGTTATAGAGCCAAATATGCTTCTTAACTCCCTTAACCTCATAGTATACAGAGGAGAGTGAGGAGTTGCATAACACGGGTATTTCAACAGAGACTTCGCCATTCTCAAGGCTGCGGGTAACACTCAGGTTAGCGTAGTCGACTAGAATCGGGGCTCCATTTGCTTCAATCATCCTCGGAAGACCAGCCTCATCTATTGCCTTAAGTATCTCCTTCTCATTATATCCGAGGCTTATCAAAGGCGCTATTTTCAGCCAGATCTCATCGGCGAGGCTGAGGTCCATCCCGCTCGGTATAACGTAGCTACGCTCAAGGAGCGGGCACTCAGAAGGAGTAGCATTCTCAAGCTGTCTCTTAAGAAACTCGAAATCACTAGTGTCCCCGGCTGTAGCACAGCTATTATTCAAACCCCTGGTTGATGCAAGAACTAAGATAACACTTTGAAAGTCACATGTCAACATGAGGAGAATAAGCAACAACCCGGTGATTTTTACTCGGAAACTCATGATTAAGAACCGGATTAGAACCCTCATATTTTATGGATTGTGCAAGCGAAAATTTTCACCTCCAGTTGGCTGAAATTTCCAACGGAAAGTTTTATAATTCGCCGCGGTGGAAGCTGACAAGTCTGCTTTCCTCAACTCGCTTAAGGAAAGGTCTGAAAGAAAATCGTTATCTTAGCAGAGATGTGAAAAACCCATACCTAAAACATAGAACCATGAACACGCGAAATTAATACTCGCCAAAAATATCGAAAAATGTAAAACAAGTGCGGAGGGTGGGATTTGAACCCACGAACCCCTTCGGGACGAGGTCCTGAGCCTCGCGCCTTTGACCAGGCTTGGCGACCTCCGCTTATTTTTCCTACAGGAGAAATATCGTATTACGAATCTAATAAATTTTGCCAGTTAATATGGCCTTATTCGGTTATTAACCTCTCTTTTCTCAGGAAATCTATTAGCTCTTCCTCTGTCTTGAATATTCTCGTAGAGTAGTAATTGAAAAAGGGGCTTTCCGGGCCTTGGAATACTACGAGAACCTTCTTGTTATTGCTGAAGCCGTAGTTCATCTCAGATAGGACTCCGGGCGACATTATCGGGGAGAAATAGTAGACTATGAGGAAGTCGCTCTGGTCGATGAGTTGATAATCTCTTGCCACGATCTGGTCGAGCAAGTCTTCAACAACCTCCTCCATTTCCCTTACGCTAATTTCGAAACCGTTGCTTCCTATAATTAGCTTGTCCCCGCCTGAGTTCTTCAACTCCTTAAGCTTTTCGAGAAGAAGAGCATCTTCTATTTCGCCAGGGTCGAAGACTGTGAGTCCGAGTTTCCTAAGTTTCTCTTTGAAAACATCCTTATTGGCAAGGCTTGCCTCTTTGTCCTCGAGGTGGGTTATGGGATAACTTAGATACACTTTTCTAGAATCCGGTTTGAAAGCCAAGTTGAAAAGCGTTTCACCGGGAGAAGGAGAGGGGATTATGTAGAAAGGCTTACCCCTATAGTCGGCTATAGATTTTGTTAAAAGTATTTCCTCGTCTCTCCATACGAGAATATCCTTTAGCGTTAAACGCCCTCTCCATTGTAAAGATGATTCTAGTCTACGTTTTATCGATAATACGGAATCCGATATCGTAACGAAAATATCCGGAGAGAGCTCGTTAAGGTAATGGAAGTCGAAAGCCTGGAAAACATGCTTCTTCCACCTAAAGCAGGCATGTGTGCTTATCACTATGTTTTCATAATCCTCCGCTTCTCTTATTATCTGTTCAAATACAGTCGCCCTCAGAAAATTTAGAGACGAGGGAGATAGGTCAAGTATCTTATCTTCACTTATATTCATACCGAGCTTTCTAGCGGTTTCAAACATCATGCTTCCAACTGAAAAAAGTCTGATTTCAAAGCCATTTCTACCAGCAATTTCTATGAACTTTCTCAAGTATTCTTCTCTGCCGCTGCCACTAATGCCCGTCGCCACTATTCTCAATTCCTCTCTAACATCTTTCCGGGATTTATTTAAAGAGCTTATACTCCAAACATTTTGTACTAAATACTCATTATTTATTGAAAAGACCGGTTAAAGAAAAAGAAGGCAATTGCTAAGTAGCGCATACTGAAAATCAGACCTCCACTGCCGCTTGGAGCCTCCACTGATTAAACCACTTAGGATCATACTGCCTATCTATCGCAGCCTGTGGCTCTATTAAAATCCACCTTCCGGGTGATAAGCCCATACCGGTCAAATCCTGATAATAGTGAAAGCCGTAAGGGCTTAGGGAATCTAGCCGTATTAGTACCATTGCATGGTCAACAGTTCCGTTTGTAAATATACCCACTGCAGAACTTATCCCCGCTTTTTCAAAAAGGGAAGCAGCTAGGATTGCGTAGTCATCGCAATCACCGGATTTGAAAGCGAGTGTTTCAAGGGGGGCAAGAAACAGCTCATCATAATCCTTTTCGTAACGAATATTACTAGTTATGAAGCGTAAAATCTTCTCAATCTTTTCAATATGAGTATCCGTACTTTTAATGTCTATTAGTTCGAAGACCTCATCCATCTTACGCATCGCCATAGTGTAACTGTGTTCTCCAGAGATTTCGTAAAAACGAGCCTCTAACACCGGCCATTGCATCCTGCCAAGGCTATGTCTAGCTAATTCAGCCATAAACTTTGCTTTTTCCAAGTAATTAGAGCCCTTTCCTCTTTTAGGAATATCTATTAGAGACCTGACTTCATCATAGTAGTTTGCAAGCAGGTTGTTGATTCTAAGCCTCTCCGAAACCTGGTGTTTAAAGAGGAGGGCATTGTAAGACTCCTTCAGAGAAGACACCTCATCCTCCAACCGGCCAATTCGAATAAGTAGATTATCCCTTTCTAGTTTTAAGTTAGATGATTCGTAGTAGAGCTTTAGATAGTCTTCTTCAAGCCTTTGATATTTAGAAATCAAATTAAGATGGTAAAATAGGATTATTGTAAAGAGGAAGACTAGAACCCCTACAGTAATTAACAGAACAGTCTTCGACTTATCACGTTTGGAATACTCTTGAAACGGACTGTACTCATAACTCATTTGAAGCCCTCCTTATCTGGCGTATTCTCACAATATGCACCGGCTCGTCGCGGAAACCGTATGTTAAAACAGCAATAGTATTATCAGGGATATTCTTAAACCTAGACAGTTTCACCTCTAATTCATTAATACCGGCTTCATACTCTGAAGAAGATACTTCAACAGTCTCTACACCACGTAATAGCATTAGCTTCCTAAGCGTCTTAACATTAGGGGAAGCGGATATTATCCTGCAGTCAGGCTTGAAGCTAGCTATTCTCTCAGCCGTCTTCCCTGATTTCGTGAAAACACCTATCATGGCACCGAGAGATTCTGCTAATGAGACTATTCCAAATGCGAAACGATCTCCTATACTGCTCTCTTCACTAATCATTCTCCTAAAAGGCTTTATTTCAGACTCGTATCGCTCTATTATCCTTGCGAGCCAGGAGACTGTTTCAACAGGGTATTTACCCACGGCAGTCTCTCCGGTAAGCATCAGCACATCAACCCCCTGGGAGAGCGCTAAAACCACGTCGACGATCTCGCTCCTAGTCGGAACGGGGCTATCCACCATGGAGCCCAGCAATTGGGTAGCGACTATCACAGGCTTACCCTTGTTGACGCATTTTTTAACAATCGACTCTTGAAGAGAAGGAACATCCTCCAAAGGAAAATGCATACCGAGGTCCCCCCTAGCAACCAGGATCCCGTCGGCAGCGTCGATTATCTCATCAAGCTTCTTTACTCCGACAGGGGTCTCTATCTTAGCCACTATCCCCATCTCCTTCGCACCTAGCGAAATCAATATGCCTCGT
>Ga0209394_1000856_pt1 | contig 20593 bp, 19 predicted proteins | sample JNZ201metaG_FD_184122 | JGI IMG/M metagenome (GOLD analysis project Ga0209394, IMG submission 184122) | Hot spring microbial communities from Jinze hot spring, China to study Microbial Dark Matter (Phase II) - JNZ 20120812A (SPAdes) (version 3) ... | reverse complement strand
AACTATATGAGGAGAAAGCGATTCCCTTTGCTATAGGCATCATGATATCCATAGGACTCGCCACAATCTTAGGAATAGAGAAACAAATAGCTGCCGCATTTGCCGCATAAAATTCTTTCTCGTCCCACTTCTTTTTTTAAAATTTAAAATTAATATTTTATTCCCAAATGTGAAACTTTTAACAGAGTAGTATTGCACCGCTTGGCCTATACTTTCCTTTAATCTCGTATCCGGTTAGATTTGCCAGTTTACTTGAGAAGTCTTCTATATCCTCCATGTATGGCATGGCTTCTCTCGGCAGCCGCTCTCTGCTCTGTCCAACCCACTCGTAAGCCTTAACCTCAATGAAGTCTGGCTTTGCCTTTTCAACTATTTTTGCGTAGCCCTCAATATTTGATGTGTTCCAGCCTTTAATCACTGTGAACCTTAAAACCTTCCTAGTCTCTAGGCTTGGAAGCAACTCTAGTGTTCTGTTTAGGCGCTCCCATGCATCCTTAATTAGGGGCCTAACAATCTTAAGGTATGTACTCTTATCTGGGGCTGGGGCACTCACATATAGCTGGAATGGTAATGGATTCATATTCTCTAATACCTCGGGCATGGTTCCATTGGTGACTAGAAATGTTATCATGTTTCTTTTGCCAGCCTCAACTATAAGCTCTGAGATTCTTGGGTAGAGTGTTGGCTCCCCAGTTAGGCTCATGGTCATCATCGTTGGTTTAAGGGCCTCCTCAAACTTCCTTTTATCAACTCTTGGATTTCCCTTCCATCCTGAGAGTAGCTCCTTTCTCCTCTCAATTAACTCATCTATTATTTCGGCTGGTTCATCAAATTCATCCAGGTTTAGTGGAAATTCCCTCCAGACCAGCCCCTCTCTATCCCCGGAGTGTATTCTCCAGCAGTAGAGGCAGTGACAGTTGCATCCTATGTAGGGCGTCATCTGCATACATCTGTGGCTCTGAACTGGTGGATACCAAAGCTCCTTATAGCAGACTCTGCCTGACCTTAGGCTCTCCTTAGTCCATTGGCATATCTTAACAGCGCTGTGGAGATGCTTTCCGGCAAGCCTATAACCCTGCTTATAGTATAAGTTTCTTATCTCCGGCGTAATCGGCTGAACAATGGCGCCCTCCATATCTAAGCAAACCTCATTTTATTTAACTTAAGAGATTAAAAATTTGATTGTGCAATATTAAATTGTCTATTCTGCGATGCATAATGCCTATCTGGGGTTAATTTCCGTCTCCAAATCCTTTATTCTTTTATCAATGCTTACTATGAGCTTACCTATAGTCTCGTTTACCCGCTGGAGAATTCTCTTAAACTCCTTTAGAAACTTGATTTTCTCTTCTACCTTAACATTATCACCCAACAGAATTATCTTCACCGCTTGTTGCATGAGTGCTGGTGCTGTTGGTTCTTCTTCAATTGGGTGGATTGGTGCAAGCCGAGTAAGCAGCCACCCCCTAATAGCCGAAGCCAATTTAAAATGATTATCGATAACCTCCCTGAATGCCTCCTTACCCTTCTCAGTTATCATGTAAACCTTTACTCTCCTCCTCTGTTGAATCCATCTTCCAGTAATAAAACCATCAAACTCCAGCTCCTTTAATGCGGGGTAGAGGGAGCCTGCTGTTGGAGTTAGGAGGCCAAATGTGCTCTCTTTTATCCGCTTAATCATTTCATAGCCGTGTAGCGGGCCTCTTAATAGCGTATATAGTATTGCCAGCTTGAGATAGCCCTTCTTTAGCTGCTCCTTCATTATTTCTGTGCTTTCTTTCCCCATTTTCAAACATAACACTTATATAGGATTCCAATATATTAATATTTTGGTTTTAGACATATAGGATTCCAATATAACGTGCGGATGGAGCCTATGAGAACCTCAGAAAAGCCACTAATCGAGCTAGTAGGCATTAGCAAAGAGTATAGAGTTGGTGAAATATCAACAGTGGCTCTTAAAGAAGTCAATTTTACAGTCCGTAGTGGCGATTTGGTTGCCATAATGGGGCCATCTGGCTCTGGGAAGACAACCCTGCTTAATATGCTTGGGCTTCTTGATAGGCCAACTAAAGGTAAGATTATTTTTGAGGGGAGGGATGTTTCGAAGCTCAGCGATAGGGAGCTTGCGGATTTAAGGAATAGGAAATTAGGCTTCGTCTTCCAAACATTCAATCTAATTAGTAGATTAACGGTTTTTGAGAATGTTGAGATGCCCCTAATACCCAGAGGTCTTCCCAGAAGCGTTAGGGCCGAGATGGTTAAGGAGGCAATATTAAAGGTTGGTGGTGAAATTGAATGGCTTAGGAAAAAGCCTAATCAGCTCTCTGGCGGTCAGCAGCAGCGTGTTGCTATTGCTAGGGCTATTGTTGGGAATCCTCCCATAATCTTGGCTGATGAGCCTACCGGAAATCTTGATAGGGCTTCGGCAAGGATTGTTGTTGAGACATTCCTTAACTTAAATAAGGAGGGGCGCTCCATAGTCATTGTAACCCATGACCCAGAGGTCGCAAACTGCACTGAGAAAATTTATGTGATTAGGGATGGTAGCATAATTGGTGAGTATAAGGCTAATCCAGGCGAGTCGCTTATTAGCAGGATGTCTTAAGGATGTTGAAGAGATTTAGGTGTGGAGTTTAATGGTTGAGGGAAGAAGGCTGCTCAGCCTAATACTAATCCTGTTAATGGGGTTACCTCTTTTCATTATGGAGGGTGTGCTCTGTAACCAAAAGAAATTTAGTATAGTTGGTGTTGTGGTTAGGTCATCCTCAGGCTCGCAGAAAATTTATCCTGGAAGTAGGAGGGTTAGCTTAAGGATTGAAGCTGCTTATCTCGGTAATGAAACAGCGAACTCTGTCACCGGACATTTAAAGACCGTCAGTGGCATAGATTTTAGTGCTGGAAGCGGCCCCTCCGCGCCAGCGCGGTCGCTCAATGGCTCTGTTGCACTAAAGGTTGAGATGGGTGACAATGTAACCTTCGATTACTACCTAGATATTTCTAGTACAATTCAGCCCAAAACGTATACTTTAACCCTTAACATAACCTACCGTCTAGAACTTAATCCAACCTTATTATCTGAGGTGCATAATATCTCGATAACAATCTCAAGCTACCCGAACATAGAGCTGAGAGTTATTGACGCATACTTATCTCCGGCATCATCACCTGGCTCCGTTAACACAAACCTCTATATTTTAATGGAGAATATTGGCGAATCCAGCATAAGCTCGGCTGACCTTGAGGTAATCAGCCTACCTGACGGCTTCACCATTAGCAACTCTAGGGTGAGGATTGGCGCCGTTAATGTTGGCGAAAGGTTCACGGTAGTGTTCTCCGGCTTATCTGTGCCAATTAATGCCCGTGTGGGCTTATATAATGCGGAGATTCATATGGATGCTACCATGAGAACAGAAGACAATGTGGTCTATGATGATACCGCAGTAATTGAGGTATCATTCTATGTTACGAGTCCGCCTAGGGAAGAACCGATAATAATTTCATCTATTGCAGTTTTATATCAGGGTTCACCAGCACCCCTACTCCCCTCAGCCAATGGAGTAACCATTAGGGTAACATTCATCAATAGGCTTCCTGAAGCCGTGAGCGGCATGGTTATAAAACCAACCCCTCCAGGCGGCATAATTATGCGTTCTCTATCCGGAACATATATTGGTGGAATGGCTCCTGGGGGCTCATGTTATGTGGACATGACTGTTGATGTTAACCCTGACATCCAGATTGGGATGAAGATAATTCCGCTAACAGTATCATATGTTAGAATAGTTTCTGGCGCCTCCTATATGGCTGAGCAAAATTTAAATGTCACAGTAACGGTTGAGAGCCACCATAGCTATGTGCCCGAGCTTCGGCTGGTCTCTGCATATTGGGGTTCGCCAAATCCGGCACCGGTCTATAGTAGTTCACAGTATGTTCCCTTAACATTACGTTTTATTAATGATGGGCGATATGATATTGTTGGTGGGGTTGTTAGGGCTAGCTCGGATTTTCTAAGACCCATAAAGAACTCGGAGGTTTTGGCAGCTAGGCTTACGCCTGGTTCATACTCTTCTGTCATCCTCTATTTCGATGTTGGTGCTGATGCTGGAGAGGTTCCCATCAATATCTCCGCCGAGTATGTTTTTGACGAATTTGGAACTTATCTGAATGTGACTAGAGATTTTGAGGTTTATCTGCCGGTTGAGGCATACTCGGCCATGACAAGCTACCTCATGGTTGTCAGCTCGGGGTGGCAGAATAATTATAATGTCTTTCCAGGGACGGAGAATGCAACATATCAGGTGACCCTCACTAATAGGTCGCCCTTCTCTGTTGGTGGAATACTCCTCACGTTATATCTGCCAGAGAACTTCTCTTCGAGTGGAGGTAGAAGCGCAAGCGCGTATATTGAGGGGCCGATTAGAAGCCTAGGAACATTCACATCATCATTTATGGTTTCTATTGGAGATGCTCGACCGGGAAGACATAATGCGACCTTAACCGCCGACTTCATACTCCTAACTGGTGGGCCAGGGATTAGATGCATTGAAGAGTTTAATTTAACATTAAGCGTTAACGATGACAGCCAAGCCGTAGAATATATTGGCGCACGCTGGTATGAGGGTTCGGTTGGACCCAACACCTATGGCGCTCACCTTATAATATCCACAAGGAATAATTATGTGGACAGCATGAGGGGTGTCATCTTAGAGCTGAATCTGCCAGCGGGAATGCTGAACGCTTTAGATAACACATCATACGTCAAAGTTTCACCGTTATCCACCAGCATACCCGGAATCGGGGAGCCACCTCAAGTTCGGGATTTAAGTGCGCTCATTAGCACCTATCTTAGCGCCTCCCAAATAAGCCCTACCCAAGCCTATAGTAGGGGTGATTTGCTAACGTTTGTTGCAACTATTCATGTTTTAAATATGAGCATTGGCGTACATAATATTGAGGGTATGCTCTCCTACATTGACCAGTGGGGTACGAGGAGAACCGTGAGAATTGCGGTTTCTGTGCCAATATTGGGTGGAATAAAATATATTGATGTATCAACTGAGGGAAGCCTGAGTGTTAGAAGTAGATTCACAAATATTTCTCTGGCAATAAAGAATGTTGGGAGCTCACCGCTATATGATGTTTACCTAATTATTTCGCCATATCAGGGTATGCCAATCTTAATAGCTTCTCCCTCAGTCACATATATTAATATGATTGGTGCTGGAGTAACCATTAGGGTTCCAGTCACTTTAGCATATAATCCAATGGGCTTCATGTCGCAGATTGGTGGCACAACCATTATAACTTACGGTCCGGCTCCACTAATGATATCCATGATTTATAGGGATGCCAGCGGCTCACTCAAGAGCTTTAATAATACCCTAACAGTTGTTGTTGAGCCCTTCATAGACCTTCTTGTGAAGGATGTCAGCGCAACGAGAAGGGCTTCCTCAACGGTTTCAGGGGTTATAGTGAACTATGGTTCGGCTACAGCCTATAGGGTTAGGGCGGTATTCCAGGTTGGTGGGGTGATTGGCTCGGCGCTTGTTGGAGATATTGCTCCGGGTGATGAAGCCATCTTTAAGGTTGAGGTTCCAAGCTACGGTGAGACTGGCATATTAAGGATAGAATACTATAATGTTTTCGATGAGCTCATAACTAGGGAGATGCAGGTCAGCATAGTGGAGCAGCAGATTGAAACGACCACTACGCCAACCACTAAGGAGGGCATTGGACCTGAGATGTGGATTGTTATCGCGGCTGTTATAGCATTTTTATCCTTTGCGGCGTTCCTCATTTATAGGGCTTTGAGAACCCGCTCCATGAATAAGGTTTAGTGCGGTTGCCATGGGCTTCTACATGCTTATCGCTGACTTCTTCAGGCTAGCTTTAAGGGCATTGAGCGAGAGGAAGATAAGGGCTACCCTAACGATTATTGGTATTGCCATAGGTCCGCTTGTCCTAGTAATGATGAGCTCTGTTGTTAGGAGCTATTCGGATTATATTGTTGAGAGGATAACGTCTCTTGGGCAGAATGCGATAGCGGTCTTTCCAACCGAAAACCATAAGCTGAGCGATGAGGAACTAAATTATATTAGGTCCTTGCGTGAGGTTTCGAGGGCTGAGCCATTCTATTCGGTGCAGGGAATTGTTAAGAGAGGTTCTGAGGAGGTTAGGATTTCAATATTCGCAATAGACTATGCTCTGCTCTTCGAGGCCATAGGAAGCCTAAAGATAGGCGAGGGGGAGATACCCTCAGAAACCCTCTATTGTATAATTGGCAGGAAAGTTGCCTATAGGGGTGGTGGAGAACAATATTTTGTCCCAAACGATGTTGTAACAATAATTATTCCTAAAGTTGAAGGTGGAAAGATTGTCGGCAAAAAGAACATAAACGTTAAGGTTGGCGCAATACTTGAGGAGTATGGCGGAGCCTTAATAGTTGACCCAGACTCAACGGTCTTCCTCAGTCCAGAGGCTGGCAAGAAACTTTTGGGGCTGAAGGATTGGTCTGGGATATTTGTTCTTGCGCGAGACCCATCATTCGTTAAAGGTATTGTTTCAAGTTTAAGAGCGAAGTATGAGGATAGGCTGCAAGTTATAGCCTTCAGCGCTATAGCCGAAGCGATTTCAAGCGTTACCGGCGCAATAAACTTCATAAACTTCTCGACATCCCTATCGGCCTTCGCTGTTGCAGTTGCTGGTGTAGCCGCTACCATGATAACATCGGTTATGGAGAGGACCCGCGAAATAGGTGTGATGAAGGCTATAGGCTATACTAGCAACCAGATACTCCTATTAATTCTCCTAGAATCTATAGTGATGAGCCTAGTTGGTGGCTCGATAGGCATAACATTCGGTATAATTGGGGCGCACATACTATCCTCTAGGGGTCTAACGATAAGCGGCATAGGATTAACCTTCATGTTAAGCCCAAAGATAACCCCCGACCTAATGGCGCAGACCCTCTCACTAACAATAATGGTGGGCTTGATTGGGGGCGCATTGCCAGCATATAGAGCCTCAAAGATACCGCCCGTTGTTGCTCTAAGATATGAATGAAATGTGCTTTATGATTTATTCGAGTATTTGAGTACGCTTAAAAACATACCATGCTAGGGTAATCAGGGCAATTATATAGGCTGCTGCCACGGATATGGCCCTAAAGAGAACTAACGATAGAGGTTCTGAGTATAACTCTTTAAGCAGACTTGATAAGCCTCCTTGCGGTGTCCCTCCCCTCCATTCCACCTTAACGTAAGTGACGTTTACTGATGGATGGAGACAATATTGGATTATCATTTTCGTTATATTATCAGTTCCGGTTGAGATGCTACCTGCGTATACCATTGGCTGCCCCACCACTTTAATATATCCGGCGGCTCCATTACCTGGAAGATAATGCAGCATCCACGCGCTTTCAGTAAAGACCGATATTATTGATGAACCTATATTCATTGCGAGAAAAACCATTATGGCAATAACCGATGTCAAAATAGTGTTCTTCGTGAGTGAGCCTAATGCTAATATAATCGATACCCAAACAAATGTGCTAAGCAGGTCTCCCAAAATACATAGCGGTGTGAGGTTTAGGTTATTCTGGGACCCGTATATTAGGGTTCCTCCAACAATCATATAGGCGTATAAAAGCAGGTAAGCAGCAAATATTGTGATGAAAGCCGCAACAATCTTTCCAATTAAGATGAGCGTTCTAGAGACCGGCTTCGTTAATAATGGAACTATCGTCCCGCCCTCAAACTCTCCGGATATGCTATTCATTACAGTTACAAGGGCAAATAAAAATAGCATTAAACCGCCAATTCCACTATTTGATATAACGTAGTCCGGGTTGGCTTCAATAGGCATATTATATGTTCTTCTAAGGATTACTGGTAGAGTAAGATTTAACGTTGTAATCGCAAATGCCACTATTAGCACGCCTATGAACTTCTTTTTTCGAATATTCCATAGCAACTCATACCTTACGACAGCCCATAGCTGCCCTATTAACTTTGGCTCCCTCTTCCATGGTTTGTCCATAACGCTCACCCCGATTTCATTATGAGGCGCATAAATGCTTCCTCAAGGCTTCTCATCTTAACATTCATATAGATTATTGTGCCTCCAGTCTCGATTATAGCCCTCGATATCTGGGGCCTAACATCCCCATCAGCATTCGTCTCAATCATAACCTTGCTTCCCTCAACATGAATATTTGAGACGAAAGGTAATCTTTTAACAGCCTCCACAATTTTATCCGGCGTCTCAGCCACCTCAACCTCTAATATGGCTGTGCCAGAAATCTTGCTAATAATATCCTTGAGAGGGCCCTCCGCTAGGCATATGCCCCTATGTATGATACTTATATGGGTGCATACTTGCTCAACCTCGGATAGAAGGTGTGATGATAGGAATATTGTAACACCATCCTTCGCTATCTCCCTAATCATCTCCCTAACCTCAACCATGCCAACCGGGTCTAGGCCTAAGCTGGGCTCATCCAATATGACTAGCTCGGGCTCACTTAATAGCGCCTGTGCTATTCCGAGCCTCTGCTGCATACCCTTACTATACTCACCTATTAGGTCGTTTTCTCTACCCTTAAGCCCAACAACCTCCATAAGCCTTTTTATGCGGGCTCTCCGCTCCTGAAGTGGCATACCATACATCTGCCCATAAATGTCAAGGAGTTCCCAGCCCTTAAGATGCCTTGGAAACTTCGGTAGCTCCGGCATATAACCTATCTTTAACCTCGCCCTTGGATTGTCTCCATGAACCTCCTCGCCTAAAACTATCGCGCGCCCACCATCCGGCTTCAGAAGACCAACAAGGATCTTTATTGTTGTTGTCTTTCCAGCTCCATTCGGTCCCAAAAATCCGTGGATTGTTCCCTTGATAACCCTCAGATTAAGCCTATTCACGGCAACTAATGACCCATACTTTTTCGTTAAATCAATGGTTTCGATCGCTAAATCCATCGGCTTTAGGCACCAAACTCTATAAGGAATCGCTCTCATATATAAAGGATGAGGATAAGTGTATGCTGAATTCAAGGCAATTGAGGGTCTCGATAGGCTCGGATGACCTATATCCAGTGGCTATAGCACTCCATGAAGAATTAAAGAGGAGGGGGTTTGAGGTTAAGGCTTACGGTGCATTTGAAACCGGCAAGGTTGAGCCATGGCCTGATGTTGCATTCTCAGTAGCTCTAGATGTGGCTGAGGGGAGGGCTAATTTCGGGATAGTAATATGTTATACTGGAACTGGTGTTTCCATAGCGGCTAATAAAGTTAGGGGTGTTAGGGCCGCTCTATGCTTTGACGCTGAGTCAGCTAGAGGCGCCAGACTATGGAATGATGCAAATGTCCTGGCCATAAGTGGAAGATTAACAACGCCACAAGTGGGTAGGGAGATTCTCGAGGCATGGCTCTCTGTGAGGGAGCCGGATAAAAGCGAGCTTGAAAATATAAAGAAGATAGCTGACAAATAGCGTAAACTCCGGTCTCCCTATTCCGTCAGTATATAGCCAAAGCAAAGCCACATAATAAGAGAAAAGTAGGTGAGGGGAGAAGGGTTCACTTTAGTTTCCTTAGGAGAGCCTGAGCTGCCAATATCATTGGGTCCCACGTCTCTGAGACTGGTGGCGCATAACACGTCTCAGCCCTCGCCAGCTCCCTCACACTCATCTCCTTAAGAATCGCGAAGGATATTGCGTTTATTCTCTGTGCTACACCCTCACCGCCAATTATCTGCGCCCCAATAATCCTCTCAGTCTCCTTCTCCACAATGAGCTTTACTCTTACTGGCTGTGCCCCGGGATAATATTGAGCCCTAGTCTTCCCACTAAGCGACATGGAGACAGCCTCAATTCCGGCTCTCTGAGCTGCAGCCTCGGTTAATCCAACAGCACCTATCTCCATATCGAAGAGTCTAGTAACGGATGCCCCCAAAACTCCTGGAAATATGGCGTATCCGCCAGCTGCATTTATTCCAGCAACCCTCGCCTGCCGAACGGCCGTTGTTCCAAGCTGACATACGACTGGCCGCTTAGTTATGAGGTTTATTGACTCAACACAGTCTCCACATGCGTAAACATCCTTAATGTTCGTCTCCATGCGCATATTAACTTTAATTAATTTTGTTTCACCGAGCTCTATTCCGGCTTTCTGCGCTAGCTCAACGTTACCCCTGACGCCAGTCGCGATAACAACCATGTCTGCCGGAATATTCTCGCCAGCAACCGAGACCCCGCTAACTCTATCGTCGCCAACTATTTCATCAACAGAGCGGCCGGTGATTATTCTTAAACCTTTCTTCTCAAGTTCCCTCTGAACGAGGTCGGCCATATCCTTATCGAGCATTGCTGGAAGAACCTGTGGCAAAAGCTCAACTATCGTCGTCTTTAAGCCGCGCTCCAGAAGGGCTACACCGAGCTCCAAACCTATTAGGCCAGCCCCTATGACAACCGCTGACTTAGAATCTTTAATAGACTGCTCTATCATTTCACCATCATCTATAGTTCTCAGAACATGAATACCCCTCTTCTCCCTACCCTTAATAGGCGGAACAGCGGCTCTCGCTCCAGTAGCGATTATCAGGCTATCGTACTGTAGTCTTTCTACGCGCCCATCCTTATATTGAACCTCAACTGTTTTGGCCTTCACATCAATATTTGTAACGTTAGCCTCAAGCCTCAAGTCTATTCTATTCATCTTGAAGTATGATGGTGGAAAAACTATTAGGTCCTGGAAGCTCTTTATATGCCCGCCTATAACAAAGGGTAATCCACAGCGTGAATAACCAGCATAACGCTCATTAGTCAGCATTATTATTTCGGCTTCCCTATCGGTGAGCCTGGCTGCGGCTGCAGCATCGCATCCAGCAGCATGGCCCCCAATAATAACTATTCTCTTAGGCATATTCATCTTTCCCTTATGACGCTCTTATACCACTCGACAGCTTGCTCAAAATTCATTAGAGTTTTAAGCTCCTCCTCTAGATTGGCTGGCTCAATAACTATTAACCACCCCTCACCATATGGGTCCTCATTAATAACCTCTGGGCTTCCGCTTGCCCGCTCGTTTACCTCAACAACCCTACCAGTTAAAGGTGAGACTAGGTCTGATACAGCCTTAACTGATTCAAGCGTTCCGAAGGGTTCGCCTTTCCTCACTTGGGCCCCAACGCTCGGTAGTTCAGCGAAGACTATTTCGCGCATCTGCTTCTGGGCGTAGTCAGTTACACCTATCCTAACCTTGCCATCCTCTATTTTAATCCACATCCAATCCTTCGAATAATATAATCCCTCAAGAATCTCATAGCCCTCAATATTAACCAAATATATCACCCCCAAATGATATTTTGACAAAATAGGTGCTAAAATAATTTAAAGTTAACGCTTACTTACCGAAATACTTTAGTTTGGAGGAGGATGATGGAGAGCGAAGTGAATAGGGCTAAAACTATTCTAAGCATTTTAAGAGGCAGCTTCCAGCTTCCGGATATCTCGGAGGTTTGCGTAGACCCATTTAAAACCCTCATTAGGACAATAATAAGCCAGTCGACTGCTGAGGTGAACACAAGAAGGGCCTTCGAGAGGCTCTCGTCTAAAATGCCTATAACCCCTAAAAGTTTGGCGGAGGCGGAGAACAGAGATATTGAGGAAGCCCTAAGGGTTGCGGGCTTATATAAGAATAAGACTTTAGTCATCAAGAGTGTTGCAAGGATTATACTTGAGGATTTCGGTGGGAGACTCGACTTTATATATTCGACGCCGCTAAATGAGGCAAGGGAGAAACTCCTAAGCTTACCGGGAGTTGGCCCTAAAACAGCCGATATACTGCTGCTCTTCTGTGCTGGCAGACCAGTTCTACCAGTGGATACTCATGTTAATAGGGTCTCTAGGAGACTCGGTCTAGTACCCATGGATGTAAAGGATTATGAGGGCGTTAGAAGCAGGCTTGAAGAGCTATATGAGCCTAGGGACTATTTTGCCGTCCACATGCTTTTCATAGCGCTAGGAAGAAGATTCTGCCGGGCTAGAAAGCCGGTCTGCCAGAAATGCCCAGTTAACGCACTCTGCCCCTCAGCGGGTATTTAGGTGCTTCTAGAAATTATCTCAACCTCATTACCCTTATCATCAAGCCTTATCTGACCAATGTGGACCCTTAAGACAGACCCTTCCACATTAGTGTAAACTTTTAGTGTACCCCGCTCAAAATCAATGCATTGAATTGTTCCAATCCCAAGGAACCTGCCATTACCGTCCTCTAGGGCCACTAGGAGCCCTCTCTCCTCACCTTTGCGCATGATTCTAATTGGCCTATTTAGTTCAGCGGATAATTTCGCCCTCGCTTCATTGCTTAAATTCGCCCTCTCATCTAACACTAGTATGATGGAGTTTTGTGTCCCCTCACAGTAAACGATTTTCTCACCTAAAATCCCCTCAATCCTCTCCTTAAGCGCCTGGTCAGGTTTACCCGCAATCTCCATATGTCCATCAACTTTTATCCAGCTTATTGGATAGGAGCAGACTTTAGCATCTCTTAAATACTTCCTGTATGAGGCTTCCCTAATCATCTTCCTGGTCTCTCTATCTCTTCGTTTCACGTTTCTAGGCGTCTCAACCAGTATGATGTTAACCTCTAGGCTGGATAATGAATCAATTAGAGGCTTAAGGGGCTCTTCACTCCCTATAATAACGACGAAGTTTGGCTGCAGTCTCCTAATTAGGTGGCGCTTATAATTTATGGCATCTAGGCCCTCAACCCAACCATCCGTGTTGATGACTACGAAGGATGAACCCATGTTTAGGGCTTTATCCCTCAAATCCACTAGGCCATTTATGGTCGGCTGTACAACGCTCGAAGGGCTTGTATTCCCAATAAAGATTACATAGTCTGGCTGGAGGTTGAATGGGTCTATAACCGGGCTTCTAATGAGACTTAATCCAAGAGTTCCAGGCGGACCTATATCCGACTGCCCCAAATCTCCATCTATAAGGGCCACGCTGCGCCCTCTTTCGAATGCAACGTTCGCCAGGTAAGTGCAGAAGCTAGTCTTTCCAGAATCCACGTTCCCTAGTACAACAATTTCGACCCTTCCGTCTATTGAGAGTATTTTGTCGGCAGCGTTCCTCCATGAATCCGGTATCGGGTTCTCATCTATCAAACTAAATGAAGCCGAGTTTCCTAAGAGAATTTCGATTTGAGAGTCCTCTATAGCCTCTATTGGTATACGCCTTCCCCTTCGGATTATAATGTGCTCTCCAACCTTTATTGGTGCACCGAAGGCCCTTAAAGCGCCAGAATAGAGGGCGATGCATGCGGGCCCATCGATGAGGAGGGTCTTCCCCTTTTCTATACTCTGCTTCATTGGGCAGCACCCCTTAAGCGTGCTTCACCCTTCTTGGAGGCTATTTTTATGGCTGAGTCAGCATCACTCAGCTTTCTCTTAAAGCCTTTATCCCTCATCGTGCTTGTGCCCTCCTCATCAACCATCTCAATAGCGATAGTATCATGGAGGAAAGATTTCTCAAGCCTACTGGCAATCTCTTCAGCTAAGTCTGGCACACCCCTTCCAATTCTAATCCTCTTAGATTTAGCGGGGGTCCTTCCTAGCTCGGACAATATAAGGTCTATTGCCCTCTCCATGCTTAAACCCTCCTCCCTCTTAAGGATTTTGCCATCTGCAAGTATCGCAATGCCAAAAGTTTTACCCGGGTCGACTCCAATCGTGAGCTCCTCATAAGCCTCCTTATTCATTATTATTCTCAGGGCCTCATTTATTATGTTTGAGGGATCTGCTGATTCGTCGTAAACTAAGATTTGGGGGTGGTTTATTAGGTTTACCTCACTCTTAGTCGTTATCACAACCCTGACTGATGGGGGTATGGGCTCACCTGGCACTATGCTTAGGAAGGGGATATCCCTGCCCTTAAGCTCATTGACAAGCTTATAATATGCTCTTCCCGAGACTGTTGCGACGGCTATTCGAGCTCTAACCCTCATAACATTACGCCCAGCAACACTAATTCATTACTAAAGGAAGACTAGATTTAAATTTTTAATTGCAATCTTCTTTTATCGTGGGGTTAATTGGTCCGCTGGATACCTACCGGCTGCCTTCCACTTGATAAAGCCCTAGATGGGGGGCTTCAGCCTGGAGGATTAACGCTAATTTATGGTGAGGCTGAAACGGGAAAGACTAGTCTAGCAATCCAATGCTCAGTGAACGCCGCGAGGATGGAATATAAGACGATTTTTATCGACACCGATGGGACGTTCTCGCCCAGAAGGCTCATGCAGATTGCACCACGAGACTTTAATGAAATCTCGCAGTCCATAATCCTCTTCACGCCATCAACATTAAAAGAGCAATCTAAACTCTTAGACGACCTAGAAAAGTATATTAGCAGAAGCGTCGGATTAATAGCCTTTGATACCATAACCTCCTTATACCGCCTAGAAACCGTCAGCAGAGAGGATGCCTTTAAGGCTAATAGGGAGATAAATCGGCAAGCAGCAATGCTCTCTCACATCGCAAAAAGATTTCAAATACCAGTCTTAATTACAAGCCAAGTTAGAAGCGTCTTAACCGATGTTGAGGCTCTAATCGAACCGGTTGCGTCAAGGGTTCTCAGATACTGGTCTACGGCGATAGTGGGTTTATATAGGACTAGTAGGCATGGTGTGGTTAGGGCAATCGTTGAGAGAAGCAGTGGGGTCGAAAAAAAGATAACATTATACCTATCTATTGGTGAGGAGGGCGTGGGTGAATACGGTAAATTAAGTCTTATCTAGTGATTAGGGGGGTAGCATTTAATGTCAGTGCTTAACGAGATAATTGGCGCATTATATTATGTTTTCCCAGCCTACTGCGCAAACGCGTCACCAGTAATATTTGGAGGGGGTAAACCAATCGACTGTGGAAGAAATTTTATTGATGGAAAGCCAATCTTCGGCTCACATAAGACATATAGGGGCTTCATATCAGGCCTATTAATTGGCACATTAGTTGGATGGATTCAGGAGACAATTAATCCAACAGCTTCAGCCTACGGCCTACCAGAGGTAAGCGTTTTTCTTGGATTTGGGTTATCACTTGGAGCCCTAATAGGAGACTTAGTAGGCTCATTCATAAAGAGGAGGCTTAATCTTAAGCCCGGAGCCCCTCTTCCAATAGTCGACCAGATAGATTTCGTACTCTTCGCATTGCTCTTCGCGTTAGCTATAGCTCCACATTCACTCTCTCCGGTAAGAGCCCTCATAATAATCGTCTTAACCGGACCAATACATCTCCTAGTTAACTTCATAGCGTATCTCATGCGTCTCAAGGACAACCCATGGTGATGATGGTTAGCTGATGGGGACGATAAGTTTTATATAGGGAGACGGCAAGTTTGATGTGGGGGCATTATGATGAGGGTATATTGGCTAATTCTGATAGCCATATTTATTGTTCTGGCTTATCAACGTTTATACCGGCTCCTGCAAGCAAACCATGCCTATTAGGCTATTACGCCCACTGCAGCTTCACACCACTAAGCACAATAATCTGCTGGGCTATAGCGGGCGTTTTCTATTGGCTTGGCAGGAGAAAGTCCTCTGAAAAATAGGCGCTTAAGCATCACGTAAAGAGAACGCGTTCTGAATAGGACACAAAATATTTGTTGGGGAAAGAAAACGCTTTTAGGGGCTGCAATCCCTCTACTGTTAAGAGCGCAAGAGTGCGGAGATGGTGGGTTAATTTGGAGGGAGATAATCTCTCCAAAAATCCTAGAACTGGGCTGTTGGGGGTTAAGGCTATACTATTTGACCTATTTGATACGCTCCTATTAGTTAGGGCTGGTATAAATTTGGGTGAGAGCTGCCTGAAAAATGTTTATGAGTTTTTGAGCGCTAATGGTGTGCGCGTCTCTTACGAGGATTTTAGGCGAGCATACTCCGAGGTTAGAAGCCGCCTATACGAGAGGATTAGCGTAAATCTCGAGGAGCCGCACTATAGCCTCAGAATCTCTGAGGTTCTAAAAAGATTAGGCTACGATTGCGACTTAAAAGACCCGCTGGTGAGGGGTGCGGTGAACGCCTACTCAGAGGAATTTGTACGCCATATATGTCCGGATGAAGAAGCAAGTCTTGTCTTGTCAAGACTATATGAGTGTGGGTATAAGATTGGGGTGATTTCAAACTTCTCTATACCGGAATGCGCCCGCAATTTAATTGAGAAATATGGGCTTAGAGAATTTTTAGATGTAATAGTGATATCAGCTGAGATTAATAGGCGTAAGCCAAGTCCGGAAATCTTTAACTTCACACTAAACCTTCTTGGGGTCAGCGTCTCAGAATCCATCTTTGTTGGTGATACACCAGATGTGGATATTAGGGGCGCCAAAAACATTGGAATGAGGACCGTTTTAATAGGGCGTAAAAATTCGAATATTAGCGAAGAGGATAAGCCGGACTTCACAATAAAGAGATTAGGCGAGCTCCTAAATCTACTCGCAATTGAAAACTATAGGATTTAAGACTTGTAGATTTCTTTTAGGCTCTTCAGCACATCAATATACCTCTTGAATATTGAATCATAGGCGGACTTTCGCTCCTCAACCGAATTAAAGACTCTCTCCTCCATAAAAAGGTTTTTCCGAGCCTCATCTATAGACCTATAGTATCCTATGCCAACGAAGGATGTTAGCGCGGCCCCCAACGTCGCAGCCTCCCTCACAGCTGGAACTATAATCCGCATACCAGTAGCATCAGCCCTCATCTGATTCCACAAATCATTCTTTGAGCCCCCTCCCACAACACGAAGCTCATTAACCCTAATATTCATTGATTCAGCCAATATTTTCAGGGCTTCTCTCATCTGGAATGTTAAGCCCTCAAAGACCGCATGAAGAATATGGGCTCTTGTGGAATTCAAGTTTAAGCCAAGAATTATTCCAGGAACCCCATATTTTCTAAGCGGGCCACTCTCCCCCACAAAGCTCGGTATGAAGATTAGGCCATTTGAGCCTGGTGGAACGGACTTGATCTCCTCAATTATCCTCTCATATCTTCTTTCACCAACATCCCTAAACATGCTATTTATAATCCACTCGATTACGGCTGAGGCAATCATAAGAAACTGTGGATTCCAAAGCCCCCTCTCAACATCCGCCTCAATTATCATGCCCTCCTCAAAGGCCCTCTTAGAAGGACTGTAAAAATTCACCCTAACACCCAAAATCTCCCACGTCCCACTAGAGAGAACCACATCACCAACTCCAGCACCCGAACCAAATATCGCAAACTGCGTATCATGCCCTCCCGCAACAACGGGTGTTCCAGGAAGCAAGCCGCAAAGATGGGCTGCATGCTCAGTTATATATCCAACAATCTCACCCGGCTCCCTCCACTCTGGAAAGAATCCGGGAGTTAGGTCAGCGAGCTCAAGCATCATAGCAGACCAGTCCCTTCTACCTAAGTCCATAGCCATCATTGTAGACGCTATCGTCGGATCTATATGGAATTCGCCAGTCAACCTATTGGCTATTAAACCCGGCATCATAAGCCATGTCTCAGCCTCTTCGAGAGCTTTTGAAGCTTCCTTCCTAAGCCAAATCAGCTTAAAAAGCGTATTAAACGAGATTATCTGGTAACCAGTTATCCTAAATATCTCCCAGGCACTAACATGCTCAGTGATCTTCTCAGCAACTTCCCGAGTTCTTGGACACTGCCAAGAAATAGGCGGATAGGTCAGCTCACCATTACGTTTGATCGGGGCGCCATCAGCACCCCAAGTTATAACTGAAACCGCCCTAATATTTTCTGGACCAATAGTTCCGGAAACCTCACGGGAAACCTCACATATCTTATGCCAAATCTCCTCAAAATCCCAGATCAACCAACCAGGCTTACCATTAGGCTGGGGAATGGATTTATTAGGCCTGCTTGAGTAGGCGACAACCTCGCCCAAAGGGTTAACTGCAACAGCCCTAATATTAGTTGAACCACAATCAAAGACTAAAACATAAACATCCCTTTTCGAATCCACCATAAGATTCACCCATCCAAAAATCTTATTATTCACAGATAAAAATATCTTCAGATGGCTAACAAAATGGGAAACACAGAGCCCCGGTGGCTTAGCGGTTAGAGCAGCGGCCTTGTAAGCCGCGGGTCGCGGGTTCAAATCCCGCCCGGGGCTCCAAGAAAAATGCTGCTTTTTAGAAAAGCAACCTAAAAATGGGGCTTGTTTGGAGGGCAGAAATTTGTTGTTGGGGTTAACCCTTGGGCCAGAAACCTTGCACCTTAAGACTGTCTCGAGTGGTTGATTGGATGTTCTAAACCTATCTCCCCGGAAATCTTCTTCAGTAGCTCATTAACTTCGCTTTTAACGGCTATGAACTCATATACCGGCTTGGGCACCTTTCCCCTAATATTTGATTCCCTGATTAGGGGCTTTTCCTCTCAACTGTAGACTAAACAGAATATTCTTATGCGGTAATATGCATCTAAGCGCCTATAGAGGAGTCTCCCTAAAGATGGAGCATAGCTAGCATCTTTATGAGGGGAGGGCTAGGCTATCGAAAAAGATACCTCTCTATCTTCCTAATAGCCTCTGGCTAATCCACTAGGGCTGGGGGAGAGCCTTTCAAAGGTTCTCTTAGACCTCTTTGCTGGCGTTACAGACTCTTTCGATAGACTTAAGGACTTTAACAGTCACAGGATGATACATGGATATGTGACCAAGGCATACCTATAAATGTCTTGAGATAGAAATTTTCTAGAGGGGTTTCAGGGTTGAAGTACGAGATTAAACTTATTTCTATTGAGGAGAAGGATGCCTTAATGGAGAGATATAGTGACCGCTTTCTTTATGAGGAGAGGGCTGACATATATGGGTGCTGCATTAAGCTCCTAACGGATATAAAATGTGTGAAGGAGCGCTGGGAAGAGAGCTTCTACTCCATGTCGGCGAGCATCCGCTCCCATGGAAGACTGATTGTTACAAACGAGGATGGTGGGGGACAGAAGTTTCTCTACGACCCGCTTTCCAAAACAGCTTTCCTAATTAATGTAGACTATTATGGCTGGATTAAATCCATAGCCCTAAGCATCGCGGGTGATATACTTGAGGATGAGCATGGTATAAACTCTGTTCACGGCGCATGCGTGGACATGGATGGGCATGGCATATGCCTAATCGCGCCCTCCGGAACCGGCAAGACTACACATACATATGGGCTTCTGAGACTTGAAGGTATAAGGGTTGTATCAGACGACTGGTTCTTTGTTCGCCTAATGGGCAATAGAGCCGTGGCATTCGCCTCAGAGAAGAACTTCTATATCCAGGCGGACATAGCCAATGTTTGGGGCGAATATCAAAGGCTTGTAGATAAGGCAGAGTTTGACTCCATGAATAGAGCTGTCGTAAACATAAGATGGATCGTGGGGAAAGGAAGGGTTCTGCCAATGACAACGCTGAAGAAGGCTATACTGCTTAAACGTGATCCAGAAGACAAATCAATAATTAGTAATATCTCACCAGATGAGGCATTAAGATACGTGGAATCCGCTGACTTTTGCAACCCGCATTTACTTGTTAAAGACAGACGCAAAACAGATATTAGGAGAAAATTCTTCGGAGAGCTCTTCCGCTCAGTAGAAGAAATCTATATTGTAAATACGGTTGCTCCGATAATGGAAAGCCACAGAGCCATTAGAGAGGCAATTCTGAGATGAGGAAAATTTTACGGTTAAGGCACTTTAGAAATTCTCTTACTAACTTACTCGCATCTTAGGGCTGAGGCTGGACTGAAGCTCACTATATATCCTCCCAAAACGAAACCGCTTGGCAGAATTATTAACAAAATAAAGAGTGCTGAGTTAAATAAAATACTAGTTGAGTAGTAGAGGGGTATTGTAAAGGGCGTTATGCTGCTTAAAACTTAGAGAATAAATTTGAGACTAAATTACCCGTAGGCTCATCACATAAGAGTAATAGTGGATTATTAATCAGGGCTCTCACTATTACCACACGCTGCTGCTCTCCTCCTGATAAGTTGCTTGGAATATAGTTAAGCCTATCCTTTAAACCAACCCTTGTCAAGAGCATCTCAGCCTTTCTCCTAGCCTCTTTTAGTTTCTAAGCCTATTATCTCTAAAGCGAGAAACTATCTCTAAAGCGAGATAGTTTCTCCTCGCTTAATCTTCCTAAGTCTATGCCATCCACACATATTCTGCCCGAGGTTGGCTTATCTAATCCACCGATAATATTAAGTAGATAAGCGTAGATTTGCCGGAGCCACTTAGGCCGAGAATTGCCACATACTCCCCTTTCTCAATTTTTAGATTTATGTTCTTTAAGGCTATAACCTTAGTCTGACCGACCTCTACACCTTGCTAAGATTATCAGCGATAACAATCCAATATGCATTTCCCCTACAGTCCCCTTCTTAAGCAGTTATATCAACTAACTCCCAACTAGATATCATTTTTCATCTAGAGTATATAAATTGGTGCCGGGGGCGGGATTTGAACCCGCGACCTCCAGATCTCCTATCGCCAAATTATTCTGACCCTGATTTTGCATCTTCTTAGATTAT
>Ga0209394_1000855_pt1 | contig 20659 bp, 16 predicted proteins | sample JNZ201metaG_FD_184122 | JGI IMG/M metagenome (GOLD analysis project Ga0209394, IMG submission 184122) | Hot spring microbial communities from Jinze hot spring, China to study Microbial Dark Matter (Phase II) - JNZ 20120812A (SPAdes) (version 3) ... | reverse complement strand
TTAACAAAATTATTGGAACGGAGGTTCTCAGAGCGATTTCGTATTCCATTCTTTACGAAAGCATGAATCATATAAATTTATACTTTTCTTAACAAAATATGTAGTGAGCTGGTTGAACTTCTAGTTTCTATTTGGGTAATTCATAAATAATAGATAGGCTTACACTCGCTAAACATGAAAGAATAATCAGAAGCATGGAATCTACTTTTTTAAAACACCTGTAAGAATTGCTACAGTTCAAATGATAGTATTCTCTAATAAACCTTATGCTTGTTTTTTATGAAACAGAGCAAATCCGTAACATGTTATCGTTCTCAGTAGAAGGTTATAATTATCCCTTCCCATAGTATTGAGCTGATATTTCCATCCAGTCGCTTTACGAGGGTGAAAGAATCCTAAGATGATAAGAAAGGGCTGGACCATCAGGCACTTTGCATGCAGAATCTGAACATGTTTCTTTTTCCTCCTAATATTCCAGTGCTTTGAGACTTTCAAATTCTTTTTCCTTCTCTTCTATCCTAATTACTAAACCATTGTAAATCAGGTTGATTATAAATAGTTGTGTGAAAGAGATTCTAAAAAGGTTTTTACCTAAGCTTTCAAATGGGAGGAGAAGCTATTCCAATCAGCTATTGTTGCTTTGCCAGAGATAGAACTTGCTTTTTCTTCCAATCTACGTATTGTAATAGGTCTTCTCTAAGCACTGTTAGCATTTCTTTAGCGCAGAACTTATGGTCAATATCCCATTTACCATCTGCCGAGTAAAGCCTTGCCCTTATTGTGCTACCTGGATTATCCGGTAGCAAAAGCTCTACCTTATACTTTGCCACCCTTTCCCCTCTGTAGCTAACAACCATTTCAATCCTACTGATCTTTCCATTCTCCCTATGTGGTGAAACCCACATGTAAATCGGCCCTTGATTCATGGGAGGTTGTCTCTTAGTTAGGGAAGAGACATACTTAGCGAAATCCTCGGAGTCTCCAAGTACTCTGAGAGGTATAACTGCTTCAGCATGGTCTTCAAATATGCTTGCTTCTTCTATTTTCCTGAGCAGGAATTGGCTCGGTACAACATTAAGGATTGCTCTCCTCGCCGGTATGATGCTCCCCAGTATGGAAGACACTACTGCTATTAGAAAACTTGCAAACATGGGACTGAAGACATAAGACTTTATGGGGGCTATCGGATTAGAAACGTAAACCTGGAGGAATTGGCTTAAGACGTATCCTATAACTCCTCCTATTAGACCATAGCTTAAACCCTCAATAAGCATTAAAAGAGAAACATGTCCAGGACTTGCTCCAAGAGAACTTATAGTAGAATATTCTCCCCTTCTCTGGTGTAAAGAGCCTAATAAAGTAGTTATGATCATCAAGGAGGAAAGCCCTAATAGAACGATAACATCAAGGCTACTGACGAAATATTGGAATTCGCCAACTATGAGGAAACACTTAGTCTCGCTACCGGAGCCAAAACCAACTCTGAATGAGGCAAAGGATTGGACAGTAACTTCACCATCCGCAGTGTAGAACCTCTTCTCAGTATCATAACTAGCCTCTAATAACTGTCTTGCAATATCCTCGGAGACCTCTCCCTCCAGTATTAGCCTATACAATAAAGCAGGTTTTGTGGCATATTCTATGCCAGTTACGATTAAATAGTCACCAAATTCGTCTGGTGGAACACCGTCGATAAACATTAGAGTTCCGTTCAATATTTTCACATCAACTTTTTCACCACCGAGAATTATAGAATCACCTTCCTTTATTCCAAGTAATTCTGCTAGTTTAGGCGATACGATAACGCCGTTCACCGTAGAAGCGTTCGTAGCCACTTGATAGACGGTGACTCTCTTTTCTTCGAATGTTACTAGCGTACGTGAAGCCAATACAACATATTTTTTCCTTACCCAGTCCATGTTAGATAACCACCTTAACTGCCACTCTGGCAGAGGTTCAAAGAATTCTTGGTATAGTACATCATTCCCCTGTCCTATTCCTCTGAAAATATATGTCACAGTAGTGTTGTGTAGGCCTATGCTTATCCCCCTGAAGGTCGATGGGTAGATATTTTCTCTAACATTTAAAATAGTGCCTGTTGCGAGGAGACTACTCGAAGCGGCTGAAACCACAGCTATGGTAATTATGGTAAGCACTGTCCTCGCCACTCTTTTTCTCATATTTTTAACAGAATACCAGAATAGGTCGCTGAAAACAGTACCCTTAGCTTCAAAAATTAACATTCCAATCAATAATAACACTATGACTGCTGTAAACAACGATAAAGTTAACGAGGTTGACGAGAGCCTATATATCCTCTCAGGGCTGAATAGTGAAACTGCTACTCTGATTTGAGGGATTAGAGCTATCTCGACTAGAATGAGAAAGGTAAACAGCCCTAAGTTTACCAGGGTTTTCTTCTTTTCTACTATTGCACTTACGATGAAAGATAGGAAAAACGTGAAAACAGTGAGAAACAAGAACATGGATATACAATCACTCTTAGCCTGGCTTAAAGCCTCTAATGAACTTTTGGCTTTCTCAATTCCCCTACTAAAGAGTCCAGAACCAACTTCTAAATCCCCCTTCTTTAATGCATTTATACTCTCCTTAAGCAGGAGTATTGAGTAGTTTACTCCTCTGAGGTATTTCTCTGCATCGAATCCTGATTGAGAAGCGAACTCCTTTTCTTGAAGGACAAATCTATCTAGTGATTCTGAAATAGAACCTGCAAGTATTTCGATTATGTTTACCTCTTGTTTTTCACTGGAGACGGTAACCGGAAATCCTTGTGGTGTGGATAATCCGTACGTGTCCAGCAAGCTGTATATCTTACCTTTAGGATCTATAGATAGGAAAAAGGTTATAGTATCTTCCTTAGGAACAGCAACGTAATAATTGTCTCTATCTTCCCACATACCTACTTGCCAAGGATTGGCCACTTGAAGTCCTATTGTTTCCCCCTCAAAAGGAAGCTTCTTACTAATTACCACTAAACGTCCCTCTTGCTCTACGTTAATCCATCCTCCTAATAATGCCTTTCCGGAAGCTGTTATAACTACCCCGCTTCCTGATGAAACCAGTTCTCCAACAGCCTCTATGGGAATGAAAACCCTCTGCCTTCCAGAGCCATATATCACTCCAGTAAATCCAGGATAGTTCTCTCCATAACCAAACCTTAAATCGATAATGCCTGTCTCTCGAATACTCCACGTTGCAGCTATTACAAGAATGTAATCATCCTCGAGATTTATAATTGTCGAATTCATTCTTCCAGATGATGCTGTAATCAGGTTTAAGCCAACGTTTCCTCCAAGGTCTATCTGAACGTTGAAAGACTTATTGTCAATGGTAACACTTCCAGAAAGTATTCTTATAACAAAGTCTCTTCCAAAGTTTCCAGACTCGAGTCTTCCTTCAAGGCGGATCCTAATGGGCAATGAAACATAACCGGACGAGAATATTATCCGCGAGTCGGATAAAATTATTAGGATAGTAATAAGTAGACTTAATACAACTTTAGCAGTGCATACCTTTCTCATTTTAGACTTCTAGACATATTCCTAAGCGATATAAACTTTGTCAATATTTTGAAAAGATTCCCTCTTCGATTTTGCTAAACGTTCCTAGACAATCATTGTCATTGAAAATTTGACAATGTGTAGAATCACAAAACGCTTGGAATAATGAATTTTTAAACGACACTGTACCAGGATTTTAAGGGGTCTTAATTATTGAAAACAATCAGCTTTGACATTTTCATGTTAATCACTTCAATCCTCTTTTTCCATTCTTATTGTAAAAGCTTAAATGCTCCATTAAGTAGAAATTTACAAGTATAAAATGAGCGTGCTTAAGCCTAGCAGAATCATGATTCTCCTTCTAATAATCTTCTTTGCTGTAGGTATAGTCATAGATACTTTATAGGTGGCACTGGTAAGGTTTCCGAATCCCAATATAATGAGCTTCAATCAAGGTATAACCAGCTTTAGCAGAATATTAGTGCTCCAATCAAGAAGCTTAAAGCAGGATTCATATACGCGGGTCCAGTTGAGGACTTCGGTTGGACTGTTGCACATGATCAAGCCAAGAGTTATGTTGAAAAATCTTTCCCTGGCTTAGCACTACTTTCATAGAATCCGTCCCTGAAGTTGCAAGGTACATAGAGAGGCTTGTTGCGGAAGAGAATGTTGACGTGGTTTTTACAACAAGCTCTGATTTTATGGATCCAACAATAGAGATTGCTAAGAAATATCCTAATAAGATATTCTTCCATTGCAGCAACTTTAAGCGACTTCTTAATTTGGGAACATACTTTGCAGATTTTTTACCAGATTTATTACTTGAATGGTCTCATGGCTGGTGCTTTGACTAAGACGAATAAAGTAGGTTATGTTGCTGCTCATCCGATACCTGAAGTAATAAGGCATATCAAAATACCTCCGTAAAATACCGACTCTTGATATTTACGAGGCAGATGTGGAAAAAATAGCGCAAATAATAATTGAAGAAGCAAAACTATAAGCATCATACACGCTGTTTCGAGGCTTCCTTAGAAAGGTCATTCTAACTAGCTATGAAACGGTTACCAAGTAAGTTGATTTAGAAAATAAACCTTAAGAAAAAGTTTAAATTCGCTGTCTAAAAAACGACTGTCTCATGGTGAAGAACACTAAACACCGTCCCAGATTCATAATGTGCTTCTGCACGGGAGAATGCCCAGGGTTCGCGAAACTAGAGCTGTGGAAACTAGTGAATTTCGTGAGAAACGAGCTTGATGTTGAGTATGCTGTTATTCACCCGCAGCTTTGCGTCACAGATGGAGACAACTTCCTGAGAGATCTCGTAAAAGACGGGGATAAGGATAGGATTTACGTGATCGGCGGATGCGACCCAAGAATGCAGAGAAAAATGTTCAAGGATGTTTTCGCCGAGAAAGGCCTTGACTTCGATAAGCAAGTGGTTTCTCTCGACCTTAGAAACATGGAGACTCAGGAAGCTATGAAGAAAGTCGCTGAAACCATTGAAAAATTAAAGGTTAGTTGAATACCGGAGGTTTACAAGAATGAGTAAGACAAACCTCTGGCCGCCGAGGGAAGAGATAGCTTGGTATCCGAGAATAAACCAGGATCTATGCATTAAATGCGGGTCCTGTATCGAGTTCTGCATGCATGGAGTATATTCAAGGCAAGGAGACAAGATCGTGGTTTCCAAGCCTTACGAGTGCATCGTTGGCTGTGAAGCATGCAGACACAGGTGTCCAGCCGGAGCTATAAGCTTCCCCACCAGGGAAGAGTTGAGGCAAATGCTGAAGGCTTTGAGAGAAAAATATGGCGCCGGCAATAGCAGTAATAAGCGGCAGTGAAGAACAGAAATAAGAGGATTTTAGCCGGGCTTCCCCACAAGCTTAAGAAACCCTTTCAGGCCCTCTGCTTCGTCTGCGGTGCTCATGTGTTGAACCGCCCTTACCGCGTAAACCACGGCTGTGACTGATGAATGCATCAGCATCGCATACATGGCGTACAGAGGCATGCTTAACAATGAGAACAATATCATATACAGAACGTATATGTTTCTCCTTCCATCCACCCTAGCGAAGAGCCTGTCGAAATCCGTGTATGCTGTTAAAGCCTTCCCCATGGCTTCCTTAAACTGCATGTAGCAATGTCTTACGAAGCTGTCTGTCAGAAGCATGCATAAACCCAGTACAAGTGGTAAATGACTACTCTCTGAAAAGTACAGGCTTAGGGAGAAGCATATATACCATGTTTGTTCGTAAAGCATGTCAAAAGTATGTTCTATATGGCCAAGCCTCGTTAAAGTGCCCCTCGCCCTAGCTAATTTACCGTCAAGACCATCTAGTATTCCTACTACATATGCTAGAATTGCTGCAATGCTGGTATGCATAAGTAGAAACAATGAGGCTACTAAGAATGCAGCAATGTTTACGAAGACCGTTATTCTATTGGGTGTTATCCATGATACGTCAGATATATAGTAAGTGATGTAATCTTCTATCGGCTTATTTATGTAAGAAGTAAAATGAAGCCCTTTCTGAGCTCTGAAAACTAGTTTCCTTTTAGCAATTTCAATTGATTGCTTATCTTCTATTTTAATGCACACTGGATGTATGACTCGTTTCAACTCAATGGATTCGACTCTCATTTCTGATACATCTAATCTGGGAACTTGCAGCCTAATTTTCTCAAGCTTCTCCTTAACATGGCTCGAAGCAAGATACTCATATAATAATACTGCGTTTTCTCTATTTAGCTTATAGATTCCAATAGGTTTATCGTTATAATAGCAGGAGAATTCTCCCTTCATTTTGATAATTTTCTCTATGAGCTCTCCATCTACTACATTATCTACGCTTATAATTAGAATATCGTCATTCAGAAAATCTTTCAGATTTTCCTGATCTTTCCCTGCTTCAATATAAAATAGTTTTAAGCCAATATCTTCACCGCTTTTAAAGATACTCCTGATCTTTTCTCCTTCAAAACCTAGAATTATCAGTATTTCTTTTACTCCTGAAGCTCTGAGAGAATTTAAAATTCTAGCTATTAAAGAGATACCGCATACCTTGACTAATGCCAGAGGTATGTTTTCACCATATATGAAGTCTTTCTCGGTTGCTAGTATTATAGCTTTCATTTACGACACCAAAATTCTCTAAGGGTGTTCAGAAGAACTGCCTCCGTGAAGCCTTTCTGTCAACTTCTCCACGATCCTCCTGTAAAATTCTTCAAATGTTTTATAGAGTAGCTTTGCCATATCGTAAATTATTAGTATGAAAAAGGCAAATATCGCTAGAGCCCCAATCCTTGAAATCAGTTCTCCAATGTAAGGGATATTTCTCAGCTGAGGTGGAATATAAATCCAAAGTATTACAGCTATTACGATATATAATGCGTCGGTCAGCATATGTCTAAGGGTAAACTCTGAAATCTTCATAATGCTCACTAAGCGTTTAGTAACAATATCTATGAGAAACTTTAAAGAAATTAGTATACGGTAGCCAAAGTAGATAAATACTGTTAGGGATAGGGCTGACAACAGATGGTCTGATTTTAAAACCAGGTCTTCGAATGTTATTAATATGATGCCTTCAAAAACTGGTGTAATCATGGAAAGAAAAACAAACGAGGTAATGAGTTTCAAAGAATTAGAGATCAGATTCTCTATTCTGCTGGCTATCTCTTTTCTTTCTACTACGACTTCAGGCTTAGGTAGCCTACCTTTCTTAGGTCTAATTTCTCCACTTCTATTTTTTAAAGCCAAGATAATTGAGCATAGTATATGAAAAATGGGAGCTATAGATAGGTAATATAATCCGTAGAGAGTTAGTGAAAATATTGAGGAAATAAAAACTGTAAAAAGCAATACGTCTCTTGTTACAGGTATATTTTTCAAAACTCTAGTTTTAATACTGCTATTAAAAAATCGAGAGATGTAACTTACAAGTACAATGTTGGTGACTGCAAGAATTGTTAGTAAGAAAATAATATTGTTTTCAATCGATAATAATGATATAGAAAATCCTGACAATATTGCAATATCTGAAAATCGATCTATTAAAAATCCCACATGGATTCTCCACATATTTCTATTGTTGAGGTTTATAAGCTCGTTGCCTACTTCACTTAATAGTATTACTAACAGGGCTAAAAATCCTCCCCACGAATATCCTTTTGCAAGAAGAAGACTGGTCAATAAAGCAAATATTAGTGAAACCGAATTTAAAGCTAGAGGCTCAATATCGAGGCTTTGATAAATAGAAGTAGATATACGTGTTGATAAAGGCTTGATAATAAATCTTGAGAATAAACCACCCTCATACTCATTTTCCCTCCTCAATATCTGCCAATAGATTTTCCTCCCTTTAACTAGATCCTCCGGAGTATCTATATCCTTCCAGAGTTTTCCAGTAACATCCACGTAGTCAACTTCGTCATTAGATGCGGCAAGCTTTAATGCATCTGCTATTGTTGCATTAAGACCAAGCTCTTCTATTGCTTTCTCAACATATTTCTTAGCATTCTTTCCACAAAATATTACTCCCGTATCTATCCCATGCCTAGGCAAAATATTCTTATCTGCATATGCTACTCCCTTGTCTTTCAATATGATTTTCAAACCTTCTTCAGCGTCTGTCAAAGAGGGCTTTCTATCTAAGCAGACAGTGAAAGCGATTTCTCTATTCGAAGACAAAATTTCTTCTATTATCGACTTCTCATAAATATGGTCAGACATTAAGAGCAGGAATCCTTCGGCGTTTAATCGTTTCAAAGCTAAGCTGACGCTGAAAAGATTACCGAAGTTTTCAGCATCCGTCTCAATTATCTCTACCCTACTTCCCACTGCCTCTTCGAACATCTTTCTGAATTTGGATCTTGTAACAATGAGAATACGACTAGGATTAAATTCTTCAATCCTACTAAGGATAAAATCCAATATCGTTTTACCCGGTTCTAGCTCCATTAGGCATTTAGGAACCTCTTCAGAATAGGGTTTTAGCCTGGAAGCTACTCCTGCAGCAATGATTACAACCGGAGGCTGCAAACGACTAATACTTTAATTATTAGGCTCATTAAAAACTTTCGGGGCCATAATTATAATAACTGTAAAACTTGCTGCCTATAACTGTTAGATTCAGAGAGATCATGCTGCTTGAAAAGTAAGAACAAGACTCCTACAAGGCGTACAGTGTTCCCATGGCTGTAATAAAAAACTACTGAAGTTAAATATGAACTGTCAATGAGACTAACAATCGCTTCATCTGGCACCGGTTACACATCTGAAAATCAAACCCCTTCTTCCAAGGCCTCCGCCGAAAGCCGTAGCTATTCTAGGAATCAATTCGCTTTCATCCCATAATTCTTTGAGAAAGCTAGGAGAACACTTTCTGAACATGCAACCCCTTTAAGAATAGAGAGGCAACTTTTTCCACCAAGAGACCTCAAATTCTTACTCCAACTACAAGTAGGAACCATTAAAAACCTTCTTTTCAACTCGATTAGATGGGTATTCAACCAGGTATTAGGGGATATTTACACTGTGTGTAATGTTTTCATGGCTTCAATAAAGTTGTGAAAGCTTGAGCTATCGAGTTTTCCGTCAGGTTCCATTGTTAACAGCCCCTGATACTTCCAGTCGTTTTTTTATTTTATTCAAAGCTTCGTAAAAACAGAAGCTTGAGTTCTCTAAGACCCACTTGTCTCCTTTAAGCTTTCCACGTAAATGAACGTTTACCACTCTATTAATAATCGACTTGAAAGAGTCCAGCCCATCATATAGGATTGCCCACCGCAGGTCAAGCGTCACATAATCGAAAAGTTTGACTAAGGCAAAAGGCGTATACCCCTCTAAATGCGTTGGAACGTTCTCTACCGAAGCCTTCACATTAGGAAATTCACGCGTAATTTCATGGAAAGTTTTTACTATACGACTTAGGTCGAAATTCTTTGCCCAAGTATCCTATAGATGGAATACGCAGACACTTGCTCCCAATTCGTTGGCAATAAATAGAGCATCATATGCAACATGTTTACCCTTCTCCCAATAGTGTTCTTGGCTTGAACAGAGATAACTGCCAATGTCTCTACTAGCGTGTACAGATAGTATGGGTAACGCTTCTCTTCTTAAAATATCCAGTATTTCCCCAGTTGTATACTTAGGTGTCTTAGTCCAATCTGCAAGATCCCTGTCAGTCAAAGGAGGATTGTCACTATCCCATTCCGGCTCAAGCTGCAACTCAAAACCGTCTACAACTGACTCGGATAGAATCTTCTTCATCACATCGATGGTGCCGATTAAATCGTAATATTCCTTATTTCCGAGCTTAGCAATCGGGGCACTGGAAACGGAGATCAAACACTTCATGAATGTTTTTATTTGAGAAAATATGAGCCTTAAACATTACCTCTTCTTAGGCGATACTGTTTTTTAAAGGGTTCTCCTGAATTACTAGTCTTTAAAAACGGGCCCGCTGGGATTTGAACCCAGATTATTACAGCTTAGGAGGCTGCCGCCATATCCAGGTTAGGCGACGGGCCCGAGAATTCTCTTATTACCGATCCTTTTTATATTTTCTGCCATCGGCTTTTCCAATAATCCGCCTTAATTTCCTACCTTAAAACTGCATCATTATAAAGGGATTTTTGCTAATCAACTTGCAAAGGAGGAGATCGTAGGAAAAATTACTATTCGTTTTTCATATTAAGCCTATAAGAGAATAAGCCCGACATTGTACAGGCGGTGAAGAAAAATGGTTTTTAAAATAGGTGATAATGCTCCAGATTTTACTCTTAAATCTGATGAAGGGAAGAAAGTGTCTCTAAAGGATTACAGGGGGGAGAAAGGTCGTGCTCTATTTTTTATCCTAAGGATGGTACTCCAGATTGCACTCGGGAAGCAAGAAGATTCAGAGATTTGGCGGAAGAGTTCATCAGGAAGAACGCCGTGATAATTGGGGTGAGCATGAATAGTGTTGAATCCCATAAGAAGTTTAAAAAGGATAACAATCTGCCTTTCACACTTTTAAGCGACCCGGATGCGAAAGTCATTAAAGAATACGGAGCATGGGAGGAGAAGCTTTACGGCAAGACCATCATAGGTGTGGTGAATACAACTTTCCTCATAGATGAAAATGGGAAAATAATAAGTATCTATAAGGACACCAAGCCTGAGGAGCATGCTGAAAAATGCCTGTTGGATTTAAAAGACAGGGCTGGAACAAGCAAGTATCATGAAAACAACTCCTAGTTCTTAAAGCAGAGTAAGCGAAGTTCTGCTTTTTAAACGGGAAGCATTCTCAGAAGATTCAAGAAGGTTTACTCGTGAAGTGTTTGTAAAATCATCATTGGAGATTGAAAAAGCTTGTTTGATGAAATTAAACATAGTCCTTAAGCCTAATTTTTTGACACATACTGGAGAAAAGAAATTCTGAGGCAAAAAATACAACTGGGATGAAAAAGGTAGGGAAAAATACTGTTCTGGTTTATGGACGGGCTGTACTAAACTTTAGGATAATCAAGGTCCCCGATACTTTTAATGCTGTGGTTGAGATGAGAAAGATTCAGTTATTCATTTTCCTACTGTCATACCTTATAGTCTCAATTCTTCTAACTACCTTTATCATAAATTCTGGCAGTGGCAATACTAGGCTGAGGAACTTCACATCGTATTTGGAGCTTGAAGCATTAGTTAAAAACAGGATTCTTGAAAACTACTTAAGAAATTATTTAGAAGACTGGGTTTTAATCGGGAAAACTCCGCCTTCATTATTTAGAGTCCCTACTGAGTTTAGTGTAATCGGCGCGTTAGGAGCTGAATACTCAACCACTAATGTTCAAGTTTCAGGTGTGGATGAGGCAGATATTGTTAAAACAGACGGCAGATATATTTACATGATTTCTAAAGACACTGTCTTCATAATCGAAGCCTACCCGCCTGAAGGGATGAGGAAGGTTTCTGAAATAAAGGTCGAGGGGAATCCGATTGGTTTATTCATCAAGGATAATAGGCTTGCCCTATTGAAATACGATTTAAACATTTTAAAAGAAAAAGGCTTCTACGACTACCAGTGGGTAACAGTCTTAGAAGTTTACGATATTTCAAACGTAAGCAATCCAATTCTGAGAAAAAGTGTTTCCGTCGACGGTTCCTACCTGAGTTCTAGGATGATCGGAAATTACGTATACGTAATAACATCACATCCGATTTTCAGAATCCTCGGCGACGATTGGAAGATTTTTACTCCCAAGATAGTAATTGGAGAAAATGTTTTCGAAATTCCTTCGGGTAAAATATTCTACTCCGATGCTATTGAGTGTCCTGAAATATACACTACCATAATTGCTATCGACCTATACTCAGAAGATGGTTTTGAATGTAAGTCTGTCTTAACAGGCTACGCCTCCTCCATGTATGTTTCCACTACCAATATCTACATCACCATACTTAAAAACTTCCGGATTTGGAATGGTGCCGAATCGACGGAAATACACAGGATCAGTATAAACGGTCTGAATATAAAATGTGAAGCAAGCGGTGAAGTTCCAGGTAGGGTTTTAAACCAGTTTTCAATGGATGAATACGAAGGATATTTCAGAATAGCAACAACTACTGGGCATGTGGCAAGGTTTCTAAACGATACTACAAGCGCCAATCACGTTTTCATCCTCGATTCAGAAACACTGAAAATAGTAGGTAGGCTTGAAGGCCTTGCCCCGGGTGAGCAGATTTACTCAGCCAGGTTTATAGGCTCAAGATGCTATCTTGTCACCTTCAAGAAGGTTGATCCACTTTTCACGATAGACTTGAGTAATCCCTTTAAACCAAGGGTCCTTGGAAAGCTTAAGATACCCGGGTACTCAAACTATCTGCACCCGTATGATGATAACTATCTGATAGGCATTGGAAAAGAGACAGTGGAAGCTGAGGAGGGAGACTTCGCATGGTATCAGGGTTTGAAAATCTCGTTATTCGATGTTTCAAACGTTACCAGCCCTAGAGAAGTGGGTAAGATGATAATAGGCGATAGGGGTACGGATTCCCCAGTCTTAAGGGACCACCATGCCTTCCTCTTCGACAAGAAGAGGAATATGCTTGTAATACCCATACTGGAGGCCAAGATATTAAGGGAGAAATACTCTGGGGAGATTCCACCCTATGTTCATGGCGAATACGTTTTCCAGGGAGCATACGTTTTCAACATATCTCCTACGGGAGGCATAAATCTAAGAGGTAGGATAACACATCTTAATGCCGAAGACCTAGAAAAGAGCGGTTATTATTTCAGCTCGAAGTATCAAGTAACGAGAAGCCTTTACATCGACGATGTGTTATACACCCTCTCTAGCGGGATTGTTAAGGCAAATAGCCTTATAGACCTCTCCGAGACCTCTACAGTTAAACTAGACTAATCTTTGATATTTCCCCAATAAGTTTTTGGATCTAATCTCTTACTTTTACACGGCATTAGCTTGATTAAAGCTTTTTAGCAGGATCCATTTATCTCAGGGTTAAAATAAGCTTAAACCCATTTAAATAAAAATTGTAAAAACTTATCAACACTCAGGTAATGCACATTTCAAAATGCAAGATAAGGATGGTGTTGAAACGAGTTTCGAAGAATACCCGAACCAGTTGGAGCTTAGTCGGCTTTTTGAAAAGCTAGGGGTCTCTGATAGCGAACTTCTTGCGAAAGAAATCAGACATTTTACAGAAGAAGAGGCAGAGAAGAGAGACCAGATCCTAATCAACTATTTTGGCGAGGAGGGTGTGAATCGGATAGTTAACAAGATAATAGAATTCTTTTCTTCACCGCCAGAATTACCTCCTGATGCTGATGTGCTGGATGTTGGCGCAGGAACAGGCTTCTTTACTTTAAAAGTCGCTGAGAAGTTTCCAAAGGCCTGTTTTTACGCCATGGATATAACTCCAGCAATGCTGCTTTCACTGGTCAGGAAAAACACTAATGTTAAGCCTTTTGTCGGCGTTGCTGAAAATATTGAAGGCAGCATAAGAGAAGCAAGAACTCATTTTAATATTCCACTCAAGTTCGATGCAGTCTTCTCCACATTAATGCTCCACCATATCGTTCAACCAGAGAAGGTTTTTGAAAGTATTAAGAAGGTTCTTAAACAAGATGGAAAAGCCATAATTATCGACCTCTGCGAGCATTCCTTCGAAGAATTCAGGAGAGAAATGGGAGACATTCATCTTGGGTTTAATCTCGAAGAAGTTTGTAAAATGGCTAGGAAATCTTTTTCAAATGTTGAGGTGAATACTATGCCTGGAATCGGATGCAAATGTTCTGGTCGTTCAGTAGAACTGTTTGTAGCCTATATGCAGAACAGCCCGTAGCATTTAGGTCAACTTCAGTACTAAAACTAATCTTCGACTTACCTTTGACCAGTATTTTACCTTAAGTTAGAGTTGGACTAGAATGTTTTTTAAAAAGTGCCTACGACTCCCTTCTTTCTAGCTAGTCATTGACAATGTTATTGGGTTAAGGCGTTTTGTATTCGATTAGTTCAATCGTCATATTTACGCGTAATTCAACCTCCTGGCCGGTGGCTTTGACCTTAATACTTAACGGTAAGTCTACCCTAATTTGAAAACATTTTTTAAGATCAATCCATGAAGTTCCTTCTCCCGAAATGCTTATGGTTACTTTTTGATTCATTATTGTTACTTCTCCTGAAGCACTTATTTTATGGGATAAGCGTAGGCAATCAAAGGTTCCCGCTTTAACGGATATGCTTTCCCTACTTGTAATGGAAGAGGTGCATGTGCCTACTAACGTAATCGGCAGGTAGGCCTCTTGTAACTTAAGATTCACCGGCATAGTCCATTCATGACCAATGGGAATAGGATCCTTAGGATAAGCCTGGATTGTTCTCCAATAACCTTCTAACTCTTCCAAGTTATTCCGTATATACTCTTGCAACTCCCTCGGTTCGATATAATCTATTTCTACTCCAGTTATTGACCCCTTTCTATCCATCTCATATTTCATAATTGTAGTTGAAGTCAGTTTTTGACTCAAGACGGAGACTTGTGTGATAGCTGAATTCCTAATCTTGAATCTGTTATCTAAAAACTCCAGTATAGTCAGCGTTTCTCTAGATGAAGTTGAGATTGGAAAACCCGGTAGGTCAGAATCCACTCTATACGTTATGTTGTACACGTAAGATTCGCCGGGTTTGAAATCATAGGAAAGATCATATATCTCAGAAGACCGCATTATTAAATATGTAGTGACGACTCCTAGAACTATAATGATGGAAATAACTATAATTATTACTCTAAACGGCATTTTAGAGGGTGAAGGCGGTGGCGATACTTCAAAATCCCCTATTGATTCCGCTTCCTGTCTTAACATATATCCAATTGTTAATGTAAACAATATAGATAAACTTTTAGCTCAAATTTCTATCGATTGATATTTTAAGAAATTTTTGGATTTCTAATAAAAAATGGAATTTTATACCTGGTACCCAAAATACTGAAGAGCTATCTTCAGAAATAAGCAGTTCTCTCTTTTGGATCGTTTTTAAAAGTGGACCGGGAGGGACTCGAACCCTCGACCCTCCGGGGGAACCATTCCGGGTGCAAACCGGACATTCTACCACTGAACTACCGGCCCAAGGTCCTATTCTACCCGAGGGTATATAAATGCTTCCCGAGGGATGGGAAGAAAGTTTAAAATGGGCCCTTTAATCTTGACTTATCGTGGCCGCTGTAGCGTAACCAGGCAGCGCGGTGGCCTGTGGAGCCACTTGTCCGAGTTCAAATCTCGGCGGCGGCCCTTTTTTACAATATTTTTAGGACTTAACCAAAGGGTTTCAGGACTATAGAAAACTTTAAGCCCCCTTTTAAGATTATTAAGATGAGCCTCGGTAACTCAGCCTGGTAGAGTGGCAGCCTCGTAAGCTGCTAGTCGAGGGTTCAAATCCCTCCCGAGGCTTTTTACGTTTTTTTTAAAAAAACATGCTTAAAAGTCACGCTTAGTTAGTCTGCTAGGTGTTTGATTGAAACGCTGCTCAACATAGGTATAGATGATACTGATTCGGAAGTCTTCGGCTGTACTACTTATGTAGCTACAAAAATAGTTTCATACTTAGACAATACGAGTGGCATAACCTTCCTAGACTACCCTCTGCTCGTGAGACTAAATCCTAATATTCCCTGGAAAACCAGGGGTAATGGAGCTGTTAGCATAAGGATTAATATAGACGAATCTAGAGCCAGCTCTGAGGAGGTTAAGAAGTCTGTATTGAAAATCGTTAAGGAATTGTCTGATTTAAGCAATCCAAGATCTGACCCTGCAATAGTTTTCCTGAACAGAGTTCCCAGAAAAGGCGATTTACTCCATGCTTTCTATCTAAGAGTTCTAAGGAGTATGGTTTCACCAACTGAAGCTCTCGAAATTGCCGAGAAGGTGGGTGCTTCGTGTAGCTTTCTCAAAACATCTAAAGTTGGGGTTGTGGGTGCGCTTGCAGCAGCGGGCGCGGTTTTCGAAGACTATACCTACGAGCTGTTATCATATAGGATTAGGGATAACTATGGTAAGCCAAGGATGATAAATCGTGAAAGCGTTTTCTTGATGGATAAGATGACTTCACATAATACTTTTAACAATATTGATCCGGAAACAGGCCGTATTTTAATAACTCCGCATGGAAGAGACCCCGTATTGTTCGGAATAAGAGGAGAATCTCCAAAGGCAGTATATGAGGCCTTTAAGCTAGTCAAAGCCGAGGAGGAAATAGAATGCTGGTGCATTTTCAAAACAAATCAGGGTACGGATGCTCACTTCCCAGAAGAGCCGGTTGAAGTTAGTAAGATAAAGAAATACGACTCCGTCGTCGTAGAAGGCACCGTAGTTGAAAAAAGGATCATTCAAGGTGGGCATGTCATAATTTCAATGGATCAGGGAGGAAATAGGTTTTTCTGCGCTTTTTACTCTCCCACGGGGATATTGAGGAAGAAAGCTTCTGAGCTTGAGCCGGGCGATGTTATAAGAGTCTATGGTGGGGCAAAGGAACATAATGGAGTTTTGACAATCAACGCGGAGAAAATGGTTATTCTAAAACTCTGCGAGAAAATCGTGAAAGCACCGCCTCCTTGTCCGAAATGTGGCAGGAAATGTAAGAGCCTTGGTCTTAGACAGGGTTTTATCTGTGAGAAGTGTGGGGAAGTGGTTATGGATCCAGAAGTAATTAGATTAGAACGCAGTCTAGAAACTGGACGTGTATATCTTCCTCCTGAAAGAGCTCATAGACATTTAACTAAGCCTCTAAAGAGGTATGGGCGTGAAAAACACATGATTACAGAAGAAAACGGATTTATAAATCCGTGGCACTTTCCCTAGTTTCCAACATAGGCAAATGCGTCCTTAATAAGGCTCACTACATGTTGGAGGCAAAGTTGGACATTATTCTCATCCAGTTCTCGGATCGGGAAAATCAACTGTAATGCTGGGATACCTACAAACTTTGCCATGGCAACTATCAACGATAGGGAGTTTCTTATTCTTCTTCCTTCTATCAAAGTGTACTCTTTATTCTCTTTAAACTTTTCAACTAGTTTCGAAGAATTAACTACCAAGTAAGCCTTCTCATCTCTACTAGTCCTACTTATGCAATCAACAGTTATTAAAAACCTCGAGTCCATAAGCCTCATAACATGTAGTAATGCTGAGAAAAGCATGTTGCGATCCCTGTTCAATAAAGAATCTATATATTGTTGTCTCATCATCGTAGTAAAAACATTCACCACGAAGTCGCCGGTCTTAGCGTAGTATATGTCGACAGTAGGAATCCTGCCAGTACCCATAGAGTCTATTATTAAATTGTCTGGAAAACCGTAGAAAACAACTTCACCGATATGCTTCATGTTGAAAAGCCTGATTAGATTTCCGGCCTGTATAACACCCATTCCGCTAAACCCTTCTAAGCCTAGGAAAGTAACTCCTCTGCCAGTCAGCTTTTCTCTAAGGATTATCTCTATCAGTTTTCTTCACGTCCCTATTGAACTGGATAAGCAGGCTCACAATCCTGTTATTAAAGTTTAGAGCAACAATCTTATTGGCTGAAAACCTCTCGATCCTTACTATTCCAAGTCTTTCAAGCTTTTTTAAAGCCCTGTCAACGCTGGATGAAGAACAACTCGCCCTCCTGGCAAGCTCAATCTGTGTAAAAATCGTACTGGGCGCGTTTAAAAGCTCCTCAAGAACCCTCGTCTGAACCCTGCTGGCAAAAACCTCCGATAGCCTCAACCTAAAACTTAAAAACAAATCCAAGATAATATACCTTACTACGGGATAAAACGCGGGGGTCGCCAAGCCAGGTCAAAGGCGGGAGGCTCAAGACCTCGGGGGATAGACCTCTTCCCGTAGGGGTTCGTGGGTTCAAATCCCACCCCCCGCACTCTTAAATACCATGGCTTCGTCTTCCCAGATGCCTATTTTACCGATCTTGTAGTCTTCAATATTTCTCCCAGATTGTAACCTATAACTCGCTCTGCCAGTTTTCTCGGATGATTCTATTACTCAATGAGAAAATAAGTTTTCCATTAATGTAAATTCATCATGTATTACTTCAATGTTATCTTATTAGTGATCTTAGATTCAAATTCATAAAGCAAGTTAATCCTAGGAATTATTTTTTTTATCTCCTTACATTGCATCGCTTCTTTCACCAAAACATTTTTCACTATGGTTTAAACGTTATCAAATTTTCTTTTCATTCCCATATTGCGACAGCAGTTCTCGTTTCAACTGCTATCCTTCAAGATAATAGGTCTATTCTTAAATAAACAATATTGGATCTAAATAGTGTAATGTTACATTATTAGCATACTAACGGATATTAGATTGTTGATTGCAATAACTTGATTCAGAATGTCATAATTGCGACATTTTTCTCCATATGAAACCTATTTAAACATTACTTCTTTAAAAATAATTTCAAATCATTGTTCCAGATACCTTGAACGCAATATATATATCCGAAACAGCGAGAAAAGCGGTGAGAGAGATGAGAGCAAAAAATAAATATTTATTCGGTCTTTTTCTATTAGTTACTCTGACTCTTATAGCATCAACCGCCTGCGCATGGGATGTTCTCGATGGGCCGAATAAACAAGAAGTATATTCTGACTGGCAGTCTCCCAATGACTGGAAAATTGTAGAGGCTTATGCTGTAGTTGTTGGTGATAAGTATGTATACTCGCCTCATCCTAACACTCCCATAAGTGCGCGTCAAGCTGTTACTTATGGTATAAGCTACGATAAGGCGCGATATTTTTTAACAACTACCTTTATACCATGCTCAAGATACCATAAGATTAAGGTGAGAGTGGTCTCTACTCCAAGCAGTAATGTTTATATAAGATTTTCAGATCCGTTTGGATTTAGCAATTCTCAAACAAGTACTCTCCCCGATGAATTAAAATATGCACTTGACACTCTCTGGAATTTTGCAACTAAGTACGTAGGATTACCACTTCCTTCCCCATGGGGACTTATTCTCGGGAACAGTCCGGAAATTACTATCGACAGAGACTCAGATCTAAAAGGAGGACAATTTAACTATAATCGTGATCCAAGATTAATGGGTACTGACTATTATTGGTTAATTAGTACGGAAGTCAAAACAGGTTGGTACCTTGTTGATGTTTACAATAAAGCTGAGGCTGGACTACTAATTTCTTATTATACGCCATATGCAAGTAAAATTGAAGACTTTAAGTTACCAGAAATCAAAAAGCTACCAGAAATTAATCTTCCAAATTCAACCATCCTCTCTATGTCAACGGGAAGAGCAGGAAATGAATATTATTCTGATGTCGTACATGAACCCTTGACAAAACTACAACAAAAAATTAAACCAACCGGTACTACTGTGGTTTTTCTTAAAGAAGCAGATATAAACATTGTACTTTGGGCTGATTTTAAAGTATACAGATGAAAACAAAACACTTATTTTTTCTCTTTCTATTAATTGCTATATCGATAGGTTTTATTCTAATGCGATTTCTAGTATCTTTTTACACATCCTCATCTAAACCGGAAGAAAAGGTTGATGAGAGTATACTCAAATCGGCAATTGACATGGAAACTCCCAGAATAATACTCGAACCTATTTTCAATAGGAACTACGTGTACGATAAATTAATAAAAGTAGAACAAATCGTAACCGATACGCTGAAACTGAATCCTTCTGAGCATATGGAGCTTAGTCTACAGGTTGAATATATGCTTAACGACTTAAATATGGCTAAGGAATTATATGAAGCTGGTTCATATGATGAAGCACTTGCTTATATTAAACAGAGCAAAGACTATGCTCTAACGATAGCCAACTATATTAAGTTAAAGAATGGCGTTTTAGACGAGAACCGCTTGAAAGAAATGCTTTTTCAAAACATCACTTCTTTAAAAGATTCATGGAGAATTTTAAAGGAGCAAATAGTAGACTCTTTTGAAAAAGAAGTTTATCGAATTGATGATTCCCTTGCCTGGATTACTTTTATAGAAGATAAGACATATACTGTCCTATCGCTTTTAAACCAAGCTGAATATGCTATGGCTCTCTACCAGAATCCTTCTAACATTACTGAAAGGCCTCCAATCGCTTTCTTAGCAATTGGATGGTCTTTAATCGAAATAGCGAAGGAATACATGGAAGATGTAAATTATGCTCTTCAATTAATTCCGAATAAACTTAGAAAAGAAAATAGTAGCAATATCGATATTGAAATTTTAATTTCAGAATTAAGAAACGAGACGAAATACCTTTTCAATATGATGCGAAGAGAAATTTCATCTGAATCATATGCATCATACGTATTAGAAAGTGTAGATTCATACATTAGTAGTGCCGACGAGCTTTTTACTCATGGCTTTAAAATGGCTGCCTTATTCGATTACTTGAATGCAAGAACCCTTCTGCATGTTGTAGATCATTTTAAGAATAATGTTCCAGATCCATGGAAGTGCACTATTACAAATCCTCCTTCAGCCGAAGAAGTATTACAAGCGAAGAAGAAAGCTGTATCTGAGTTAGAAGATATATTAGTAAAGATGAAAAACCTTCAAGTGGATAACATAAATATACGCGGGGGCTTAACAATGTTAAGAGAA